>Ga0326511_10004369_pt1 | contig 11287 bp, 9 predicted proteins | sample 0_2496_0518_D_FD_203701 | JGI IMG/M metagenome (GOLD analysis project Ga0326511, IMG submission 203701) | Bovine rumen microbial communities from UC Davis, California, United States - 0_2496_0518 | ecosystem: Host-associated > Mammals > Digestive system > Stomach > Rumen | place: USA: California...
AGAAGGCATATGAATAAATATATTATAATAATTCCCGTTGTATTGTTATGTATCTTAGTGATATCTATGGCAAAGAAGATGTCTTTTAAGAAAAAGTTAGGAGTTATTGTTTCCAGCAGAAGGCTTCTAACAGAAAATATGTTGAAAATTGATGGATTAGAGTTGACTTTTAACAACGAAAGAATATCAGATTTACAATCGACAGATATTGAAATATCAAATATTGGCTTCAAACAAATTACAAGCAAAGATTTTTTGCCAAATTCTTCACTTAGAATAATAACATCAGGTGCATTCCTTATCTGCGAAGAAGTTGATGAATTTATAATATCGTCAACCAAAAGCTGTAAAGCTTATTTAAAATCAATAAACTCTTCATGTATCGAAATACATTTTGAATCCTTAAAAAGAGAAAACTATGTCAAATTGAAATTACTTCACACGGGAGAATTGTCAGTAGAAGGAACTCTGCTTAATGGAGCTTTAGAGAAAGTAAGCGCTCCATCATTTGGCTATTATTATTTCAGTAGAAGTAGTTTGGTATTTCTGATAACATTTCTGCTTCTAATGGTTATTCCATCATATTTTCCATCTTCTGTATATACCTTATATTTATTTGTTCTCTTCACTGTCTTTGCGATTGGTATTATCTGGTTTTGGAAAAAATACAAAAAATATTACAAAATCTAATATATGTACAAGCATCACTCGTAAAAATATACTCAATTTAAAACTGAATCATAGGTGTGAATAATGACTATTAATTGGAATTCGAGTATCCTTTGGGGGGTTATCGGTCTATTTGGCGGTTTCGCAATCAGTACATTTTATTATTACTTGGGCAAAAAAACGAGGATAATCGTTGACTATATTTATTGCCAAGAGCTATTTTCAAAAAATATGTCTTTTTTCAAAGGATTGAGTTTAAAATTTAATGGCGCTCCAGTTCCAGACCTCGTTTCTTCAACTGTTGAAATAAAAAATGTTGGAACAGAGACAGTAGAATCCACTGATTTTGCAAAACTATCACCTTTATGTATAAAAACTTCTGGTAAGTTTTTGGTATTCAATTCTGTAAACTCGTTTTTAAAATATGTTTCTAACCCAGCTTGCGGCGTTCAGTTAATACTATTAGATGAGCAAACTATTAAAATTGTTTTCGACTTTCTAAAAAAGGGAGATAAGATAGAGTTATCTGTTCTACATACAGGAAGTATCGATGTAACTGGAAATATGAAGGCTGGACAATTGATTGGAATAGATGTTCCTGTCGATAAGTTTCGTGGTTCTCAAATAGCAGTGGTGTCATTTGTGATTTGGCTTGTGAGTTGGATAGTCCTCCTTTTGATTACAGAGATTGTGCCAGAACCATATAAAACAATTATTGACAATTTTTGTACGGGATGGCTTCTACTATTTTTTATTATTACCTTTTACGTTATGCGAATTCCTCTATCAAATAAAACAAATTTTAAAGAACGTTAGTGTAAAAAGATACTTTTACTCTTCTATAATTAAGCCAGCAATGAAAAGACGATTATGCCATGGATGAGGCCGGTAAATTCCCGGAAAAATTGAAGCGTGGTGTCCTATCACAGGATGCTATCTGGAACATGCTGGAGCGAAACAGGGAATTGTCCCGAAGAATTGGGATCTCGGAGATGCAGGAGCATGATAATGATGAACATGTCCATGAGTAAGACATCTTCAAACAGGGATAGTGAAAACCTGCAATATAGGAATCTGCCGTCCATCTTGCTTATCACCGGAAAAGAATGGAGACCATCAAAAAAAGAGATCCTGCAATGGAGCACTTCCTACCCTGATGCAGATCTGACCGGAGAACTGCGCCGCATTGAAGAATGGTTTCAGAAACACCCTGACCGGCGAAAAACCGAGCGAGGCATGTGCGCTTTCGTAAAAGCCTGGCTTGATCGTAAAATACGTGGCGCTGCAGTTAGCCAACACGGCGCCAAACGCGGCAGATATCAAAACGCATTTAATGATTTCAGTCTCCGGCAGGAATATGATTTCGAAGAACTGGAAGCAGATTTACTGAGCATATCCGGCGGGACAGACATAAATGAATCCTAACAAACTTTGGACCACCATGCTCCAAAGTGAGTACGCCGCAGTAATGTCCAGTCCACCAATCCGTTTTAGTGAATTGAGTGAACTTTAGACCAACGTGGTCCAAAGTGACAGCTGACCGGTGATCGGTTATGCATTTGTTGATCTGTTGATTTATCGGAATAGACAGATGTTGTTGCAGGCCGCATTAATTTGAAGGAAAGGGGATCACTGACATGGTAAACAATGATAAGCAGAAACTCCTTTGTCTTCTGAAAATACTATGGACGCGTACGGACAGACAGCATATCCTGAACTCCCAGGATCTGATCCGGATCCTGCAGGATGACTATCAATGTTCCTGCGACAGGAGAACCATTTATTCCAATGTCGATGCGTTAATCCATGCAGGCTTTAAGATCAAACAGGTCAAAGGAAATATGCATGGTTATTATATGGAGGAACGGATCTTCAACCTTCCGGAACTGAAACTGCTTGTGGACGCAGTACAGTCCTCCAAATTCATTACAAGAAGCAAGACGGATCATCTGATTAGAAAACTGGAGGGACTTGCTGGCGTTGAAAATGCAGCCAGGCTTCAACGCCAGGTCTACGTTCACAATCGGGCCAAGACAGACAACGAGAGAGTCTATACAAACGTTGATATCATACACGCCTCCATTGCGGAAAACAAAAAGATCCGTTTCCAGTACTGTGCATGGAATGTGAAGAAGCAACTCGTTCCTAAGAAAAACGGCGATCTGTACGAAGTCTCTCCCTGGTGCCTGACCTGGGACGACGAAAACTACTATCTGGTTGCTTACGAAGATGCCACCGACAGTATCAGGCATTACCGAGTTGACAAGATGCTGGCCATGCACCAGGTAGATATGGTGCGGACAGGCAGGAAGAATTTTGAGGACTTCGACCTTGCCACGTTTTCCAAGAAGACCTTTGGAATGTTCAGTGGAACGGACGAGAGAATCATCTTAAAATGCGACAACGAACTTGTCGGCGTTATCATTGACCGCTTCGGGAAGGACGTTATGATCATGACAGTGGATGACCAGCACTTCCTTACCCATCTGAATGTCACAGTGAGTCCTCAGTTCTTCGGATGGCTCGCCGCCCTTGGCGTCATGGTTGAAATCGTAAGCCCTGCTCATGTCCGGGAATCTTACCGGACATACATCAACAAGATTGCAGCAAATTACAACCATACTTTGGACCACCGTGGTCCAAAGTAACTTCACCGTCGTAATGTATTTATCCCAATCCGATTCAGTTGGTTAAATGAACCTTAGACCACCGTTTCCTAATACCTGATTCCGCAATGATTACATCCGCCGACATCTCATCAATCGACACATCGTACTTTGAAATCGTAGAGGTTAAGGATTACACTTTGACCTTTCGCTCCGCGAACACAGGCCACTACTGGGCGCTCTTGGAACGCATGGCGAACGGCCATCGCACGTTCCTGATCAGCCACAGGCACCATGAGAAGGATCCTTATCATTTCCAGAAGATCAGAGGAAGTGCTGATGGCGGGATTAATGCGGCCATCGAGTACATCATGCATCATGATGAGGATTATATCTCCCGTCTCCGGGAGAAGGAGCTAAGAAGAGAGCGTGGGAGGCTGGAGCGACTGGAGAGGCTGGGACAGCATGAGAGCAGCAAGTGCATGTGAGAAACTGACGGGTAAGGCTTATGCATAGGTCATACGGAGATAGTGTGAGGGTTATAAATTATGATAGAAGAATTGGTTTGCCCTGTTGATCATTCAAAACTTCGCGCTACGAATGAGTTTGCCAGATTTTACCCAATGTCTGGAAATCGAATTGAGACGAAAATTTATTACTGCCATGAGTGTAAAAGAGAATATGTCATTATTGATGACAGAAAAGATATAGCAGATATTAATTATTACAATAAAAAGCTCTATAATTTGTGCGCTTATAATGTGATGGAAGCATTGTGTAGAGAAAAAAACATGTCGGTCAAAAAGACTGGGCCAATTACTAAAAACATTAGAATACGAAGTATAAAACCACAACGTACAACCGGTTCTACGCCGAGCTATCGTCCACCATTATCAAAGCCATACTACACAAAATCGACAATTAATGAAAATGTTGAACGAGAAAATGTATGCACAAATTGTGGTGAAGAATCCACTTTTGCCGGAACAGCTCTTTGTTGGAACTGCTATAAAGAAATGATGGCATCGAAGTATGAGTAGGATGACTTGACATCCCCAGTCTTATAGATACCAGAAGAAAGGAGGCCGTCCCAATGCAAATGACAGTTAATGTGGCAGGGCAAGTAGGGCAGATTAGACTTGCGCAGAATAAGGCGCTATGGCCTCTCTTCGAAACTGTGATCAACTCCATCCAGTCTTTGGAGGATACGAAATCAGAGCAGAAAACAATCACAATCGAGGCTTTGAGAGATCCGAATATCCAGATGCATATGAATTCTGATGGGACGCAATCAGAGGAGCAATCGCATTTTGAAGAGTTCATTGTAAGCGACAATGGAGTTGGATTCAACGAAGCCAACTATGAATCCTTCATGCAGGCTTATTCCCAGCTTAAGGTTAAGAAGGGTTGCAAAGGCATCGGCCGTTTTCTCTGGTTAAAGGCATTTGAAAAGATTACGGTTAATAGCGTTTATCAAGAAAGCGGAAAATGGTATCTCCGTGAATTTGATTTCACTCTTAATGGTGTGACACCAGAGGATAATAGAAAAGAGCTGGATGGTGAAGATTACAAACCGCTCACTCGGGTCACACTGAAGGGCTTTTTTCCAAAGTATCGAGATTCCGTTGCTTATAGTCTGGATAGCCTAGCTCGGAAAATAATCGAGCATTGCCTTCCGTATTTTATAATGGGTACATGCCCAATTATTGAACTACGGGATAATCGAAGCGGATTTGTTAACCTAAACAATTTCTTCGACAGTACTTATAAGGACGCTATCAACCAAGATCCTATGGAATTGAAAGGCAGGCAGTATAAGCTCTACCACATGCTGCTTACCCAAGGTTCCGATGGGCACGAACTTCACCTGTGTGCAAACAACAGAGAAGTCAAACCGATTGATCTGTCAAAGAAGATAGTAAATCTGGAAAAGGGAAAGAAGCTGGCGACCGAAGAAGGGAATGTCTATTATGTAGGCTACCTTGCGGGCGATTATCTCGACGAGTCTATCAATGTCGAAAGGTCTGAATTTGAATTTGAAGACTTTCCGATTTTGGGGGATAACAGGGGTGCAAGTGAAGATGAGATCGTGGACGCCGCCGTCGAAATGATAAAGGTTTTCCTTAAGGGCGACCTAGATAAAGTCGATGAAGAGAAAAGAAAGCAGATCGATATGCTCGTGCAGAGCAGCCGTCCACAGTATAGGCTCTTGTTGAATAAACGCCCCGGGGTGTATGATCAAATCCAGTCAGGCCTCACAGATGACAAGCTGGATCTTGAATTGTATAAGCACCAGCAACAGTGGGAATTTGAAACAGTTCAGAAAAAGCATGATATTGAAGAGCGGGTCAAAAAGAATGCTACAGATGATATTTCCTTCCAGAGACTGTTTGATGAATATTGTCAAAGCATTACTGATTTAAGCCGCGCTGGACTTGCTGAATATGTGGCCAGACGAAAAGCGGTAATAGACCTTCTTGGTGAAGCTCTTGTAGCTGATGATAATGGGAGATACAGCAAGGAAGACCGCATACATTCTATTATCTGTCCGATGCAGGTTTCCTCAGATGATGTGAAGTTTGATGATATGAACCTTTGGCTGATTGATGATCGGCTTGCATATCATCATTATCTTGCGTCTGATAAGAAGATGAATACCTTGCCAGTGTTGGAAACGGATGTAGATAAAAGGATGGATCTTGCGGTGTTCGACGCAGCTTTGTCTTACACTGCTGATCCAGAGAATATTTCTTCTATTACCATTGTTGAACTGAAAAGGCCGATGAGAAATGACCTTGCAACGGAAGACAAAGATCCGATTACGCAGGTTTATGATTATGTGACAGACATCAAGGAAGGCAAAGTAAAAAAGGCAAATGGGCGCGGATTTGGCAACGTTCAAAATGTTGCATTCTATTGCTACGTCATCGCCGATATTACATCGACGTTGAAAAAGAGCGCAGCTCGGGCTGGACTGATTCCTACCCAAGATGGTGAAGGATACTTTGGTTATAATCCAACAGTCGGGACTTATATTGAAGTCATATCCTATGACAAATTGCTGAAGGACGCGAAACAGCGGAATCGCGCTTTGTTCGATAAGCTTTTTGAAGCAAAAGCTAGTGATGTAACTCACCCAGAAATGATGAACCATTAATTGATGGCAGATATTTGATATAGGAGAACAGACATGCCAACATTCAGAATCTTTTATTCTTGGCAGTCAGATCTGCCGGGAAACAAAACGAGAAGTTTTATCCGAGATTGTATTGATGATGCCATTGCCTTTGCAGGAGAATCGGAAGCAATAGAAGCTGTACGCGATGAAGCCACAAAGGATACAACAGGTTCGCCCAATATTGTCACCACGCTGTTTTCTAAAATTGATGATTGTGATCTTTTTGTAGCCGATGTCAGCCTGTGTTTTTCTGGAGATGTGAAGAAGGAAAAGGATGGTAAGGGGTTAATCAAGCATTCTCCAAATCCGAATGTTCTTCTGGAACTTGGTTATGCGGTTAAAACGCTTGGATGGGAACGTTGTATTTGCCTTTGTAATACTGACTTCGGTTCGGATTATCCCTTTGATATTGCTCAGAACCGTAGGACTCCATACAACTTGGACGGAAAAACAAAAGCGGATGTAAGACGAGAAGTTGCAAAAATAATATTTGAAAACATTAAAACTCTGAAGGGACAAGTACCAAGAGCGAAAGCAGGTGTGTCTACTCATGTCATCGGCACATACGAATTTGAGCAACAGAAGGTTACTGGTGCATTGGTGGCTCTTGAGATTGGAAAGAGCAAGAGTTATCAGATCCATAATGAAGAATTGTTAGAAGAATCAAAAAGACTGGTGACGGAGATCCAGAACATCACAGGCAAGATGATAGCCACTAAAGCAGAAAAGGATGAACTAAAGGTTGCGGTTGCTTCGGTTCCACGCACAGCACTCCCGCCTTTTGATAAGCTTCAGATGCAAAAGGATGTTATTCACGCTATGGCTGAATCCTATAAAGCGTCTGAAACTCCAGTTGTTTGGAAGGATAAAGAACTGGATCAGGAACGAATCAAGAGATGGCTTGATATCGATGTTGGCGATGATTTCTTTGACCTCGGTGGGTTAAAACAGGTTGTACAGATTTTTAATCTAAATGGAGCCGCCTTGAGTGGAACGGATGAAGAGAAGGAAAAAAACGACAAATTGCATAAACTATCGTATAAACTGCTACTTTTGGATGTAAGAATACAGTATTTGAATACCTTCGAGGGCATGTGTTTTATCCCTCTGGCAATCCAGAATATTTCTGGCACACAGGATTCGAATATTCGTGTTGTCGTGAATGTGGAAACAGGGGAAATAGTAGATCCAGATGAACATCTTATCTGGGATGAGTTCGAAGGACTTCAAGGAATGCTTTGCAAAGACGATGACGATGAAAAGGATGTCGGCATAATTGCTGAGTTGTTTACACCTCTTACCGATGGTATAATCCACACGGAAGAAGAGCCGTGGTATCCAACAACACCAAAGATCCCTATCTTCACTGGTCATGGATTTCAACAGCCTGAGAAAACAGAAGAGGATTATCGATTTGAGCTTGAAGAATTCATAGCATCAAGTAATGGATGTGGATATTATGAGTTTGATGTGCAAACGCTTCGCCCTGGTGAGTGTAGATGGTTGAGCACGGGAATGTTGATCAAGCCAGTCGATGGCGAAATCGAGGTGAATTACCGAATCCACTCTGATCATTCGAGTGGGAATTTAAGCGGAGAACTGAAATGGTTATCTATTAAAACGTAACTTGCACAATTCCCCGATATATCCCCTTATCTGCTTAGACAAATCATGAACAAATGCTCAAATGAACAAATAATGATAGAAAGCATAGAAGCTTGCAATCATTATTTGTTCATATTATTATTACCCATGCCTGCTATGGATCGAATATTAACAGAAGCAGGTTTATGGAATATATAAAAGGGTGCATGGATACGACACCCCCTGTAGAAGACAGACCTTTTGAGTTTGACCATTCGGTATTCTTTGCCGGGAAAAGTTTTAGGTGGGGCGGCAAAGGGAAGGCTTTCCTGGATATAGAAAAGAATGGTCATGCTTTTGGAAGGGTCTATAAGATTACCAGAGATCAGTATGATGAAGTAAAACGCAGGGAAGGCCCCGATTATCAGCGCAAGGTGAATCTGGGAGTTCTGGACGGAATCCCGGTTGTATCCTTCACCAATGGTAAAAACCCTGTCCCACGAAGGGCTGTCCCATCCCTTGAATATCTGAATATCATTCTGGATGGCCTGAAGGAGACCTATCCCGAATACCGGGAAAGTGCATTGGCAGACGAGCTGATCAAAGGCATCTTCAGTGATGAAGAGATCATCCTGTTGGACTGCCTTCGTCAAGCAGAGCACGGACTTACAAACAGGGCAATAAGAGAGAAGACCGGCATGAATGCCGAAGAAGAAAACGGATACATTTCTACCCTTGAGGCATTGCAGATGATCAGACAGGACAGAAGGACTTTAGATTTTGAACCGGGAGATGAGCGGTCAGTCTATTATACCGAGTCCGACGAAAGGGACCTGATCGACAAAGTCAGGATTTTGAAGCATGAAGCGGAGGAAATGAGACATATACCGGCACAGGATCCACTGACAAGCGTTGCAGTGACAGAAGGAGGAAGAAGGTAGTACCTGACAACCCGCTATGAACGTGTACCGTCTAATCGTCAAGCTGCCATAAGGATCCATGGGATGACCTGCCAGGTATATGTGATGAGTTCTATTTATAAACTATCAGATTGGTTTGTATTATGATGTAGTGTTGGCAATTCAGGTGCATTATAAGTAGAATATTATTAAACGGGGGGTATTATCATGGCTTTATCTTTATTGGCGCATCTCTATTCCTATATTCGTGGCTCTCAGGAGGATGTTGCGACTCTTTCCCTGCAGTATATTTTAAAACAGTCCCCTGATTTGAATGCTGTATTTACACGACTTGTTTCAAAAGCTTTACAGGTAGAGCCGGGAGAAGAAATACATTATGTATGTCAAGCAACGGGTGATAATAAAGAGCGCCCGGATATTGCCGGTATAAGTGATTCAGGAAAAGAACTAATCTTATGTGAGGCTAAATTTTATGCAGGTCTGACGATCAATCAGCCAAACACATATCTGGATCGCCTGAAAAAAGAGAATGGTCTTGGACTTATATTTATTTGTCCCGCGGCAAGAAAGATTACCCTTTGGAGCAAGTTGCTTGAGCTTTGTGAACACAGAAAACTTGAAAAGAATGATGAATATTGTGTAATTGTCGACGGAGTTCGCATGTCGATCATCACATGGGGAGAGATAATAGAGACTCTACGCTTTGCTGCATCCACACTGTCTGTTTCATCGTTATCCGATATAGACCAGCTCGACGGCTTTTGCAGGCTTGTGGATGAGACATCTTTTATTCCCTTTGAACAGGAAGATTTTGGCCCTGAGAATGCTAGGCGTGAGGAACGCCATTATGAAATACTGGATGCCCTTTTTAACTATCTGATTGCCGATAAAAGATTCCATGCAAATGCAAAAAAACTACGCGCAACAGCATATCGTTCAGGGTACGTCCGATATATCCGCGTTAAGGGACATGGTTTATCTATTTGTTATGACCGAATAATGTGGATGGAAAACGGTTCTGAGGAAACGCCCTATTGGGTTGGAGTTTGTGAAGAGAATTTTGACCAGCCTGAAAGCTATCTGCATGTATTTAAAAGATATCCTGAATCATGGAAAACGGAGAATGGAGACACTTACCTTGCTTTGTTTGCACCGGTCAATGCTTCATTGGACGAGGTTGTAGAGAGTCTTGCGGGGCAGATATTAGACTATATTAATGTGATAGATAAAGAGATAGCGGGAAAAGCCGATAAGTAGGCAGTTGGATAGATCTACTGCCCTGACGGTGGTAGGTAGAGCGACTACATTTTATTAGCCAAAGCCAGCTTTTTGCCGGGGAAATCGTGATATTGGAAAGTATGTATAGTGGCCACAATATAGTAGATCAGTAATATCAGAGACTGCTTTCCTCATGCCATTTCCGTTTTTCTGTAATACTCGCAGCATAATCTACGGACACGTCATAAAACTTAGAGGCAATCTTTATCTGGTCAACACCAATTTTTCCGGAACCATTTTCAAATGAGATATATTTTTTGGGGGACATCCCAATAGCTTTGCGAGGTCAGCAACAGTAAGGCTTCTCTCTTTTCTTAGAAGCTTTAGACGATTTCCTGTCATTATGTAAATGTCTATTTCCGTCTGTAATTTACATCTTAAGACTATCGAGTCCTGTTTTTGGGCCACATAAGGATCTGGGTACATGCGCAGACATATGCCTGAAATGAAATGGTGAGATGGGCCTATTGGTGTTGGCAGCAAAAAACAGCCATGAAGGCTCACCCATGGCGACTGAACTTTAGACCACAGTGGTCCAAAGTGGAGGCCGTAGGAACTTCTATTATCTGAAAATATTAAAATATGGAAAAGAAGCGATGCTTTCCTGATTGACAACAGGGGGCATCGCTTCTTTTTATGTCCTTATGTATGTTTGCGAGAATTGTATAAACATATTCAAATATTCGTATATCAGCAAACGAACATTTCCATTGAGGATATTTTTGAACAGATCTTTCGGTATTGTAAAGTCGGGGAACGAACTGATTATGGCTGTACAGGCTGTGTTGTGCAAAAAGCAGATCAATCTGCCTGGCCTTTGTTGCCTATTCGTTTTGCAGGAACAACATCCTCTGATGAGAATGATGGGTCTTCCACAATGTTAAATCCTGATTTGTTTTTGGGATTCAAATAGAGGGAAATTTTTTAATACTGTATCTTTCCGTATTTTAAGTCGAGTTTTACTTTTGCAAACAGGACATAATATCCATTCTATTTCCTCCATTATGGCCTCCTATAGGGCATACAATCACACCCATTTTATTCTTGGTTAT
>Ga0326511_10004370_pt1 | contig 11287 bp, 7 predicted proteins | sample 0_2496_0518_D_FD_203701 | JGI IMG/M metagenome (GOLD analysis project Ga0326511, IMG submission 203701) | Bovine rumen microbial communities from UC Davis, California, United States - 0_2496_0518 | ecosystem: Host-associated > Mammals > Digestive system > Stomach > Rumen | place: USA: California...
CATCAGGCGCTGCCACATCGGGCAACGGCTCTTTAGTCTGTTTTTTTTAGATTCTTCCATTTCGCTGATTTTTTAGGTTACTTTATGTTACATTATTATATTCTTTTTAGAGGTGAGAGGTGAGAGTTTTTTTTAGAGGTGAGAGGTGAGAGGATAGTTCTGCCGCTTCATTATTCATCATTCTTATCTCAACACTCAACACTCACTCAACACTCAACACTCAACAATAAAACTCGGTTGCAAAGTTAGGGTGAATAAACGGAAAGCAACCGACGGAAATCCGTCAAACATGATACAGTTTTTCACAAGAGAGAAAAAAACGCGCCGCGCAGCACATTGTTTTAAGAAATAATGATTATCTTTGTCCCGCTAAAACAACCAATGAAACGAACATGATGAAACAAAAACTAATCTTCTTTTTGCTGATGTGCACACTCGGCAGCCCGTCGACGGCCCATGCCCAGCAGGTGAACGACAACAATACACCGCTGCACCTGATGCGTCCACAGTACCAGGTGGGCTACGGGGTGCCAACGGCGGCGCAGGTCAAGCAGACCATCGACCGTGTGCTGCGCTACATCAACACGGAGACACCGGCCACGCTGGTTGACAGACAAACGGGACAGGAGGTGAAGCGGCTGCAGGACATCAATGCCGGCATGCAGCTGAAGCAGGGCGGTTTCCGACTGACGAGTTACGAATGGGGCGTCACCTACTCTGGGGTGCTGGCAGCCTATGCGGCGACGGGCGACGCTGCCTACCGCGACTACGTGTTGAAGCGCCACCAGCTGCTGGCCGACATCGCACCGGTGTTCCAGAAAATCTATGCCAAGAACAAGTCTATTGACGGCAACATACGCCGAGTGATTGACCCACACGCCTTAGACGATGCGGGAGCCGTGTGCTGTTCGATGATCAAGGCCCTGCTGAGCGAAAAGGCTGGGGGCAGGGGTGACGCACAGGCGACCGCACTGAGGCCGCTCATCGACCATTACGCCGGCTATATCATCAACAAGGAGTACCGCCTGGGCGACGGCACCTTCGCGCGCCTGCGCCCGCAGAAGAATACGGTATGGCTCGACGATATGTTCATGGGCATTCCCACCGTGGCCTATATGGGACGGCTGACTGGCGAGACTCGCTACTACGACGAGGCGGCACGCCAGGTGCTGCAGTTTGCCGACCGCATGTGGGTGCCCGACAAGCAGTTGTTCCGCCACGGCTGGGTGGAGGCCATGCAGCCCCATCCCGCCTTCTTCTGGGGGCGTGCCAACGGATGGGCCCTGCTGACGCTGTGCGAGGTGCTCGACGCGCTGCCCACCACCCATCCGCAATGGCAGCAGCTATGCGACCTGCTGCGCCAGCATGCCGAGGGTCTGGCCCGACTGCAGCATCACAACGGGTTCTGGCACCAGTTGCTCGACCGTGCCGACACATACCTCGAAACTTCGGCCACAGCTATCTATACCTATTGTCTGGCTCATGCCGTCTGCCAAGGATGGATTGATGCCAAGGCCTTCGGCCCTGTGGCCCTGATGGGATGGCACGCCGTAGCGTCGCAAGTGAACGCGAAGGGGCAGGTGGAGAACGTCTGCGTGGGGACGGGCATGGGCTTCGATGCCGCCTTCTACGCCTACCGTCCCGTACACGTGATGGCCGCCCACGGCTATGGCCCCGTCATCTGGGCGGGTGCAGAAATCATCCGTCTGTTGAAGCAGCAGCACCCAAAGCTGAACGACTCGGCCGTGCAGTTCTATGACGAGGAGGTGCCTACCGCCCAGCCCATCTTCAACTATGACGGACAGATAAGATATTAAGTAATCGTAAAAAAATAACTTAGGACAATAGCTTATGATGAAAGATTTTCAGACCCCACCCCTGCCCCTCCCCTCGAAGGGAGGGGAATGGCTGCGCCGTAGCAGCCGCACCCCCGTCATCCGTTGCAGGTCTATATACTCCCCTCCCCCCCGCGGGAGGGGTCGGGGGGTGAGGCTTATAGCCCTTTGCCTGGCGGTGCTCTGCGCTGCACCGCTGCTGGCCCAGATAGGGCGACGATTCCCCTCGGAGCGCAAGGTGATAAACGACCCCAAGACGGGGGTGGAACTGGTGTTCCTGACGAGCAAGAGCGGCACAGGCGACTCGAAAATCTATCAGACCCACAACCAGTGGACCGCCGACGGCCGATGGGTGATATTCCGCAGCGACCGCGTCAGGGGCGAGGCCATGGCGGTGAATGAAGAGACGGGCGACATGGTGCAGGTGACGGAGGGCGGATACATCGGCATGCTCTGCGTGGCCCGCAAGTCGATGAACCTCTATATCATGCGCGTCAGGAAGGACAAGGATAACCAGCGCACGGGCATGGAAGTGGTGGAAATCAACCTCGAGAAGCTCTTTGCCGACAGCGAGGCCGGCAGGCTGAAAGGTAAACAGGCGTACGAGCGCCTCTGCGGCGTGATTCCTGCCGACATGTGCAGCGAGGGCGACATGGCGCTGGACGGCAGCGAGACGATGGTCTACTTCCGGTTAGACAAGGACTATGCCCGCAAATATCCTATTGCCGAGCAGATAGCCCCCAACTTCGGCCCGCGCAAGATGGGTGCCGGCCCGGGTGGCATAGGCAAGATGGACCTGACGACGGGCAAGTCGGAGATGGTATGCGCCGTGCATTTCAAGGTGGGGCACATCCAGGGCAACCCCTGGCATCCCGGCGAGGTCATCTTCTGCTGGGAGACGGGCGGCAAGGCACCACAGCGCACGTGGATTTGCAACGCCGACGGCACTGGGCTGCGACCCATCTACCGTGAGACTGAGTACGACTGGGTGACGCACGAGGCCGTGATCAGCGAAGACGAGCTGGTGATTGCCATCATCGGCCACCGCCCCATCAACAAGGGAGAGCAGAAGACGATAGCCGGACTGGAGTCGTTTGCCACCTCTGACGACTGGGGACCTGCGGGAACGAAAGAATACGCCACGGGCATTGCCGTGGTGAACATGCGCACCCGTGAGCTGACGCTCGAAGGACAGGTGCCCGGCGACAACTTCTGGCATGTGGCGGGCAGTCAGGACGGTCACTGGGTGGCAGGCGACGACTTCGCCCGCGAACTGTGGCTCATCGACCGCCATACGGGCGAACGCATCCTGCTCACGGCTGGTCATAAGACAACGGCCCGCGACCATGTGCACCCCACCTTCAAGTCCGACGGCACAGAGATAGAGATACAGTCGGCCATGCTCTCCGACGACGGCCGTTCGATGAACATCTGCATCGTCCGACTGCCCCAGCACCTGATTGACCGATACAAATAGGGTGAATCATTCATCAAATCAATCAGGAAGACTCATGAACAAAATAATAGCAATGCTGTTCGCAACGGCACTCATGACAGTGAGCTGCTCGCAAGAAAGAGAAAAAGCCGCCACCATGCAGGAGCCGCCACATCTGGAGAAGCGTGGCGGCGTGACGCAGCTCATCGTGCAGGGGCAGCCTTGGCTGGTCTTGGGTTGTGAGCTGGGCAACTCCACATCGTCGAGCCGTGCCTATCTGGCCCCTTACTGGCAGAAGCTGAAGGAAGCAGGCGTGAACACCGTTTTGGCAGTGGTGTCGTGGGAACAGACGGAACCCGTAGAAGGACAGTTCGATTTCACCGTGGTCGACCATCTGTTAGCCGATGCACGCAGCCACGGCATGAAGCTCGCCTTGCTCTGGTTCGGCTCATGGAAGAACGGCATCACCAGCTACACCCCGACATGGGTGAAGCGCGACACCCAGCGATTCCCCTTGGCACAGACACCCGAGGGCAAGTCGCTGCCCATACTGACCACCTTGGGCGACGAGACCTGCAAGGCTGATGCAAAGGCATTTGCCGCCATGATGCGACACCTGAAGGAGGCCGATGCCCAGCAGCAGACCGTTGTGATGATACAAATGGAGAACGAGGTAGGGCTGCACGGCCATCCCCGCGACTATTGTCCTTTGGCCGAGACGGCCTACAAGGGCTCGGTGCCCCAGGCGCTGACCGGCTGGCTCTCGGCCCATCGTGACAGTCTGCTGCCTGAGACGCGCAAAGCCTGGGAGGCCGGCGGCTGCAAGACTGAGGGCACATGGGAAGAGGTGTTCAGTCCTGCCGACCGTGCTGCCGAGATCTTCATGGCCTGGTACTACGCCTCCTACATGGATCGCATCACCGAGGCCGGAAAGAAGGAGTATGCGCTGCCCACATTCGTCAATGCCTGGATAGTACAGCCTGAGGACACGCGCCCCGGCAACTACCCCTCAGGCGGTCCGCAGGCACAGAACCACGACATCTGGCGTGCTGCTGCCCCGCACATCGACATCCTCTCGCCCGACATCTACCTGAACGACTTCCCCCGTCAGCTGGCACTTTACGCCCGCAGCGGCAATCCGGTGTTCATTCCTGAGTCGCGCTCCGGCCAGAACGGCGCTGCCAACGCGGCTTACGCCATCGGTGCCGAGGGGGCCATCGGCTATTCACCATTTGGCTTTGAGCGCAACTGCGACGACGACGTGAATGCCACCTTCCGCAGCTTCTATCAGAAGGTGGGCAGGATAACCCCGATGGTGCTGGAGGCACAGGCCGAAGGCCGCATCGGTGCAGCCTGGCTGAAGGGTGACAACCCCATGCGGGTGAAAGACACCATCAGCCTGGGTGACGTGCGCATCGTCTGTGAAATCATTTCCAGTGGCATGCGCAACGGAGGAGCACCACAGCTCACCGGCGGCACCTACGCCCCCGATGCCATTGGCTATGCCATCGCCATCCGTCAGGACGACGACAGCTACCTTTTCCTGGGCTCCAATGTCCGCATCACTTTCCTGCCTGCCACGGGTGAAAGTATCGTGGGCTTAGCAAAGGTCACCGAGGGCGATTTCGATGAGCAGGGCCGGTGGCAGGAAGGCCGGTGGCTGAACGGTGACGAGATACAGCTTCGCTACGACCTGCTCTACGCCGTCGATGAGGGATTCTCAGGACAAGGGCTGAACTTCGGTCGCCCAGAGCCATCGTTCCAAAGAGTTGAACTGTTTACCTATTAACACCATGAGAAAGCGTCTGGCCCTACTTTGGACGGCTTTGCTGACCATGACCGCAAATGCACAGTCTGACCATCTGGCGACTCTGCAGTCGCAAACCGCAAGCCAGCTGCAGGTGACAGAACCCGGCTTCAAGGTGTTCCAGTTTCCAAGGACACAAATACCACGCATCGACGGCGACTTCAGCGACTGGGACATCGTGCCCGATGCATACAGCGTGACCATCGACGACATGTGGGACGACACCGGCAAGCACAAAGCCGTCGACCGCTCGACGCTCGACGTCAAGGTGAAGGTGGGCTGGGTCAACGGGCTGAACCGCCTCTACTTCCTCTACGAGGCATACGATGACTTCTGGGACTTCAGTCAGCTAGGACTGCATAACGACACCTTCGAGGTGGTGGTGGACGGCGACCTGTCAGGGGGACCACATACCGATGAGCTACGCCCGAACCCGCAGGTGATGAGCCGCATGGACGCCTTCTTCGAGTTTCAGAACCGCCATGCACAGAACTACCACATCATGACGCCACCAACGGAGGGCAAGTCGTGGACCATGGTGTGGGGGCCGCAGCAGTGGCTGAAATACCTGCCCTACGCCAACTATGCCTACGACTACAGCTTCAGCCACGGGGAGAGCGGACGGCTGCGCATGGAGTTCTACATCACGCCGTTCGACTATGCCAGCGCCGAGGGCCCGGAAAAGTCGGTGGAGAGCCGTCTCTATGAGAACAAGAAGATAGGGCTCTGCTGGGCAGTCATCGACTACGACGGACAGACACAGAACAATGGTTTCTGGAACCTGTCCAGGCATCACAAGATGTATGGCAACGCCTCCATGCAACGACTGTTCACGCTGATGCCCCTGGAACCACAGCTGCGCAAGGACGTGGAGTGCGACTGGACCTTCACCGTAGTGCCCGACACCCGCACCGTCTGTTTCCGCGACCAGAGCTACGGCCCCATCACCACGTGGCACTGGGACTTCGGCGACGGCACCACATCGACAGAACAAAACCCCACGCACACCTATGCCCGCGACTATGCCCACTATGTGGTGACACTCACCGTCGACGGCCCCAAGGGCAGCGCCCGCTGCTGTAAGGTCTGGGAGGTGTGCGTGCGCGACAGGAAGCATCCGTCGGACACCCCCTACGACTGACGGCGCATCATCTCACCACCACCTTGCGGCCACCCCTGACGTAGATGCCTGGCGTGGGGCGGGTGACCAGCTGTCCGCTGAGGTTGTAGAGGTGGTTGTCGCCGCCGTGGGCCGTCACTGCATGGGCAATGTTCGAAGGCTCCGACGGTGTCAGATAGACGGCACTGACGTTGGCGCTGGCTCCGCGCTCTACCTTCAGCACGTGCAGGTGGAGGAAGTCATCGCTGCGCTGTGCGCCTTGATAGGTGGCGACGGCTTTCAGGTCGGCCAATGGCAGCACGATGGCCTTCATCGTGCCATCCCAATAGGGGTTGTCAGGGCCGAAGGTCACCTTGATCTGCTTGTAGTCGCCATGGTCCTCCAGCCTGTTGCCCACCACACGCAGTTCCTTTCCAGTGCCGAAGATGACCATCTTGTCGTATGCGGTCAGATCGGCATACTGGTTGTAAATCAGGTTCTCGCTGCCCGCCACGGCTTGGCCTCCCCCCACGTTTTGGTTACCTGTTGGATGAATTAAAATAATGCATACTTAATGCCCTATTGGCTTATGATTGAGAAGATTGAAATACTGCAACATGGTGAAGGCCGCAACCTTGGCAGTCATCCTTGCGAAGAGACCAGAAGGCTTCTTGGCATAGTTGCGTATCATCATGAGGTGGTCATTCAATTGAGAAAAGACTGTTTCAATTCTCTTTCTGAAACGCTTGTAGGCCCATGTGGGCGGTGTCCAGTTCTTCTGGTTCAGCCTATACGGTACATCAAGGATAACGTTTGCAGTCTCAAACAAGTCCAGCTGTACAGGAGCACTCAGGTAGCCTTTGTCTCCGAGGATTGTACAGTCGTGGTATTCTCACTGTACATCTTTCAGATATTGCAGGTCATGCACGTTGGCTGCAGTCATGTCGTAAGAGTTACCAACCTAGTTTAAGAAAGTTAAAAACATTAAATCTACATCATTTACACCATCCAAAGAATCTACGCAACCACTTTTCTACCGTTTAGGATAAAAACGATTGAAATACAAAGAGTTGTAAATACATTGGTTGTACAGGACTGACTTCCGTAGCATTGGGCGATGGCGTGAAACGTATTGAGGATTATGCATTCTATAGCTGTTCTTCACTCTCAACATTCACTGGCTACAGCCAGTTGGAATATATAGGAGGCAGCGCGATTAATGTTGACTTTGATACTCATATCCCTTGGTATAGCAATCAGCCTGATGGCCTGCTCTATTTAGGTAAGGTGCTGTATGGATATAAAGGAACGATGCCCGACAACACAACGGTCAATGTGAACGAGGGCACGACGATGATTAAGTCGGAAGCTTTCAGAAATTGTACTGGTCTTGTGGGACTCAAGATTCCCAAGAGTGTAAATACGATAGGAACCTGTATTGTTGGCTCTTGCCGGAACCTAGTGTCTATTAGTGTGGCGGATGGGAATAAGAAGTATGACTCACGAGGCGGCTGCAATGCCATCATAGAGACTGCTAAAAACATGATCATTGCCGGCTGTAAGAATACGACCTTCCCCAGCACCGTTACTGCCATTGGTGGCTTTTCTTTCCAGAGCGTAGGGCTTACTGAACTAATCATTCCCAACAACATTGACAGTATAGGCACTGCTGCTTTCAATGCCAACAGTTCGTTAGAGACCGTCATGATTGGCAAAGGCTTAAGATATATTGCAATGGATGCGTTTTTATTTGGACGCTCAAAACTCAAAAGCATCTCAGTAGCCTCGGCTAATCCTTATTTTGACTCTCGCGAAAATTGCAATGCTATCATTGAAACGGCTACCAGTAAGCTTCTTGTAGGTTGCGCGACGACGATGATACCAGCATCGGTGAAGACGATTGGTAGGCATGCTTTCTATAGTTGTGGTGGAGACCTCTACACGATGACCATTCCCGACAATGTTGAGAAGATAGAGGATTATGCCGTGGAGTACAATTCTAACCTGCGCTCGCTGATGTTGGGCAAGAATGTCAAGGAAATCGGCAAGAGCGTGTTTTATGGTTGCAATGCCCTGCGGAGCATCCGCTCGCTGGCTACCAGTCCCGCAGAGATTGACGAGAGCGTATTTAAGAGCAGCTATACCTATTATCCTGATACCGTCTATAACAATGCCACGCTCTACGTGCCTGTTGGCTCAAAGATTAACTATTTGACCACGGCGGGATGGAACAAGTTTAAGAAGATTGTGGAGCTGTCTGATATGTCAGCACCTCAGGAAGGTGACTTTGTAGAAGCTGATGGTCCTTTGCTGTATACCGTGACCGATGCCGTGGCCCGTACCTGTGAGGTGTCCGTTGTCAAGTCGTACGTGCAGGGGGCAGTCACCATTCCCGCTCAAGTCAAAGGTTACAGCGTGACGGCCATCGGCAAAGAAACATTCCTTAATAAGAAGGGCATTACGGAGGTGACGATACCTGCCAGCGTGAAGGAGTTGAAGTCCAACGCTCTTTACAGCTGCTCTGACTTAGAAAGAATAAATCTGCCGTCATCACTGGAACGTATAGGCTATTTTGCTCTTGGCGGTTTAGGCAAAGTTACTGAGATAGTGATACCTCGCTCTGTGGTGTACGTTGATCGTAGCATACTGGCAGCTGACTCGCTGTTGACTTCTATAACTGTAGAAGAGGGGAATCCTGTTTTTGACTCACGAGGCGGGTGCAACGCCATCATCGAGACAGCCACTAACAGTTAGTGGCCGGCTGCCAGACAACGGTCATCCCCAATGAAATCAAAGCCATAGGAGCGTATGCTTTCAATAGCCAGAAGAAACTGAATACCATCCGAATACCCGACAACGTGACATGTATCGAAGAAATGGCTTTCAATAATTGCGGCTTGCAGAGTATCACTATACCCGCTCGCGTTGACAGCATTGGACAGGATGCCTTCCGCTATTGCCGTCAGTTGACAGCTGTTACGTCGCTTATTACGCAGCCGTTCGCTATCAATGAGAATGTATTCTATACTGATTATGTAGACGGGAAATATCAGTTTACCAATGCCACGCTCTATGTGCCCACTGGCACCAAGGCCTTGTATGAGGCCACGGAGGGCTGGAACAAGTTCCAGAATATTGTCGAGATAGAGCCTGTCGTCGAGCCGAAGCTCGCCGGCGATGTTAATGAGGACGAAAAGGTGAACGGCACCGACCTTGTGGCGCTGACAAACATCATCCTCGGTAAGACGGCGGAGAAGCCGTCGGCCGACGTCAATGGCGACGGGAAGGTGAACGGCACCGACTATGTGGCATTAGCCAACATCATCCTTGGCAAGGCGGCAGCCAGCAGACGTATGGCCGGATCCGCTGAGGCGGCGGCCCCAGCAACCCTCTCTGTCGAGAACTTTGACATCAGCGCCGGGGAGACGAAGGAGATGCTGATCAGCCTGACGAACCCTGACGACGAGATAACGCTGGTGCAGTTTGACCTGCGCCTGCCCGAGGAACTGAGCATCAAAGAGACCAGCGGTGAGTATGCCATCGACATTGCCGGGCGCACCACCTGGCGCAAACACTCGCTGGATGCCAATGCCACCGATGGTATCACACGATTCCTGCTGGCAAGCAGCAGCAATGCCACGCTCAGCGGCACTAGCGGCGCCGTTATCAGCATCACACTGCAAGCTAGTGAAAACTTTGCCGGTGGTGACATTACCCTTGAGAAAATTCTGATGGTGACGCCAGAGGAGAAGGAGATTGTGCAGAATGACTATACTTACAGCTTGACCCCACAGCCAACTCCAGAACCTGTTCTGGCTTCAGCAAAGCTGTCTATTGAGGACTTCACCGTCAAAGCGGGTGGTGAGGCAGATATGGTAATCAGCCTGACGAACCCCGAAGATGAGATTACGCTGGTGCAGTTCGACCTGTGGCTGCCTGAGGGACTGAGCATCAAAGAGAGCGGTGGCGAGTATGCCATCGACATTGCCGGGCGCACCACTTGGCGCAAGCACTCGCTGGACGCTAATGCCACCGATGGTATCACACGATTCCTGCTAGCAAGCAGCAGCAATGCCACGCTTAGCGGCACCAGCGGCGCCGTTATCGCCATTACTCTGGCAGCAAGCGACCTCTATCAGAGCGGTGACGTGAAGCTTGAGAACATCCTGCTCGTAACACCCGAAGAGAAAGAAATCTTGCCGCTGGACGTGGTGTTCTCCGTTAGTACAGGTATCGAGATGGTCAATGCCGTCACAAAGAATAATACTGTATACACGCTTTCCGGCCAACGGCTGGCTGCTCCTAAGAAGGGCATCAACATCGTAGGCGGTAAGAAAATGGTAGTAAGGTGATACTATGATAGTGTAATTCTGTGCTCGGAGCAAGCTTCGCGCTTGCCCCGAGCAATTTTTTTTAACGTGATATATGCCATATAATCACCGGGACGGTTCCATAGACCATTTTTACGACTGAAAGCATGAATGAGTGTGCCAGTTACGAATGATACTATATTTGTTTCCCCTGAAGTCTATAGCGCAGCTATCTCGTCTGCCGTTAGGCCTGTTGCTTTTACAATGTCAAGGGTGGAGAGCCCTATCGACTTCAGATTCTGGGCTATAGCTTTACGTTCTTCGGCTCGCCCCTCAGCTCGCCCCTCAGCACGCCCCTCAGCACGCCCCTCAGTCTTAGCTTTGTCAACGGCGGTCTTCATCGTGCTGTAGTAGTCCCAATAGTTTTTCACACTGGCCTCGTATTCGCGGCGCTCCTCAGTGGAATACTGCGCTATTTCAGCCTGTTCAAACACCTTTTGAAACACGCGGTCCTGCAGCGCTTTGGGGCGCTCCAGCAGGCGCGAGAGGTTGCGTAGGACGTACATCCACTTGTCGAACATTGTCACCAGTTCGTCCTCCCGCTTGTTGAACTTCGGCATCTCCAAGTAGAGAAACGTCAGCTTGTTGTAAAACACATGGTTGTCTTCTACATCTTTCAGCTTGACCTCATGCACGAACTTGTCGGCGGGATACTCCCCGTCGGGGAACTTGAAGTTCAGCACGCCGACCGTGTAGACATCCTCTAAGCGGTAGTCCCACTTCTGACCCTTCGGCGCCTGC
>Ga0326511_10004371_pt1 | contig 11287 bp, 16 predicted proteins | sample 0_2496_0518_D_FD_203701 | JGI IMG/M metagenome (GOLD analysis project Ga0326511, IMG submission 203701) | Bovine rumen microbial communities from UC Davis, California, United States - 0_2496_0518 | ecosystem: Host-associated > Mammals > Digestive system > Stomach > Rumen | place: USA...
GTGTGCTCTCCGATGACTGTCACTAAGATGCTGAATGAATTGAATTCTGTTGGAAATCGTAAGAAGGGACAGAATGCTGTTCGTCTTAACGACCTCTTCCCTTCTATCGATGACTTTGCTCAGATTATTCCGCCTGGCTTTGATCCTCAGAAGGATATGTATTTGGAAAAGATTTTCAACATTTTCATGAAAAATCGTGAACAGTATAATCAGCAGATGCAGAAGCAGTTTGGTGGTGGTGCTGGTGGTGGCCAGGGTGGCGCTGGTGGAAATGATAATGATGACCAGGGAAATGGTGGAAGTGGATTTGGTTCTGAAGAAGATGCACTTAAAAAGCACTTCTCTCAGTCTGGCTCTACGGCTACTGATGGCTGGGGCGAAAATGAAATCGTCGACCAGCAGGTTTCTCAGGCTGTAAACAAAGCAAGCACTTCTACTTGGTCCAATCTTCCTGGTGGACTTGCTCAGCAGATTTTGGCTGCGAATGCTCAGGTCGTTGACCCTCGTATTGCTCTTCGCAGATTTACGACTTCTGTCTTCTCCGATGTGATGAGCTTCTCTCGTATGAAATTCCCTCGTCGTTATGGTCAGAAGTGGATTGGTGTTATGCCTGGTCCTCGTCATGAACAGAAGGCTGAAGTGCTTATCGCTATCGACTGCTCTGGTTCTATGCCCGACTCTGAAGTTGAAAAGGCTTGCATGGTTGTGAATGACTTCGTCAAGCATGCAAAGGTTCATTACTGCTTCTGGGATGGTGCATGTGGTCCAATCGAAGAAAAGCGATACAAGTCTACGAAGTTCGATTTGAGTGGTCGTGGATGCACTAACCCTCAGTGCGTTATCGACAAAATTCAGAAGGAAGGACTTCATTACGATGGCATTGTTTACATTACCGACTGCCAGTTCTGCTGGGAAAAGCCGAACATTAAAATGCCTATCTTCATTATTCAGTCTAAGAATGCTGACCCCGTTCCTGAATGGTGCAAGTATTCGATGACTATGAAGGACGTTGAAACTATTTCGAAAGACCGTTAATGAATATCGTTGATGTGACAAATTTTCTAGATGAAAGGGGAGTTGAGTATAAATTCTTGACTCGTCTTTCTATCGTAGCTACATTCAAAGTTGAATTTGATATGAAGCTCATAGAAGATTATCTCAAAAAGAATGATGAAATCATTGGCTATTATGATATATTCGAAGATGGTTTTAATTTGAAATTGTCATTTAGTGAAACTGATTTTAAGAGAACTAATGATGAATTCTCTAAATGGCATTTACAATTTCATAATATGACTGATGAAGCTCAATTTTTGGATAATAAATTTTCACTGATTAAGATGTGTAAACGTTTGAAATCAGGCAGAATGCCATTTGATTATTTGGAATATACACATGACACAGATTTTTCAGATGAAATCATTTTTGACAAAATAGATAAGTTTTTAAATCAAGCTCAGTCGTTTATTCGATATATGAAACGATTTGAGAAATTAACTAAAATAATGAATATCGGTAAGAATACCGAAGGAGAATAACTATGAAGAAGTTTAAGATTACTTACACGGCAACTCGTGAATTCGAAGTCCCTGATAATTGTACTGATGAACAGTATGATGAATTGAAGGCAATTTGCCTTCTTGGATTGACCAAAGAACCTGTAAAGCCAGATGCTGTTAAGGTTGAATTGGTCACTCGTCCAGATGAACCTAAGCCAAAATATGAAATCAATAAGGATTGCGACTAATGGATGAAGAACAAGTCATTTATCGAACTGGTCCAGGTGGTGCAATAGAAGTATTAAGATCTTCTCGTAAGATTACTTTTATGTGTGTCAAATGTGGTTGTAAATTCAGAGTTCCTGTGCAACTTGCTCCATCACGTCAGACTGGAATGCAAGAATACATGCATAGTTATCATTGCCCAGAATGTGGAGATGAATGTCTAAGTTCATAATACATAAATCTGAATTACGTTGTGATTTTATAACAGGAAGTCCTCATTTTATAAAAGGAAATAATATGGCAGAAGAAGTAAATGTAAATCATTTTCATAGAATTTTTGAAGAATTAAAGAATTTAGGTCGAATGGAAACTAAAACGCTTTACGATGTGATCAATAAGCGAATTATCAATACTGACTCATATCGTGATGCAATGTTTGAAATGAATAAAGAATATCCAAAGGAAGTTGTGACTTTCAAAGATGCAGTTTGTGTCGATTGGAATATGGCTGAAAAGGTAAACCCCGGTGTAGTCAATAAAATCGTAAAAGAGCTACAAATTAAAAAGATTGCCGAAAACGAAGAAATTAAGTAGTGTCATAAACTGACATCTATAGTAAATTTTTGTTTACGTAAACTAAAGTTTACAATTCTATCGTCCAGGCACAGCCTAAAAAGAACTTAAATAGTTATCCTCTTAATCAGAAAGCGCTCTCTGGGCGCTTTTTTCATTTGGGCCCTAACAACTATATGGATTTGACCCAGAATGCCCCAGAAGCGCTCCGTTTCATCATATTATTGTAAACAACTTTTTACATAAAACAGGGTTGACAAAAGGTCCAAAAAATGCTATTATTTACGTGTAAAAAAGAGGTTAATATGATTGAATTGAACATTTCTGGCTGGGTTAAGTCCGCTATTAAGGTAGAGAATTCAAGTCTCTATTATGATACGACTTCTAAGAATTGGTATTTGGAAGTATATGAGCCCGATTGGGGTGATTATTACTACTTCAAGTCGAACGAATGTTTTGAAATGCTCGACTATATCGGTTATACAAATGTTAACAATTCGGCTGAAAACCTCAAAAAGAAGAATATTGATATTATGAAAATTGACGAAGATGTGGAATGCATTGATCGTCAGGTAGGTTAATTTATGTGTGAAGTTTGTGAACATATTGCGTCAAAGAAAAGTCCACTTTTGATTATCGCCCATTGGGACGATATGAATTGGACTAAAGCACAAACAACTGATATGAAGCAATGCTCTATCTGTATAGTAGATGAATCCAAACCGTTCCCAGATAACTATAAGGAATTCGATTGGAAATTCTGCCCTAACTGTGGAAACAAACTTCCCATTATGCCTTGTGAAACATTTAAAGACGTCGTTGAACGAGAAGGATAATTTATGGCTGTAAAACTGCACACTGATTGCGCTGCAACTAAATTGGTATCAACAAATTCTGGTCAATGCCAGTTCTTCACCCATGTGATGGAAAAGCTGGATGAACAGCAATTTGGTGTATTTGTTATTGGAAAGAAACTTGAAGGTGCTGGTGGATATTTCACCGAAAAGAAACTCGTCACTCGTATCGTTCTGCCCGAAGGCACTGCTACTTATGACGAAGTAAATAACACTATTTCTTTCCCGTCCGATAAAGAATTCGCTATCTTTGTCCATGAAGCATCTCACTTCCTTCACATAGTAGTCGATAAAGGTCACTATATGGCCAAACCGCTTCGTGGAATGGAAGATATTTCGATGGACTCTAAAGACTTCATGGATATGAAATATCGTAAGTATATTGAATATGAAGCAGGTTGGCGTTCTCTTGTCTACAATCAGCGATACAATATGGATATTGCTGAAGCGATTTTGAAAGTCAATTTGACCAATATGAGCCATTATCTTGGCGAGTCTGAAGATTTTCAAACTTACATTAAAAAGCCATCTGAAGATATTTTCAATAAGAAAATGGAATTCTTTAAGAATACGAAGGCAACTCAAGAAGACGTCGTAAAGTGGACTGAAGAAGTATTCAATCCCGCTATGGACAAATGTGTCGAAGTAATTAAGCCTGCTCGTGAAGCATATCTTGATACGGTGACTAAATTCGCTGAAATCGGTAATATGAAGTTTAATTATACTATCGATGCCGCAGCTCAAACTGAAATTTCTACTATCTTAGGAGCACTATAATGATTTTTCATACTCTCGATGACCTTGAAAATTACTTCCATCAAATGGGCTTCAATGTGCTCCATTTTACTCACAACCTCGTCGTTGATACATATATTCTCGTAATTAACTCTAACTATGACGTTAAAGACAGACTTTATATTGAAATCAACTACACGACTGGCCGTGATAGCAAATATGAATTGATTTATCTTCCACTCATTACGGATGTGTTCTCTTGCCCAGAAGATAAGGCATTGGATTTTGAAACAAATCCTAAGGACCACATGGATGATTTGGAATGCATTACTTCCAACTTTGATTTTGAGAACATTCCTGATGAACTGGCTAATCAGTTTACGACTGAATTCGAACTTTATCTGAATTTCATTCGTCAGGAATCAGACCTTAACTTTAAGAAGTGTGTTGCTGAAAAGAAGCAATATGACGCTAAGGTTCGTAAACTTCTTATCGAAAATCTTAATATCCTCGACGACTTGTTTAATGGATATGATTTTGAAGAAGTTGAAAATCCATTTGGATATAAGAACCCTGATGAAGTCGTTCTTAAAGCCGCTCAATACAAATCTAAATCTGGAAATGTATTGACTGTGATTGTAAACGTATACGACTCTGGTAAATATAAGTATCGTATTCGTAATGCTTCTGGTGGAAATCTTCATTCGTCTGTAAAGATCCCAGACAGAAATGTATTTGTCTCTGATTTTCAGAAGAATTTCCTCCAGTTCTAAAAGTTATCCTGCATGCCATGCAAAAGAGAGAGCCTTACACGACTCTCTCTTTTCATATATTCTTAAGATAATTTTCTATTTCAGTAACGACTTCTAACATTTCAAACCAATCGACCATCGTTCCTCTAGGCAATTCTTCTTCACCTGTACTCATTAAATCAAATGGATTGTATTTGAATCGAAACTTATTAGCCTTAATCTCTTTCTTTATTTCTTTGCAACGTTTAATTCCAAAATCTTTATATGTCTTTAATCGTTCAACACATAATTTCAATAATGGACTCCATTCAGGTTTATCCATTAAGCTTTTAATCGTTCTACAATTTATCCTTTTACTAATAAGATAAAATCTCATTACTTGTTCTACATCTCTCATATTTCTCTCCTTTCTAAACAATTATAAGGATATAACTTAATTGTTATATCCTTTGTTTTATATCTGAGTATTTATATAAATTATGCTTGTTCTATTTGTATATCTTTAATTGCATCATAAACTACATCTGCCAAAGCTTCAGTAATTTCACTCATCTTTAATGAATTATCTAATGCTCCTTCCAATCCATTTGTACCACCATGCCATCCACGTGATTTGAAATCTCTTTCACGCCATTGGTTGTATGCATTCTGCAATCCTTTAGAATTATATTGTTTAGCTATTAAACCTCTAAATTCTCTTTCAATTGAATTCTTAACTAATTTCTTAGTCAATTCTCCATTTTGAATTGCATCTGTAATTTCTGGATTTGCTAATAGTTTATCTTTAATTTCAGCAGCAATTTCAGCTTTATTCTGTTCAATAATCTTTAAACATGCTCTATGATTACCTTCAATAAGCAATGATATTAAACCTTTCAATCCAGCTCCAAAAATCTTACCAACGACTTTCAATGCTAATAGACCTAATGCTACTCCACCAGCAATTGCCAATACGCCTTCATCTAATTGTTCTTTCTTTTCTAAGATATATCCATGTTCTCTTAATTCTTGTTTAGCTTCTTGTAAATTCATTATCGTTCTCCTTAATAGAATATAAAACATCCCTTATAATCTGGATCATCATCAAATGCATGCTCTATAGTCAATACATCTTTCTGTAATCTAAATAACTCTTTAATAATTGGGAAATACTTAGTCTTTCTTACATCTTCTCCATCAGGTGATGCAATATAACATATTCCTTCATCATCGAATGTCACATCATATCCCAATAACTCTGCGTAAGAACCCAATCGTTCACATTCTTCAGAAGGCTCTTCATAATAATCTTCATATAATCTCATTATTCTTCACCTTCTTTAATTAAGTTATCAATAACCTTTAAATAACTATCTTTAGACTTCAACATATCAGCATATTTAGCATCACTATATTTAGCTGGTAAACCACCTTCCTTACCAAATACACTATATTCAATCCATAATTCCATAGTATTATAATCACTAACACTAATCTCTAAATCAACATCAGAATCAGTCCATACATGAATATACCAAACATGCTCACGATCGTCTTCATTAGCTTTACATTTAGCTCTAACCGCATACTCTCTATCAAAATATGCAACTATCATTGCTCCTATACGACTAAATATCTTCAAATCCTGTTCCATTTCTTTCAATTTAGTCTCTAATTTACTTGTATCTATTCGTGCATCATGGTCATAATGTGTTTCTTCATTTATCATATAACCATTATCTTCTAATACTTTCTTAGCTTCATCTAATTTCATATCATCTCCTATATAGTATTATAATGAGTAAACTTCATAATTTGCTTAATTGCATCTTCAATTGTAGTAACACTAAAATCATCTCTTTCATGTCCATACCAATCATCTGCAAATAATTGAACATTTATTACACCATCTTCATCATGATATAAAACTTCCAAATTATATGTTTTCTTATTAAATGTATAATAATATCTAACTAACTGACTTTTATTTTCATCATCATAATCAGATGCTTCTATCTCTACTTTCTTATAAACCTTCTTTAATTCTTTCTCTACACCATAAAACAAATTCTTTATATTGAAATTTGCTGCATCTGTATACTTATGATCCAAATCACGGAAAGATGAATGCTTATTTACTCTATCTGCTCTAGACTTTGGTGTTCCAATTGGCATATCAGCTTCATCCCAGTCATCCGTATCTTCAACGATATATCCGTTTTCTTCTAATATTGTTTTTGCTTCTCTCAAATTCATCTTTTATCATCCTTTCCATTTATTAACATTTAGCGAACAATCTCAAAAAATTCTGTTCGTAAGTTGTTAATATAATATGGGCCCTAAGGCAATGTGTGTGTTAATCTTTATTATTTATGATGATTTCAAAAGGTTTATGCTACGATTCGACTTTTGTTTAACTGAATGATCACCGCGCGCAAAAAAATTTTTTTATCGAGAAAAAATTATTAATAATATAATTAGTAATATAAAATATAATATCTGGGGATGCCACCCAGACCAGGACTACACCTGGAGGCCCCGAGTCCAATATAATAATATTAATAACCATTTACTCGGGGGAAGGGTACAAGTTCCGAGTATATTGTTTGCCTCTTTAGCTCGGGGCTGGATATAGTAAAAAAGCTATGAATTCAATTTGGATTGGCGCAATTCCAGATTATCTTTATACCTGGATTCGGCCCGAGAAAACAGTTTTCCTTGCAGACGCTCGGGGCTTGGCATTTCAGCATCATAGGTGCATTCTGAAGGGCGCAGTTTAGACTTGCTGTGGTACGTGGTGATCACGTGTTAAATGTTTGGAGAAAGCATTGTAAACCGCTTACTGAGGGAAAATCCCTCGGTAGGCAGTAACAATGAAAAATCCATAAGATAGGAAGCTGGTGATGTAATGTGAAGCTCGTTGTAAACTTTGTTTTACATTGTAGTATTGTAAACATTGTTTTACACTTAGGCCCGAGTAGGATATGGTAATGTAAATATCTTTTTACAAAAAATGGGGTTTACAGGAGCCATGAAAATACTTATATTATACTTGTAAAATTTAAGAGGCTGGTTGAAAAAAGGTTAAAAAAGGTCTCTTAGTTATCTGGGCTGAGTGGTCTAGATAAAAAATGTAAAACGTTAAAAAGGAAAGAAAAACTTATGAAGTTTTCTCAGATTAGCAAGTTGCTCGATGTTGTTGACCCGAAACTCTCTATCATGCTCCAGGGTACGCATGGTATTGGTAAAACCGAATTCGTTAAGGCTTGGGCCAAGCAGAAGGGCTTGAAGCTCGTTGTTTGGCATGCCTCTCACGCCGCTGATGCTGGCGATATTACGGGATTGCCTTATTTGTTTGAATGGACTGTTGAAGATGAAAATGGTGTTAAGCACACCGAAAGGACTACGAAGTTTGCTCCTCCTGCGTGGATGATCAATAACGAGCCTGTTTGTCTTCTTTTGGATGAAATTAACCGTGGCCTGTCGGTTGCATTGAACGCTGTTATGCAGTTGACGAATGACCAGACTTATGATAGTATGGAATTGCCTGAAGGCTCACGTATCATTGCATGTATCAACCCGGAAAAGGATGGTACTTATGATGTTGGTCGTATGGATGATGCTCAGCTTGACCGTTTCGGTATCTATGAAGTGACTTCTGATCCGGAAGAATGGTGCAAGTGGGCTGCCGAACATGACGTTGATGAACGTATTATTCGCTATATTACGCAGTTCCCGTCTAACCTTTGTCCGTATGACAATAAGGAATTGGTGAAGACTACTAATGGTGCCGCTGGCATTCATGTTCTTCCTTCTCCCCGTTCTTGGGTGCACCTTGATAAGACTATCAAGGAAGGTGAAAAGACTGGTGCCTTCGAAGGTGCTGAAGGTGTGAAGTTCTTGGTTGACGTGGCTAGCGGTATTGTTGGCGCATCTATCGCACTTGACTTTAAGCGCTTCTTCATGGAAAAGAGCACTTTGAACCCGAAGGAAATGCTGAGTGCAAAGACCTTCAAGAAGGAATGGACTAAGAAGCTGATGGAACTGTCCAAGACTGATACTCCGGATGCAATTAAGTTCATGAAGGGTGTTGAACTCCACATGAAGCAGGTTGAACCTGAATTGGTGAAGTCTAAGGCTTCTGACAAGGTCATGCTGAAGACTTACGCTGATAACTTCTTGGCTATCATGGAAAGCCTGACTCCTGAAGTTCAGATTTCTGTAGTCAATGATATTGTTCTCACTGCTTCGGCTAATGGTGACCGTTGGGTCTCGATTATCCAGAGTGTGGACAAGAGCTACAAGAAGAAGTTCGATGACCTCTACACCAAGGCAACCTTGGAAGACGACGTCTAATCGACTCGGAATTCGGAAGAATGGAGGAACAGAACCTCCATTCTTTTATCTTATTTTTAACTAATTGGTTTTTATGCTTAAAGAAATACTACAAATTAAATCGCTTATCGAAGAAGTATCAAATGCAATGACTTGGACCTATGTGGTTTCTGATAAAAAGCTCTCATTTGATTTTAATAGAATTGGTACTGATGATCTCGGTAATGCTGTTTTCATTGTATTTCCTAAACATAATTGGCCTTTGACTTATATTCTTAAAGATATTAATGGTCAAATTCTGTCTATTAATAATGATCATAAAATAAATGGTATTTCTATAGATCCATGGATATATGGTCTATCTGATTATGATTTTTTGTCAGCTACTGTTAAAACAAAATATGGTACTGAAATTAAACCTCATGAATATCCTCTGGTTGATACTGACCATCCTGAGTATTCTATCAATAATATGCAGAATGCTGATTATGGGTATCACTATCTAGATAATGCAAAAACAGTCGCTGATATTATGCCTTATCTTCTTAAAGAAATGCCAGTAATTCGTCTAAATGACAGTTTTTTGGATTCTAAAGATAAGTCCATGATTGATAGAAATAAGGTAGTCGTGCCTATTATCTATAGGAATCAATTAGCTCATTGTTTCTATAAGCGAGTGACTAAACGTTGTGGTAATAAACCTATTACTGGTCAGAATATCATTGATTGTATTATGGAACTGGCTAATTATCGCTGTAAAGATATTCTAGCTAGTCAAAAAGTCCAAAGAAAACAATTAGCTAAGAACAAGCTTAATAAAATCTCTTATATGGCTGATATTCAAAATCTATTCACTGGTATTAAAACCAAATATGAATGGACTGTCACTGCCTCTAAGAATAATAACAATTTACAGCATTATCTCGCTAAATCTGATGCTTTCAAATATAGCATTCATATTGATATAAATCCTAAGAAAAATACATTCAAGGTTTCTTCCCTATTTCTAAAAAGAGCCCAGAATTTTAAGGATAAAGATAGTGCTTACAAATTCATTACCTGCCTAATAAACCTTTTCGACCGGTCTTCTATGGAAGGATAGGTTATTTGGCTCTTTTGTCTTAATTTTTAATAAACAGGGTTGACAGAATACCCTAAATAACTTATATTAAATTATACAAACTTTAACAAAAAAGGAATAAAACGTATATGGATAATTCTAATCTTATTGATAACACTATGAACCCAGTTGAATCTCTTGCTCGCAACATTGTTGCCTCTATTAAAGCAGGAAATACCTCTAACCATACCAAGTCTGATACGTCTGAATCTTGGAATATCACTGATGTAGATGATGGCGGCAAATCTGGTCTATATCGCCTTGAAATCACTAATGGCGTTAACAAGTCCGGCAAGAAATACTGTCACCACATCCTCTATCGTGTTAACCCCACTGATAAGTCTGAAAAGCCCGTAAACCTTGGTATCTATAAGAAGAAGTTTATCTATACCATTGCCTATAATCTTCAGTCCAATAAGGTCTTTAAGAAGATTAAGCAGGATAATAACGCTATCAAGGCAATCGCTAAGGATATGAAGAAGAACCCAGATAACTATACCAAGAATGGTGATACTATCTCTGGTACCTTCAATAACTCCAAGCTAGTCATTAACAGAGAAGCCCACCTCATGAAGAACGGTAAGACTATGTATCGCATTACCTCCACTCTCAATGATGAGGATTATCTCAAGGGTTCTCAGCTCGCTGTTCTCTATAAGTAAAGACAACAGATGACATAACATTAGTCATAGTCTTGTGACATGTTCACAGGCCTATGACATTTTTATTGACACTATATAATGACATTTTCAATGACAATATAAGCGCATATTGTCAACTATAATGACAACCTGCCGGCCTACCAGGGGCCCCCTCCCAGGACGCCCCAGGGGCCCCCTGCCTGACGGCCCTGTGCAAAGAAATAATTTTTAATGCGCAAAATTATAGTATAGGAGCATTTTCTATCCATTCCGGGGCCTGCTACTGGCCCCTGGGCTATATGAGGCGAAAAAAGCGTGTGTCTGTATGCGCCCTAAAAAATTTTTTCCGGGAAATTTCGGAATGCCTTGGGAATCCTGGAATGAAATTGGTTTTTTGAAAAGTTGCCTTTAAAAAAATTTTCGGGGAAAAAATTTCGCTCCTTTGGAAAAGGAATGTTTATGCAATATGAATATGGAAAGAAATTCCACGGATATGAGAAATATACGTATGATATAGAAAATATCTTAAATAACTATTGTAAGAAGCATGGTTATGAATTTTCTGTAAGTACTG
>Ga0326511_10004372_pt1 | contig 11284 bp, 9 predicted proteins | sample 0_2496_0518_D_FD_203701 | JGI IMG/M metagenome (GOLD analysis project Ga0326511, IMG submission 203701) | Bovine rumen microbial communities from UC Davis, California, United States - 0_2496_0518 | ecosystem: Host-associated > Mammals > Digestive system > Stomach > Rumen | place: USA: California...
ATAATTTTTCTAAGTTCATCTAAGACTTTTTCAAACTCTTCAGTTGTCACATCAGGAGCATGGTCAATATCAATTTTTGCTTCAGCTCCAAAATAAATATCTAAAACGTATTTTTTCATTAAATATAAACTCCATCTGCTGGGATAAATGGCTGGCCTTGAGTTCCGAAGTCCATGCCACCTCCAGCGAATAATGCTCTACCATGGTGTCCTAATGTTACAGTGTCTGCTTCTACTTGAAAATTTGGTGTCTTAAATTTCACAAAATTTGGTGTCATTGTAATAGCACTAAAGCCTGTTGGCCCAGAAGAAATTGGATTTGGTGGCGAGCCTACACGTAAATAAATTTTTTGCTGTTGTACAGTTATAACTGCTCCAGTCGAGTTTAATAAGAACCAATCTCCTGTTTTTCGATTGTAACCTTCACAAACACCACCTTTGTCAGTCATAACACATTTATCAATAACAATGTCCTCATATTCAAAGTCTGTTGGACATGCCTGTCTTTGTTTCAAAAAGTTTTTAATTGCTGTATAATTATATGATGAGCCTTTAACATATTTATCATCGATTGGAAAAATGTTTGAAGGCCCAATGACATAGCCCTGCTGTAAATCTGGTGTGCATATAACCCAAGTATATTCTCCTTCATCACCAGGATGAAATGTTCCAGCAAAAAATGGTGGATATTCTGGCAAAAATTCTTTTTCTTCTTCTTTAATCCCAGCTAATTCCGGCAAAACTTGAACTTTAATTCTATCATCTTTTGTATTGTTATTTCCATTGAGTTTATAGATTTTTGCCTTTCTAAAGATAAACTCATCACTGTTTAAAGCAGCCCTTCTACCTTCAATTGGAAATTGTGGAAAAAGCCCAGCTTGAATATCATTAAACTCGAGTTCATCTAAGTCTTCTTGCTTTGTCATTCTTAATTCTCCTTAACGATGAAACAAACTTCCATAATTTGTAAGTGTTGTCTTAGACTTACTTCCACTGAATGTTGGACGACCTAAAACTAAGTCTATTTGAGCATTTCCACCTTCGTCTAAAACAATTTTATTTGATAATAAAATCCATTTTCCATTTGCCCAATGCCCTTTTGAAAAAAATAAAGCAATACAATTTCCAACATCCAAAAGAGCAGCACTAAATCTTGTTTTAATATTTAATGTAAACATCTTATCAAAGTCTTTTAATGAATTATTTAAGAGATTATAAGCATCATTCAAATTATGATTGCTCAACGTAGAAATTGACGAACCGCTTGATGTAAGAGCTGCAAATGCATAGTCAATTGGATAATATTTAGAAAGTGCTGTATTATCATTTTCAATTTTTGAGCTTGGGCCTTTTATACCTGAAAATGTCATTCCAGTTTGGTTATCAAAAATAATAAATTGTTTATTCATTTCTGAAACAGCATTTTTGTTTCCAATGTCCATTTTGAATGACATTGGAATATCTGCTTCAGTTGTTGCATATACATTTGTAAATTCTTTATATGCTTCGCTTTCTTCTTCATCTCCAGGTGAATAATACAAAACAATTTGAGGATTTTTGCTAAACATTGTAGCGATTGAATTAAAATAAAAATTACTATTCAAATCAGCATACAAATACATTGGAGTCTTTTTATATGATGAAAAGGCCACAACTTTATTCTTCAAAAATTCCCAATCACTCTCCAAAACTTTATATCTTTTAATTGGCTCATTATCTGGAATATCAGCATGAACAAGTTTAAAGTCACATCCGCGTGTTTTATCTTCTAATACTCGTTTGATGATTTTGTCATTTGACTGTGCTTCAAAACAATGGTTAGTTTGGTCTTTATACAAAAACATTTTATGGCCAAAAATAATACGAAGTGTAGAATCTTTTCCAGGTGAGTCATTTATAGCTTGAGTGCGTAATAAAACCCAGTCTTCAATATTTAATTTCTCAACATTGCTTCCTACGCTACCTTCATCGTAAGCAACTTTTAAATCAAGTTGAGAACCAATTTGAAGATTTTCGAATTGTGTCAACGTTCTACTTTCTGGGTCAATTATATCCATGTAACCAAATGGAAGCCCATTTTCAAGAGAGTTGTAAATAACAGTCTTTTTTATAAAAGATGAAAGGCTTTTGAAATCAGTTGTTCCATTTATTACAGGATATAACTTAAACTTTTGCATAATTATTTAGTTTTCTGTGAAGCTCGATAAATTTTTGACTCTTCTTTTGTCATAACTTTTGCAGAGCGTGGAAATGTAAGTCCAGCATCATATGTAAGTTTACAATATCGAGGGTGGCCACAGAAACTACAAAATGAGCATGAAAAATCCATATTTGCGTCTTTCACCTGGTCTACAGCGCTCCAATCTCGAGAAGCATCATCAGCAATTACATCAGAAAATCTCTTAATTGTGTCATAGTAGTCTTCAAGTGTAAAACGATATTCAAGTGTATTTTTCAATGCGAGTTTTTCAACTTTAGCAGCATTTGTCACATCAAGGTCTTTTATTCCAGCGAGTGGATAGAAGAGATAGCACTTAAATCTTTCTGGAATTTCATTTTCTGGAATTCCAAACTTTTTAGACAGCATATAAACATACAGCATAAGCTGATTTTTATAGTCATCAGAAAGTTTTGCAGTTGCTCCAGTCTTGTAGTCATAAATCCTGAATTGTTTAGTCTGCTCATTTATAAGACAAACATCCAATGCTCCTGTGAGCGGCATACCAGCAAGCTCACCCTTTTCCCATTGCTCTTTATAAAGACCAAAACCATTCTTTACATTCTCTTCAATGTATTTTTGCCACCAAAAGTAAAAGCCTGGAATTGCCTTAATCAATGGATATTTTTCGAGTTCTTCTTTCGTCATTTCAGAGTCTGCAATTTCTTTTTCAGCTCTTTTGAAAACGCTTTCATAACTTTCACCAATTTCAGTATGCTCAGCAATAGAGTGAAAAATCAAACCCTTTTTCTGAACTGAGAACTCTCTATTTTCAACAACAAGCTCATCAATATATGTGAGCTTATATTTCTGTAGACAACTGTTATGAGCCGAAAAACGGCTTGCAGAATATTTTGGATTCACTAATTTTTCCTCTTAAACACGTGAACGACCGGCACGTTTTGGGGCTTCTTCTTTCAAATGCTCGATAGCAGTCGTTTTTCCTTCAAGCAATTTAGAACAAATAATTTTCCATTCACCACGTGATACATATGCTTTTGAAGCAAGTTCCATAAAACCATCACGGAGTTTTTCAAACTGAGGCGCATTTGCCAATGCAATTTTATCCTTCCATTTCCAAAGTTCTTCATTCTCAATAAATTTTGTTCCAAATGCTTTTACAGTTTGTGCATCACCAATAATAGCCAGCATCAATGGAAATTTATCCTGATAGTCCATTCCGTTGATAGCTTCCCAAGCAATCTGTGAAGGATTTCCACTTGCAAAGTCAATTAAAGCTTTTACTGCATCATCTTGTGATACAATATTGAAAGCTTCTTTCATCTCAGTTTTTGTGAAAAGGCGACCTGTATAAGCTTGCTCAAGATACTGGATAGCTTTTCTGAATGAATATTCAGAATTCTCAGCAATAAATTGAAGACCTTCTGTCCAGAATTCTCGTGGAATAGTTGTCTCTTTTGTAAGACCTTTTTTCTGGCTGATTTTTGCAAGATACATATAAATGTCTTGGAAAGTTGGAGTCTTCATTTTCCAAACTTTACAACGTGACTGAAGAGCGCCAGCTTTTGCACCTTTCAATTTGTCCATTGCTGTAAAGATAAAGAAATATCCTTTTCGAGGCGACTGAGTTGCTGATAAGAATGCTTCAACAGCTTCTTTTGACAAAGCCTGAGTCTCATCACAAATAATGACTTTTGCAGCATCTTTTACTGCTGGAAACTTCAAAATCTGCTCAAGCTGGTCACGAATATCTTGAGCGCCCATTTCTTCAGCATTCATGTAAATTACATCACGACCATATCTTTCTTCATCAATGGCAGTACATGTTGGACATGTTCCACAAGCGCAGCCATTTGCGTCTTTATTTCTACATGCAATGTCTTTTGCCATAATTTTGGCAAGAGCTGTTTTGCCAGAACCAAACTGGCCCTGGAAGAATGTGCTTTTTGGATAAACACCAGTTTTCTGGCATTCTTTCAAAAATTTTACGATTGCTGGCTGACCGTAAATGTCATCCAATGTTTTTGGAGCATCTGTAATAAACCAGTCTCCGAAGTTTACTTTTCCATTGTTAGTTGTTTCTTCCATATTCTATTCACCTTATATTTTATTATATTAACAGACACAGTGATTAATTAATGGCAGTGCCATGGTATATTACTATAATTTAAAATCTATAGGGAAGCAAGAAGTGCTTACCCTTTTAAAGTATATTTAAACAGGTAACTAAAATAAAAAGTCCAGTAGTCTATTAATATATTTTATATTTCAGGTAGAGGAACAATAAAATTGAAGACTAAGAAAATTTTTGAATTAGACAAAGACCAAAAAGATTTTCTACAAAAAGTTTCATCATATTGTGGATTGGACCGTTCATCAACTCAAACAGTTTGGGAATACACAATCTATACTATGTTGATGGACATTGCTGAAAATCCAGAAAGTCCTTATAATGTATTACAAATCCCTTTCATGGGAAAAATTCTTTTCAAAGAGTCAAAAGAAAATCCTGGTGAATATGATATGTTCTTGTCTTTAAATGACAATATCAAAGACTTGGCGAAAAAAGCAAAGCAGGGTGACTTGAAGGACCTTATCAATTATTATACTGAAAAGTTCGTTCGAGGCACAGTAAAAAATGTTGAGTCTCAATTAACAGAATAACGAACATATGGTAAATTTACCATAGCATCGCTCGTTTACAGACTTCATTTTACTAAATCATTTCGGAGACTATTTAAGTATGACAGTTGAAAAAAGAGATGGTCGTATCGTTAATTTCGACGATACAAAAATTACAAAAGCTGTAATGAAAGCTGCTAAAGCAGCAAAGGCTGAAGTAGCAGAAGATGTTCTTCAGAAAATTAAAAAATACGTTATTTCAAAAGTATCGAAGCTTGATGAGCCGATAAAAATCAATGATATTCATGATGCTGTTGAAGAGGCATTGATGAAGTACAACTTGTTCGAAGTTGAGAAGACTTATCATGACTACAGAAAAGAAAGAGACAAGAAACGTTTTATTCAGTTTAATGTCATCAAGGCAATGGAAGCAAAATATGCATGTTCTCATAATGAGCGCCAAAATGCTAACATTGATGAATTTTCAGCAGGTGGACGTATTGGTGAAGCTCAGTCAACATATTCAACAGAATTTGCTCTTGAATACATGATGAATGAGAAATTTGCAAAAAATCACCGTTCATTTGAAGGCTATATTCATGACGCTGACAAATACAAGGTTGGTATGCATAACTGCTTGTCAATTCCATTTGATGACTTATTATCTAATCCAGTAACAATCAAAGCAAAAAATGATATTCGTCCTGCAGGGTCAATTGCAACTGGAAGTCAATTGTTTGTTGTGTATTTTCAGACACAATCAATGGTACAATTTGGTGGAGTTGCCGCAACACATATTGACTGGACATTTGTTCCACTTGTTAAGAAGTCTTTCTTCAAGTACTATAAGAAACATTATGAGCGTTTGACAGAAGAAAAACTTCCTAAAGAGTTTAACAACAAAATGTCAATTGAAGATAAACTCTACAAAGAGACAAATAAGCAAGCATATAAATGGGCACTTGAAGATACAAAAGCTGAAGCTATTCAAGCTATGGAAAGTATGCTTCACAATTTGAACACATTACAATCTCGTTCTGGAAATCAGCTTCCATTTACATCAATTTGTTATGGCCGTTGTACATTGCCAGAAGGCCGTCTTATTACAAATGCATTATTAGATGCTTGGGAAAATGGTATTGGCGAAAATCATTTGACACCAATTTTCCCTTGTGGTGTATTTCAAATCAAGAAAGGCGTTAATGATGTTCCAGGCACACCGAACTATGACTTGAAGTTAAAAGCAATCAAACTTACACCAAAACGTATTTATCCAAACTTCAGTAATGGCGACTGGTCAGTCCAGGTAAAAGCATTTGAAAAGTCGCAGGACATCAAGAAAAAGACACTTGAAAAAGCCAAGTCTGAAAATCCAGAATTCTTCAAAAAAATTGCATCATTGCCTGATGAAATTCAAGAGACTCTTGGTTTCCATATTGTAAATGAAGAAATTGTAATGAATAAGCATGAGCAGCCATTTGAATACGCAGCCCAAATGGGATGTAGAACTTTCAATGGTTTTGATATAAATTTTGATGGAATTTATTTTGAAGACCTTCTTAAGAAAACGATTGAAACAAAAAGTCTTCCATTGAATTATTTATATTCTGCTATTCAGAAAGATGGCCGTGGAAATATTATACCAATTACAATTGTTTTGCCATTCTTGGCAATGAGAGCAAAGAAAAAGGCAAAAGACCACCCAGAATATATTGTTGATTATTTTATCGACATGCTTGAAGAACGTATTAGTGATGCAAAAGACGAATTGCTTGAGCGTTTTAGATGGATTTGCGCGCAGCCTGCTGATGCATTTAAGTTTATGTATCAGAACAACACTATGAAAGGTTACATTCCAGAAGAAGGCACAATATCTGCTTTGAAGCATGGTACATTTGCTATTGGCCAGCTTGGTCTTGCAGAAACACTCTACATTTTGATTGGAAAAGACCAAACAACTCCAGAAGGAATGGAACTTGCAAAGCGTATTGAGCAGCTTTACCTTGATAAATGTAATGCTTACAAAGAGCACTATAAATTGAATTTTGGCGTTTATTACACTCCAGCTGAAAACTTGTGCTTTAAATCAATGAAAGCATTTCAGAGAAAATATGGATTGATTGAAAATGTTTCAGCAATTATGGGTGAAGATGGTGAATTGATTAAGAAAAACTTCTTTACAAACTCAATGCACGTACCTGTATGGGAAGACATCTCAGTATTCGATAAAATTGATGCTGAGTCACAGCTTGTCCCATATTCATCTGCTGGTTCAATCACATATATTGAGATTGATGACAATACACAAAATAATCTTAAAGCACTTGAGCAGTTTGTAGATTATGCAATGGCACATGATATTTCATATTTTGCGATGAATTTCAAATTGAATGAGTGTACAGATTGTGGTTCAACAGACATTGATGAAGAGACAAAAACTTGCCGTAAGTGTGGTTCTCAAAGAATTAACTGGCTTCGTCGAATTACAGGCTATCTAAATGGAAACTATCTTGTGAGTTTTAATGATGGTAAACAGCAAGAAGTTGCCTTTAGAAAACAGCATTCAAAGTTTACGAATATCAAATTTGTAGCTGCTTAAAAAAATGGGGGACATCCGTCCCCCATAATTTTTTAAATCTTTATGCGCTAATTATTTATGGACGACAGAGGTTTAGTCATAGATGGATATGACACAGATAAAGAACGTATCATTGCAGATGAGTCTGCTAGAAAGACTATTGATACCATATTAAAGCATAAGAAGTCTGTTAGAGATAAATTATTATTTTTGTCAGAAGAATTAAGAAAAAGAGCAGAAGAGCATGACAACTCAAAACTACAGTTTCCAGAAATTGAATGGCTTATTGAAATGGATAAAGAGCCACGCTGTCAATATGGAACAAAAGAATATTATGAGAAAATGAACAGATGGAAAAAGTTTTTCATCCATCATTATACTCAAAATAGACATCATCCAGACCATTATTCAAATGGTATTGATGATATGGACTTAGTTGATATAACAGAATTTTTAGTAGATGTTGTCAGCTATTATGAGGTTTTACAAGCGCATGATGGCGAAAAAGTTTTGGATGACCAAGAAAAGAGATTTCAAATTAGCGGACAACTACGTAATGTTTTATCAAATACTTTAATCAATTATTTCTCAAATGTCGGTGAGTTTGACTCTATTTTTGAGAGAAATAAAAAGAAAATTAATCTTATACCTAATGATGGAACTTGAATTATCTATTGACAATTATGACTTCAATATGCCATTTATCAAGAAAATATATGAGAAGCTACATAACTCTCAAACCTGTTGTGGTGTAGCTGATGCTGAAAAAGCTAGATTTGACTTGCATATAGATGGCGCTCTAACTGAGTCTATAGAGCAAGATATTGCTAACGGAAAAACAAAACTCAGAGTATGTTTTGACCATATTTCATATGATGATAATAAATATCAAGAAAAAAATGTGATGCCACCTGAGCCAATAATTGAAGAAGAACCAAAAGACATTTGGCCACAGTTTCCTAAAGAAGATGACTTTGGAGGCATTGTATGGTAGCTGAAAGGATGATGCATATTGCTGGCATTATGGATAATGATGTAGTTGATTGTGATGACGGCGTATGTGTTTCTTTGTGGGTAAGCGGCTGTTCGCACCACTGTTTTAACTGTCAGAACAAAGACTTATGGGATTACGAATATGGACAATTTGTTCCTCGAAAAGATGTGATGGATAAATTGATTGACGCAATTCGTGCAAATGGAATGCTTCGTAATTTTTCTATTCTCGGTGGTGAGCCACTTGACCCAAAGAATATTGCGAATGTAATGCATGTTATCAATCGAATTAGACAAGTTTTTGGCAATAAAATTAAAATCTATCTTTGGACAGGCTACACAATCGAATATCTTAAAAAAGAAGCATCATGCTATACTGGCTTTAAAAGTGCATTCGATACGGATGATGACAAAGATAAAAATTATCCACGATGTATTTCAAAAATTTTGAAAAAAATTGATGTTCTCATTGATGGACCGTACAAAGAAGAATTACGTGACACTTCACTTTTGCTTCGTGGCTCATCTAATCAAAGAGTCTTATTGAAGAAGCATCAGTATGGCACACGAAGGCGACAAATGAAGAAATAGTTAGTCTATTTTTCAACTAAATTCTCTATATGGAGAAAATCATTTTACCAAATGGCACTCCAGGCAGAATATTGACACCAGATGACTCGGTTGTTGAACAAGCTGCGATGACAGCTAATGCGATAAATTCTGCTTTGATGCCAGACAATTTTGACTATACACATTCACCTTCTGACAATGAAATGGCTGCAATGGAATTCAAAAATCCTCGCCAGGTGAATGAATTAAAATACATTATAAAAGATATTCTATCAGGTGACCAAGCCGCTGCAAAAGATGAGCGTTACTCGTATCTTAATTTCAAACAAATTAAGACAGCCATTGAATGGATTCAAAATAATAATTTTGATGAAGACTTACAAGCACTTTTAGTTTCTCAACCATGGAAACTTGTATATAAAACTAAACCGCCTACACCAGAAGAGTTTTTAACGAATAAATATATTGGTGCGATGGCTGACAACTTATTCCTTCCAGTAAAGAAAAACTTCCTTGAATTTTTTGACCCAATTAAGCCATATAGAAACGCATATTTGAACCCATCGATTGGTGCAGGTAAATCAACGTTCACTATGATGTCACTTCTTTATGTTGCATGTTTGTATGCTTTGATGCGTGACCCTTGGAAGTTCTTCTCAAAAGCAAAGACTACAATTTTTGCCATTACGCTTTGTGCTGTTACTATTACAAAAGCAAAGGAAATTTATGAAGAGCCAATCCGTCAGCTCATAGAAAGTGCCGACTTCTGGAAACAATGCCGTACGCACTCAGAAATGATGGAAGAGGAAAAACATTTACAAGAATGTGATGAAGTTGAATACATTCCTTGGAAAAACGGAAATCAAGTATCTGTATTCAATACTGGAAACAACCTTCAATGGAAAGTAATTTCAAGTGCCAACTCTTTGTTAGGTGTTAACATTTTGTTTGGTTGTATGACTGAGATTACATTCTTCTTGGAAGCTGGTAAAGGTTGGACTGAACAAAAAATCTTCAATTTCTTCTCAAAATTAAAGGAACGTATTTCAAACCGTTTCCAGAACGCATATCTTGCACGTATGATTCTTGACTCTTCTCCATCAACACTTGAAGACCCAATTCAGAATTATATGACATATGATGCTCCAAAATTGGAAGAGTCATTTATTTGGAAAGGTGCTCGTTGGGAATTATACCCAGAAGAATTCCCAGACTATTGTGACATTGAAAATAAAGGAACACTTGAGCAGAAAGTCGTAAAAGTCAGAAATAATTATGATGTTGCATTCCAGTTGTATAAAGGTGGTAATGGTAAGCCTCCTGTTGCATGTGAAAACCCAGCAGAAGCTTCACAATATAACCCAGCAGATTTGATTTGGTGTCCTAAAAAGCAATATACTAAGAACGGTACTGCCAACTTCTTGCAGAAAGCAAAAGACAACCCAATTGAGTTTATGAAAGACTGGGCAGGTTTACCAGCTGGTACGCCAGACCGTTTGTTCTATCGTGATGACTGGATTGAAGAATGCTTTAATAATGGCTTAAAAAATCAATATGGAGCAATTGTTGCTCTTGCAAATGAAGAGCCAGAACATTTGATATGGAATCAGATTTGGCCGCGTTTCTTCCAAAAATTGATTAACAAATACAAATTTTATTATGAGCCCGACTTGCCACGAACAGTTTCTGTCGACTTATCGAAAGCAAAAGACTGTACTGGTATTGCAATGTCACACGTTGAGTTAGACCCACAAAGAATAGACGAACATACTGGAAGACCGCTTCCAGTTTATGTAACAGACTTCACAATTGTGCTTGTTCCAAAAGGTGGACACATCAACATGGACGCTGTCAAATATTTTATTCATGACTTGAAATATCTTGGAAATATCAATTTGCGACATGTTTCATTCGATGGTTGGCAGTCTGACGCTGCCCGGCAATATTTGAAACGTGATGGAATTGCAGTTGACTATGTTTCAGTTGATACGAATAATGAGCCTTACTACAATTTCTATGACTTGGTTACACATGGACGCTATAATTGTGGAAAAAATATTTTCGTAAAGAATAACATGAAGTCTTTGCATGAAATACGACGCGTGCGTACAGGCTCTGTAAAAATTGACCACTTTGAAGGACCATTAAATTATGATTGGGAAGATGGAACTTGGGAAAGCTGCACAGCAGGTATAAACGCAAAAGATGCCACAGATGCTATTGTTGGCTCATTGTATTTGACTTCATTATATCCGTCTGAATTTATTGCAACTAAAAAGTTCTATAAAGAAGATAACTTAGATAAATCACCAGAAGATATAATGAGATTGACAAAACAATTCA
>Ga0326511_10004373_pt1 | contig 11281 bp, 12 predicted proteins | sample 0_2496_0518_D_FD_203701 | JGI IMG/M metagenome (GOLD analysis project Ga0326511, IMG submission 203701) | Bovine rumen microbial communities from UC Davis, California, United States - 0_2496_0518 | ecosystem: Host-associated > Mammals > Digestive system > Stomach > Rumen | place: USA...
ACTCCCTGCGTGTAGGTGGTGACACAACGCTGAGTGGTAATGCTGGTGTCGGTGGAGACCTCAGCGTCAGTGGCACAGCAACAGTGACCGGTAATACCACGCTAAGCGGTGATGTTGATATTGGTGGCTATATATCTACCAAGAGTATACTTACCGGGCTCACCGTGATAAGCAACGGTTCAACATACCCAGGCACAGTGACCCAGACTGTATCTTTCCCTTATACATTTGCTTCCGCCCCTAGTGTGGTAGCCACGCCAGTAACGGGAGTGCCTGGACAAGTGCAAGTGGGAGTAAGTAGCATATCAACTACTGGCTTCACGCTGGCATTATACCGAGACAGTGCATCAGGCACAGGCTCAACGGGAGTGCAGTGGATGGCCATAAGTGAAGGATAAGGAGGTAGCTATGGATAAGAGGTTAAAGGAAATATTAAACTATCTGGAAGGAATAAGTGTTAAGGGCTCTGAGGATGTCAAGCGTATGGCTATGGCAATCCAGGCTCTTGAGGATATAATACGTGAAGGAGGACAGACGGATGGCATACACGAGAGTTAATTGGGAGGATGGGAGCACATCCCACAACACGCCAATAAGTGCAGAAAACTTAAATAAAATGGATGCAGGCATTAAGGAGCTTGATACCAATAAGGCTAATAAAAGCGGTGGTGATTTTACAGGCGACATTAGCGTTAACTTATCTGGAGACGCAAGCAAGCCTTTTGTTAAGACAGACTACGCAAACGGGGAGATACATATCAACTCAAAGCAAGGAGCATATACAAATTACAAAATCGGGAAAGTGGAAAGAACAGTATCAGGGAATACTTATGAATATAACTACCCTGATAAAAGCGGAACTTTTGTTATTACCGACGCAAACAATAACACAGACCTTAACGGATTGAATACAATAGAAAGTGGGGTAAAACGTAGTGTGGTAGAGGGTTACACTCACACTCTTACTGGTAATTGGACGGATGCATGTCATGTCGAGGGCTATCGTAACACAGTAAGTGGTGGTCAAGTACATGCTGAGGGTTCGAATAATAGCGTCAGTGAGGACGACTCACATGTAGAGGGAAAACAAAATACAGTTAGTGCGAAAATGGCACACGCCGAGGGCTACAATAATACTGTAAGTGCACTATATGGGCACGCAGAAGGTGGAGCTAATACTGTGAGTGGCGAGGCGGCTCATGCAGAGGGTACTAATAACACGGCGTCGGGCGAACGGTCTCACGCAGAAGGTGCCAATACAGAAGCAACAGCCGAGAGCAGTCACGCAGAGGGTGTTGTTACAGACGCTTATGGCATAGCAAGCCACGCTGAGGGTGGCAATAGAAATGCTGATGGAAGTGGTATATCAGAAGAGAGAACAGTAACAATAGGCAGTGAAACTGTATCGGTATTAGGTCCAAAAGCGGTTGGCGTATGTGCCCATGCAGAAGGTGTTAGGACATTGGCTTATGGATATACAAGTCATGCAAGTGGTATTGATACAGACGCTACTGGAGAAGGAAGTTATACAGAAGGCTATCAAACAAAAGCAAGTGGAAAAGCCTCCCACGCCGAGGGAAATGCTACTAAAGCTAATGGATTTGCTTCTCACGCAGAGGGAAGTGGCACTACGGCAAGCGGAAGTTATTCACACGCAGAGGGGAGCGGAACAATTGCTAGTGGCAAGCAGTCACACGCAGAAGGATCTGAAACAGTGGCAAAATGGCAATTCGCACACGCAGAGGGACTTGGAACCACAGCTGGTGGATTTAGCTCCCACGCTCAAAATAACCATACAATAGCAGGTTATAACTCTCAAACCGCTATGGGCAAATTCAACAATAATAAGCCCACTAACCTTTTAGAGGTAGGTAATGGGGCGGATGACAACAACCGTTCCAATGCCATGGAAGTAACGGCAGACGGTGACCTGCTTATCAAAAATGGCGGTGTTAGTCTGTATGGCTTGGATGAGAATAAGGAAGTTTTAGGGGCTAAGAACTTGCTACCAATGAAAAACTTTACAACAACGCAAAGTGGAGTTACTATTGTATGCGACTCAAGCGGAGCCACACTTAACGGGACTGCAACGGGGACTTATGGGTTTATAGTTACGAATGATTTTACACTTCCCGCAGGAGATTATATTTTAAGCGGGTGCCCTGGTGGCGGTGGCTATCCGTCTTACCAAATAGAAATATCTAAAAAACCGAGTGGCGGAAGCTTTGCCCAACTTGGACTTGATAGTGGTAACGGCTTTTCATTTAGTGCAAGTGCCACAGATACTTTTAGGGTGGCGGTCTATGTTTATTCGCAATATGGCGAATATAGCAACTTTAAGTATTATCCAATGATTCGCCTTGCCACCGACCTTAACCCTACTTATAGACCTTATGCAATGAGTAATCAGGAGTTGACGAGTAATGTTAATACCCTTAATAATAACAAGGAGTTGTTGGGAGTTAAGAACTTGTTACCATTGACTTTAGAAAACTTAAAGGCATTAAATACAGCAGGGTCGTGGAGTGGGAATGCTTACACATTAAACGGAGTTACATTTACAGCTAATACTGATAGTTTGGGAAGTGTTACAGGTATTACTGTTAATGGTACTTCAACCGCTACTACTATATTTAGATTTACACCTAGATTTGGCAACTTTATGAGTAATACTAAATATTATATAAGTGGCGCACCAACTAACACCAATGCGGCTTATTATCAAATATACGATTTAAATACATCAAGTGGTATAAGCAACATATTGACAGAAGATTATGAACTAACTTACACAAATGAAAGGACTATGCAAGGATTAGTTTTAAGAGTTAATAGTGGGGTAAGTATTACAAATCAGGTAATCTACCCAATGATTAGACTAGCAACCGACCCTAACCCTACTTACAGACCATACGCAATGAGTAATCAGGAGTTGACACAGAGGCTACTTGCTTTAGAGGCGAGATTAAGTTAGAATAAATAAGCCACAGAGTGCACTGTGGCTTATATGTATTGGTAACACGCTGGTAACAATAGCACCTTCAACCCCTAGCAAAATGGCGAGTTTCATATTCATGTTAAAAATACATCTAAACGCTGAAATACAGTATTTATGCGGGTTTGCGGAGTTTAAAATGCTTTAAAAACCCGCATTTTTTATGTCTACTGGTAACTTATTGGTAACGCACTGGTAACACTATTTTATTCATTTCTTCAATCAATTCTTCCTCCGTTCTGTGTCCATATACCATGTCTGTAATATCAATACCTGCAGCATGGCCAAGTATCAATCTCTTACTCATCCCATCCACATCATATCTATCAGCAAGCCAGGAGAAGGTATGCCTACAATCGTGGGCGGTGTGCCTATTGCCTTTGGCGTCAAAGCTAAGTCCCAGGTCTCTTAGGCAGGTGACAAGATTACGGCGAAGTATCTGATAATTAGCAGGTGGCTCGTAGCCTCTCTCTAACAGGTCTCTTACTACTGGGTGTATAGGTACCACCCTATTCTTTCCGGCTTTGGTCTTTAATCCCCCCACATACACGCCTCTATCCATATGGAGAGTGGCCTTAATAAGCTCATTAGCCCTAAAGCCAGTTAAGATAAGCACCATAAGGGTATCAACCTTAGGCTCATATCTGTGCTCATAGATGGTGTTAATCTCCTCAGGGAGAAACGGCTCTCCCTTGATACTCTGTGCGCCATTGACTTCAATGAAAGTGGCATAGTTTTTGGACACCATATCATTCTCTTCCGCCAGCTTAAAAACCTTACATATATGGCTCTTGACTATATTCTTAGTAGCTGCACCCCTATTACAATTATCAACCACCTGTTGGAGCTCGTAGGTTTTAAGCTCCCTAATAGGCCTATCCCATATGGATGCAGTCCACTTGCGAGTAGCTAACACCGGACTGGTCTTTGATATGTCCTTGACCTTGCACTGTTTAGCTTCCCAGAGGTCAAATAACTCCCCGAAGGTATGTTTCTGCCCTGCTAGATCATATGGGTTGGCGTTGTATTCGGCGAGAGCGGACAGAGCCTCCTTCCTGGTGGCGTAGTAGCCTAATATCTCTCTTTTCTCTTTGCTTTCTCCTGTATCCGTATTGTATGTGTAAGTAGTCCTAACCCTTACCATAAAAGGCTTACGCCTCTTACCTGATAGTTTGACCACACTACCATACCCATTAGGTAATCTCATAATATCATCCCCTTTAATATAAAAGGCATCAATGCTGATGCCTTTGGTATTCTATTTCATCCACGCTTACGCCTTCCCTTATTGCGTCAAAGTCCTTATTGAGTATATGCGCTAGCTCGTGCCAGTAGCACTCCATCTGCATATCTCTTGTCAGACCCGCCTCAATAAAGATGGAATAAGTTCCATCCTCATTAGCCGTGGCGCAGGAACGGAAGCCCTTAACGTGCGAGTTAATTAAGTATGTATGCACACTATCTTCCACCCTATCCCCCTCTTTCCTTGCGTTTAAGTGCCAAGAGCATCTCGTGGACGGTCTGCAAGTCCTCAGGATCTGCATCCTTGGCCGCATCAAACAATAACCCCAGCTCTTTATTCTCGGCTATAGCCTGAGCCACTTCTGTGGTGCTCGCCTTACTATAGTAGGAACGTGGCTTGTTGATATCGAGATTAGGGTCTAATAAGTCCCTTGGCTCTACACCAAAATAGTCTGCAATTTTGGTGAGCATGTGCGCCCTTGGTACGTTCCTGCCATGGCACCAGGCTGACACTGCAGACCTTTTAGCCCCCAGGGCTTCAATCAGATCTATCTGCATCTTGCCGTCTCTAATCATTAAGAGCTTGAGATTATTCATAAAAATTTGATTTTCATCCATACTTACACCTCCTTTCTCCGCATTGTTGGACCTTTATTATATCAGTATTATCGGCACTTTTCAAAACTTTTTTACGATTTTTCGGAAAAAATTACAAAAAGTTGTTGACAACTCCACAAAAGTGGAGTATACTATAATCAGAGTTAAGGTTTGGCGCACAATATAGGAGGTAGAGCTATGGTTAAGTATATTGTATTTAATGTTGAGAGTGATGTAAAAGTAACTGATGAGAATAGGAAGTACGCTAGAGCATTGGCGGACGCATCAAGCACTGAGGCTGAGAAGGCAGAGGCTTTTGATTATTTTGTTGACTGGGTGGCAAGCCATCCAGAGGACTTAAGCCCTGATGAGATTAACAGATACGACTCAGAGCAGGATGCTAGGGCTTGGGCTCTTGAGCATGCAGAGGATGTGGTAGAAGTGCTTGATAGAGACTGGGTAAGATGCGAGGTGTACTATATCGAGGACTTTGAGGTTGATGAGGATGACGAAATCGACTACAATTACTGTGGTGATGTCGATTACGGCTTCAACAACCCATATAGGAGAGGTTGATTGACATGTATTTAGACACTTACAGTTTAAGGGTGGCTCGCCTCAAAGCGGGCTATACCTTGGACGAAGCTGCTAAGAAGATTGGTATAGGCAAGACCACTCTCTCAGACTGGGAGAAGAGGAAGCACGAGCCGGGCGTGTTAAAGGCTCAACAATTATGCCGGTTGTATAAGATGCAGCTTAATCAGATAGAGGAATTTCAAATTTAATTTTTTTTGGACTTGCGCTCCACAAAAACGGAGCGTATATTTAAGGGGTAACACTCCGTTATTGTGGAGTGTAAATTTTAGCCCCATCACTCCGCAAAAACGGAGCAAGGAGGACAAAGCTATGAAAATTGTTGAAGGAAATGTGCCTATTGCCTTAGCCAGCAAGGTGCTTGGTATTGGTGGCACAAGTATTAAGGGTGGTCTGATATCGGGCGCATTACCTATAGGTAGTGCCTGGAAGAACCCGGAGAGTAGTTCCTGGGTATATCATATCAGCCCACAGAAGCTTGCAGAGTATGAAGGTTATAGCAAGGCGGAAATACTGGCTTTGATGAAAGATGGGGTGGATGCATGAACAGATGGCTTGAGAGATTAGACGCGTATTATAACAAGCGCGTTAAGGAACGTATTGAGAAGCTGGTAAGGGTTAAGAGATTATTGACTATAGGCTGTGTGGCTCTGTCCTTATGGCTCTTATGCTCCTTCGTTGATACTTTATGCCACAACCTTGATGGTGTGGGATATGCCCCTTGGAATGTGATAGTTAACACATACAAGGTGGGAGTAAGGGCAAGGGCAAGAGTGAGAATGACTGACGCCCAGAAGAAACGAGCCAAAACAATGCAGAAGATATGTATTAAGTATTGGGATGATTACGGCGTGCTTCCCTCCACTTGTATAGTACAGGCCTTCGTTGAGAGCACTCTGGGGGAGTTCCCTTGCGCCAGCTACAATTACTGGGGCATAGCATCCGGGGGCGAGAGCTACGACTCACTTGAAGAGGGCGCGTTGAGATACCTAAGAGTAATTAACAATGGCTATTACTCGGACGCCCCTTTTAAGACGGATACAAGGCAGCAGTTAAGAGCCATCCTTGATGGGGGCTACTGTGTGCCCGTGGGAAACTACTACAGAGATGCATCTTGGCTTATTGATAAGTATGACTTGGAAGAATATGACAAGCCTATATTTGAGATGTTAAATGAAAGGCGCAGACAAGCCAAGTTAAAACACAAGTTTAAGCTCGTATATGATGAGAGCCTGGACTGGGAAGAATTGAGAGTTGATTTTAATATCATCAAGCGCGGTGAGACAGTGGACATCCAGGTGGATCATGTGAGCAAGGTCCTCACCGATAAGCTTAAGCCCGGTGGGAAGAAATATGTAATATACACCGGGGATGCAAGGTTTGATGGAATGAAAGCCAAAGTCATTGAAACCAAAGCTAAAGGATAGACTCATAAGCGGTGTGGTGCCCGCTTGACATAGATAGAGGTTTACATTTTTCTTGAGGCCTCCACGATTTTTGGATGCGCCTACCTGTGCCTCAAAACTCAGGTAGGTGTTAAGAGAGGACGAGCATCCGGCTCACTTCATAAATTAATCCTTTCTTTTACGCTGGCATACGGCCTAAAAACTTATGCCAGTGCTTGGGGGAATTGGTTAGGTTGTTCCCCCAGTTGCTACATTTTTTTATATAACATGCCTACCTAGTAGGTGGGACTCCTTAAAACTTATTGTTTAATGTTGTGCTCGCCGGGGCCTCAAAACTTCGGCGAGTATTTGGGGGCGCCTCCCCTATGACGCCCCCAGGGTTACTCCCAAACCCAACTAAACCCCTTTAATTTATTATATTGTGCCTGCCTGTGCCTCAAAACTCAGGCAGGTATTGGAGGGGGCAATAGTGCACCCTCCTCCCATTATACTATTATACATTTCCTAAATTAATGGCCGGGATAGGCCTCAAAACCTATGCCGGTCTTATGGAGGGCTACATGCAGGGCTTTCCATTGTAACTAAGCGTTTAACTCTACTCTTAGTGCCAAACCATCCTTATCTGCATGAGTCTAGCTCACTAACGAGCTGTGCATATCATATTAGTGGAGGCCATTGTCACCGGCCTCCATATTTTTAAGCAAAACGAAAGGAGACACATATGGAAATCGAAGTCAAAATTGAACTAACTGGGCAAGCCATCGATGACATAGCGTATGCGCTTGCTGACATTGGTCACAGTCTCAGCACTTTGGCCACATCTAAGGGTAAGGAATGTACTTGCCACTCTAAGATATCTACTCCTACTCAGGAGGCTAAAACACCAGTAACACCGGTAACACCGGTAACACCAGTACAGCAGACACAGACACCAGTAGCACAGGCGGTGGAACAGACAGCACCAGCACAGACCACAGTACAGACACCTGTGGATGTGCCTAAGCCTATACCTACTGAGGCGCCAACATATACCTTAAATGACTTACAAGTGGCATGCGCCCCTATCATTGATGGCGGTGGCAGAGAGCAGATTTTAGACGGTATTAAGTCCTTTGGTGTGGCTAGCTTGTTAGACCTTCCTGAGGCTAAGTATGGCGAGTTTGCAGCCTTCCTTAGACAGTTAGGGGGTGCAATATGATGGGGAACGAAAACCACTCAGACAGAGCTCATGCGGTATTCAGCCCTTCGGGGTTTGCGCGCTGGGGTGGTGTGTACCCGGACTATAACGGATGTACGGCATCCATTAACATGGAAGCCGATATCCCTGATACTGACAGCCCTTACGCCAAGGAGGGAACGTTGGCGCATGAGATATGTGAGGCTAAGGTAAGACACTACATTGACCCAGACGGATACAGCAAGCGTAAGTTAAACGCAAGGTTAAAGAAGCTTAAGGGCGAAGCTGAGTATGCTCAGGAGATGGACAAGCACACAGACGCCTATCTGGAATACATCAAGGCGCAAGCTCTTGTCTATGATAAGACACCTTATATAGCCGTAGAGCAGAGATACTCAATACCACTTGGAGATGCTGAAAGCTTTGGAACATCAGACTGTGTGATAATTGGTGATGATACCTTGCAGATTGTTGATTTTAAGTATGGTCGGGGCGTCAAGGTTGATGCTGAACACAACCCTCAGCTTATGCTATATGCTCTGGGAGCTTGCAAGCAATATGACATGTTCTATCAGTTCTCAAAAGTTAAGCTCTGCATATTCCAGCCACGATTAGACCACATCAGCGAGTGGGAAGTATCAACGGTTGACCTCATTGGTAACTTTGCTCAGATTGCGAGAGCCAAGGTAACAGAGGCACTTAACAACCCTCAGTTTAAGCCATCCGAAACATCGTGTAGGTTTTGCAAGGCTAAAGCAATATGCCGAGCCAGAGCGCAGAAGAATTTGGAGCTTGCAGGTTTTGTGACCGCTAAACCGGACACAATAGGCCTGGAAGAAATAGAAGGACTTATCAAGCAGGGGTCTGATGTGGCCAAGTGGCTTGAGGACCTTAAAGCATACGCCCTTAAGCTCACGCTATCGGGCACAGAGGTGCCAGGACTCAAGGCCGTAGAAGGCAGAGGCTCAAGAGTATGGACTGATATGGATGAAGCGTTTAAGAGGCTCAATGCCAAGGGCTACGAGGATGGTGTGCTGTATGAGAGGAAGCCACTCACATTGGCGCAGGTAGAGAAGATAGTAGGCAAGAAGGACTTTGGGGAGCTTGTTGGGGATTTAGTTGAGAAGAAAGCAGGCAAACCTACCCTTGTGCCTATTAGTGATAAGAGAGAAGCAATTAACAACATACCAAGTGCTACAGAAGCATTTGGAACCACAAAGGAGGATGAATAATAATGGCAATGACAGCAACAACAGTAACAACAGGAGAGGTAAGATTCACATATCCACATTTATTTGCACCGGATGAGCATGATAAGTATTCGGTGACCATCTTACTCCCAAAAGGCGACACACAGACCAAGGCATTGATTGACAAGGCAATCGAAGAGGCTAAGCGTATTGGAACTTCTACCAAGTGGGGTGGCGTATGCCCTCCGGTTGTACCTACACCAATACATGATGGAGACGGAACCAGACAGGATGGTACACCATTCCCACCGGAGTGCAAGGGGCATTGGGTAATGTCCGCAAGGAGCAATAACAAGCCTGAGGTAGTGGATGTAAACGGACAGCCCATCATGTTAGCAAGTGATGTCTATTCTGGATGCTATGGGCGTGTTAATTTCAACGCCTATGCTTATATGTTCCAGGGTAAGAAGGGTATCGCTTTCGGTCTTGGTCCAGTACAGAAGTTAAGAGATGGCGAGAGCTTGGCAGGTGGTGCGGTATCTGCTGCCCAGGCATTCGGCTTCACTACTGATAGTCAGGGCTTTGTTAACGGCGTACAAGGAGCACAGGGCGCAGTTGACCCTATCACAGGCTTACCTATGTAAGAAGGAGATGTCTATGAATAGAACGGAGTTAATGATAGATATTGAGACCTATTCGGATATCGATATTGGCAAGGCTGGGCATTTTAAGTATGCCCAAAGCCCTGCCTTTGAGATATTACTATTCGCATATAAATACATCATAAACGGCATACCACAAGAGACACAGTGCGTTGACCTGGTAAGTGGGGAGACGCTTCCTGAGGAACTAATATCTGATTTAAGCAATCCCGCCATATTAAAGCACGCCTTCAACGCTTCATTCGAGTGGTGGTGCCTTAATGCAAGTGGGCGAGAAACACCAATAGCCCAGTGGCATTGCACACAGATAGAGGCCTTATATCATGGATACCCACGCTCCCTAAAGAATGTAGGTATCGCCCTAGGGCTTGATGAGGACAAGGCTAAGCTCAAGACCGGCACTGCATTGATATCCTATTTCTGCAAGCCATGCAAACCTACCAAGGCCAATGGGGGTAGGACTAGGAACCTACCTCAACACGACCCTGAGAAATGGGCATTATTCAAGGAATACAACATAAGGGATGTTGATGCAGAATATGCAGTGCATGAGGCTATGGGCAAGTTTCAGCCAGTCCCGGAAGCAGAATGGGCTCTCTGGCGTATGGATGTGTTAATGAACGCTCATGGCGTGGGCGTTGACATGGACCTCGTGGAAGGTGCTATTGCGCTTGATGAGATGGACAAGGACAGACTAATCAACAGAGCAGTAGAGTTAACTGGGCTCAACAACCCTAACAGTGCTGCTCAGCTCTTGCCATGGATTAACAGTCGAGTGGATGAGCCTATCGACAATCTGAGGAAAGACACAGTAGCTAAGCTCGTTGAAAGCACAGAGGACCCAGTGCTTAGAGAGGTACTTCGCATCAGGCAGCAGGTGTCAAAAACTAGTATCAAAAAGTACACCACCATATCAACCGCCAGCCGTATCTTAGAGGATGGTTCTGCTACTGTGGTTAGTGGTATTAGCCAGTTTTACGGAACTCATACTGGAAGATGGGCGGGGCGCTTAGTCCAAATGCAGAATCTAACAAAGCACCATATGTCTGATGGCTTATTGCATCACGCAAGGGAACTGGTTAAAAAGAAGGACTATGACGGCTGTAGGCTTCTGTTTGGTGATGTCAGCGACCTGCTTAGTCAGTTAGTCAGGACAGCCTTCATCCCTGCAAGGCAGCCTAAATTCGTGGTAGCAGATTTTTCAGCCATTGAGGCTAGAGTAATAGCATGGCTTGCTGGAGAGGAATGGGTTAATGAAGTGTTTAGAACTACCGGCAAGATATACGAAGCTACGGCTAGTCAAATGTTTGGAGTGCCCATTGAGAAGATAGTTAAGGGCAATCCTGAATATGCGTTAAGGCAGAGGGGCAAGGTGGCCACCCTTGCACTTGGCTATCAAGGCGGAACGGGTGCGCTTA
>Ga0326511_10004374_pt1 | contig 11281 bp, 3 predicted proteins | sample 0_2496_0518_D_FD_203701 | JGI IMG/M metagenome (GOLD analysis project Ga0326511, IMG submission 203701) | Bovine rumen microbial communities from UC Davis, California, United States - 0_2496_0518 | ecosystem: Host-associated > Mammals > Digestive system > Stomach > Rumen | place: USA: California...
TCGTGCCCACAGACCTGAGCATCTCGCCCGAAGAAGTGGACCTGGGCGACGGCTATAAGGGACAGACTGCCACCAAGGAGCTGACGCTCAACGGCTTCGGACTGGAGCCTGCCGAGGGCACCATCGTGCTTACGGCCACCGACGGCATCGCCCTGTCGAAGGACAAACAGACATGGAGCGAAAGCGTCAGCGTAGATTATAAGAACGGTACGCTGGTACAGAACTTCTACGCCCGCATCGTCCTCACGGCCACGGGTCGCTACAATGGCACGATCACCGCCACCTTGAACGGCAAGCAGGTGGAGGTCCCCGTCACTATCAACGTGATAGAACTGGGCGGTGGTGAGCCCATGAGCGCCACCTGGTCGCTGCAGCAGGACGACGAGGCCACGACGCAGGGCGAAGTGGCCACAGGCAATGTGGTGCTGAGCAGCTTGGTGAAATACGGCAACATCAGCGGCAAGGGTATCATGGCCTGCCCAGGCGCCGATGCTGCTGCTGCCAAAAACGGCGCCTGGACGGCGGCCGAGGACGATGATCCCGACCGATACATCCAGCTCAGCATACGCTGCCCGGAGGGCAAGACGCTCGACATCGACCACCTCCAGATGAAAGTGGGTGGTCACGGCGGCAACGGTATGCGCTGCCACGTCTACTACTCGACCGATGGCTTCCGTACTCGCACGACCATCTATGCACCCTCCTCGATGAGCAGCGGCGTGATGAACGACGTGGAGGCCACACCCGTGGTCAGCCTCGAAGAGGGCGATGAGCTGCAATTGCGCCTCTACCCCTGGTACACCTCCAATGCCACCGGCAAATGGATCTGCCTCTCCGACGTCACGGTGAGCGGCCAATGGAAGAATGCCGGCGGTATCAGTATCGAGGGAAAGGTGGTTTTTAAGCTGGACCGCGGCGGCGTGGACCAAGGCGACGATGCCCTCTTCTCCCCCGAAGACATGCAGGCTGGATTTGCCGCCAAGAAGTTCACTGCTGGCAATGCGCTGACCCTCGACGGCACCGTCACCTATCAGGGTGCCAACAACGAGAAGACGGTACAGACCAAGATATACAACGACACAGGGGCCTCGCTGGCCGGTGCTCCCACTGCCGACAACACGCTGACCCTGACGCTGATGCCCGAGGACGGCTTCAGCTTCGTACCGTCGAAGGTCAGCTTTGAGGGGGCACGCTACGGCACCGACGGGGGCAAGCTGACCGTCAGCATGGAGGCTGGGCAGAACACGCAGGAGCTGTGCAGCAACGCCGACGTGAACCGCAGCGGCAAGAACCTGGACATCGCCTCGTTTGACTATGAGGTGAGCAGCCTGGTGGCTACCGCCGACGAGCCACTGCGCCTCAACTTCTCCTTTCTCGGACTGGGCAAGCAGAAGACGATGGGCCTCTCCAACCTCGTCATCGAAGGCCAGCTGGTGGGCAGTGCCTCTACCGCCACGAAATATGTGCTGACAACCATCATAGAGCCTGCCGGAGCCGGCACCATCCTGCGCGACCCCGACCTGACCAGCTACAAGGAAGGCACAGAGGTGACCTTGACTGCCAAGCGCAACTTTGGCTACAAACTGATAGAATGGCAGTCGGCCGATGGCACTTCCTTAGGCACGCAGGCCTCCTTAACGCTGACGATGGACGCCGAGAAGACGGTGAAAGCGGTCTTCCAACCAGTGCCCGTCTACCAAGTCACCACCCGCACCACCAACGATGCCGAACGCACCTTAGGCAGCGTCACGCTGACGCCCAACGACCACAACGGCCAGTATGAGGCCGGCACGGAGATTACCGCCAAGGCCGAGGAGTCTAAAATCCTAAAGTTCATCCAGTGGACCGACCAGCATGAGAACGCTTCGGCCACTGCCACCCGCACGCTGACCGTAGGCAGCGACATGGAACTGGTAGCCAACTATGAGGTGCAGGACTTCATCGCCGTGTTTGACGCTTCGGCCAACAACTACTATGCCTACCCGACCACGTCGGGTTATCCCTTCCCCGCCGACATCACATGGGATAACGAGCGCCAAGCTCAGGCTGCGCTGGTGAAGGTGAGCGACGGTTCGCCCTGCTATACCAAGGACGGCGGTACTCCCGTGGTGCGCAACCGAGAGGGCGTGGTGCTCGCCGGCATCAACGGTCTCTATCAGAACGGCTATCGCACGACCGACGTGGCCTTCCAGTACCAGTTCTCCACCTTGGGCTTCACATCGGCTTCGTTTGAGGCCATGATGGCTGCCAAGAACATGGCCTCTAAAAACTGGAAGGCTCAATACTCGCTGGATGGTGCCAACTACACCGACCTCGACGGCTACACCTGGGAGATGACGGCCAACCAGGCCAAGCCACTGAGCATCGCCCTGCCGCAGGAGGCCATCGGCCAGCCTACGGTCTGCATCCGCATCACCGGTGTGGGCGACGAGACCCTGTCGTCCTCCTACGCCTTCGACCAGGAGTTCGACGGCCTGCCATACACCTCACACTCTGAGAGCGGCGTGGGCAACGTCTATGTACTGGGGGCCGCCGAGGTCGCAGAGGACAGCGACGCCCCCATCGTGGTGGGCACCCTGCCAGCTGCCAACGCTACCGACGTGAGTGCCACAGGGCGCATCACCATCTCCTATAACGAACGCATCCGCCCCGGCGAGTCCGGCCTGAAGGCCACCCTGACCGCTGCCAACGGCACCGAGGTCGGCATACAACCGGCATGGAGCAGCCGCTCGGTCAGCTTCGACTTCGTGGGCCTCGACTATGGCACGGCTTACACCCTCACCCTGCCCTCCGGCTATGTGGAGGACCGCTCGGGCAATAAAGCCGACGCGCTGACGCTCTCCTTCACTACGATGAACCGCCAGCAGCCTCAGTCTCGCCTCTACGATGCTGTCGTCGATGCCACAGGCCACACCAACCTTGCCGACGACGGCACCACCATCGCCACCTATCCCACCGTGCAGGCTGCCATTGATGCGGCTCCCACGGCACAGTCGAAGCCCTGGCTCATCTTCATCAAGAACGGTCGCTACAACGAGCATGTGGACATCCCTAACACCAAGCCTTACCTGCACTTCATCGGACAGGAGCGAGACAAGGTCATCATTGCCGACGACAAGCTCTGCGGCGGCGACAACGCCCTACACGTCAGCGTGGGTGCCACGGTAGTGGTCAATGCCAACAACACCTTCTTTGAGAATCTCACGCTGGAAAACAGCTACGGACATGAGCGTCAGGCTGGCCCTCAGGCGCTGGCTCTTAACACGCAGGGAGACCGCATCGCCCTGAACAGGGTAGCCCTGCTCTCCTACCAAGACACCTGGATCACCACGTCAAACCAAAAGAACCGCCACTATATCAAGAACTCGCTCATCGAGGGTGCCGTGGACTTCATCTATAACGGCGGCGACGTCTACCTGGATGGTGACACGCTCGAAATCAACCGTCCCTCCGGCGGCTATATCGTGGCTCCCTGGCATTCGGAGGAGACCCGCTGGGGCTACGTGTTCCAGAACAATGTCATCCGTCCACATCGTGGCGTCAACGTGACCGACGTATGGCTGGGCCGTCCCTGGCACGGCACGCCCAAGACGGTCTACATCAACACCAAGACCTACGTCAACATACCTGCCAAGGGGTGGTACAACAACATGGGCGGCCTGCCCGTACTCTGGGCCGACTATGGCACCGTGGACGCCAATGGCAATCCGCTCGACCTATCGCAACGGGAGGACTACTACTATTACACTGACAGAGAGACGGGCGAGAAGCATGAGGCTTTTGGCGTCAAGAACTTCCTGACCGACGAGGAGGCTGCGCAATACACCGTGAAGAACGTCTGTGCAGGCACCGATGGCTGGCAGCCAGAGCTGATGTGTGAGGCTTGCGACACTCCTTTGGTCACTATCGAGTCAGGACGCCTGAAGTGGTCGGCCGTACCCTACGCCATCTGCTACGTCATCACCAAGGGTGGCGAGCTGGTAGGCTTCACCACCAAGACCGAGTGGACCGCTGCCGACGCATCTTCCGACTACAAGGTGCAGGCCGTCAACGAGTATGGTGGTCTGAGCAATATGTCGTCAAACAGTGAGCCCACCTCGATGAGTCACACCCCTGCCACGACATCGTCGCCCGTCTGCATCCATCAGCTTGACGGCAAGCGCATACAAGCCTTAGGCCGTGGCGTCAATATTGTGTGCCACGAAGATGGCTCCGTGGCCAAGGTCATTCGTTAACAGCTACCCTCTATAAAAGAAAAGAGGTAAGAGGTGTTTTTTCAATGCACACCTCTTACCTCTTACGTTTTCTCTCTGTTTCCGCTTACTTCTTCACCTTACGGATGGTGCCGTCAGACATCCGCACGATGTTGATGCCACGCTGTAGTGTCGAAAGCTGCGTGCCACCCAATGAGTAGACGCCGGCCTTTGTGCTGGTGTGGGTGCTCACGGCATTCACGCCCGTAAACTCGCTCTCGTCCACCACCTGACGCTTGGCAGCGTTGGCAATGCGGCCGTCACTGTCGATAACCAATGCCACCACATAGACGACGCCTTTATTCAAGGCTTCGCGTAGCGTGGCCTTGGTGGGCATGGCTAACGTATAGGTCACCTTGCGAACCTCTCCACCCGTCATCGAGCCGAGGGTTCCCACCTGGTTGATGCCGTTGACATAGGAGGTGCCGATAGCCACGTCGTTGAATATCCAGTTCTTGACACTGCTCGTACCATACTTGCCGCCAGAGGTGAAGATTTGCAGGTCTCTGTCGGGTACCTGTGCCGATGTGTACTGGGCATAGTAGTTGGACTGCCACCATGCACTGCTGGTGCCGCTAAGCCCATCGGCCACGAGAGCCAGCTCCAGCTTGTAGGAATTGGTGTCGAAAAGCGGCTCGACGTATGCGGTAGCGTCCACCTTGGTCATATCCTCGTCAATGACGCCACTCACGTCGACGCTCACCATGGCAGGCTCGTTCATCTCACTGCTGAAGTCTTCACAGATGTCAGAGACCGAGCCATAGTAGGGATCGATGTCTTCGCCTCGGTCTATGCGGCACGACGGAGCGCCCGTCCAGTTGAGATTGGGATAGTTGGGGAAGTACATGGCGTCGCCGCTGTTGTACTGGTGGATGCCGATGCCGATGAAGCGCTCGCCGAAGGTCTGGCGTAGCTTTTCCATGCCCACCAGGCCACGTGGACACCAGCCACATCCTGTGCCGGTGAATTCCTCCACCACCACATTGCGAGGAATCAGTCGGTCGAGGGTAAAGAGCGTGATGTCGGTGCTGGCATTGCTGGCCATGTTGGCCTCGCCGTTGACCTTTGTGATAGTCAGCGTCTTCGTGCTCGACTGGGCGGTGGCGTCAGCATCGATGGTGATGGTGGCTGTCCCCACCGTGAAGGGAGCAATAGGACTGCCGAGTGTCAAGGTCTGCTCCTGGCTGGTCTCGCCATCGGCAGTGATAGTATAGGCAATGCTGCTGACGGCGGCCTGTCCGTTGTTGGCCAGGCTTAGCTCAACGTCAGCCGTCTGGCCTACCTGGGCATAATAGCTGCTCTTTGACGAGGTGGGTGAGACGACGTAGTCGGCGAAGGTGCCTTCCAACAGTACCTTCATGTTGAGTACGCCAAACTTCTGTCCGTCGAGGTCGGTCCATGCCGGTATGCTCTTATTGGTGCGCAGCAGCAGGCCGCCTGGCATGTCGGTGCCGCCCGTCATTACGGGATACTGGTCGTTGGTCGTCGAGACGGAAGTGATGGTGAAGGAGTAGCCCACATAGACACCCTCGGCAGGGATGTCGTAAGGCTCCGTCAGAGGCACGTCAATGCTTTCGCTCAGCTTTGACTTGTCCACGCTGGCCATCCACAGGGTGTTGTCGGCAGCAGGGTCTGTGGCGGGCAGGGTGGACGCCGTCCAGACCACCACGTTGCTCACGTGAGAGGCCAGCAATCCAAAGCGCACGGCACACAACTTCTTGCCGCTCACCACGTCGTGGTCGCCTGCCAGGAAGAAGGCACAATGGTAGGTGTCGGCCACTCCGATGCCAATGGAGCTGACATGATTGGAGCTATTGTAGCCCCACCACAACTGGTTGTCGCCAGCATTGATTACAGCTTGCCGAATGTTGTTGACTTGACTCGGCGCAACGCTGCTACGCTTCAGCACTTGCGCCTGCATGTTTCCTACGCTTGTCAGCGCAAGAATCATTAAAAGGGTAAGAATTCTTTTCATTTTCATCAATAATTATAGTATAATGTCTATTTTAATTTGCGGGCAAAGGTAGATATTTTATGCAGAATCGCCAAATATTCTGAATAGAAATCACCAAAAAAACTTACAAAGGACGCAGTTGCTGCACGTATTTGACGGGGACGCCGTCGCCCTTGAGAATGTCGGCAAAGGTCTGGGGACTGATGGTGACCGGGCCTTGCATGAATTCGGGGATGTTGTAGCACTTGAGGAACTGGCGGTGGAAGTCGGGGTTGGCCTGGGGAAGCTCGAACGGCTTGGCGCAAGTGCCGTCCTTACCGAAATGGGCGAAGAAGGGACGGGTATAGGTGCCATCGTCGCGACGGCTGCTGAAGACGAGCCAACGGCCATTGCTGGACCATGAGTGGTAGCTCTCCGTATCGGCGGAATTGCACGCTGTCAGCGGCTTGGCCTCGCCGGTGGTCAGATCCATCAGCCAGAGATCGGCATCGTGGTGCCAGATGTGGAAGTAGCCATACTGGGCCATGGTGAACACCAGCCAGCGGCCATCGGGCGAAATACGCGGCAGGACGGCACTGCGGTCGAGGGTGTCGGCAGCGAAGACCAGCTCACGGGGCCCGAACTGACGGGTGTCGGGGTCGAAGCTCTTCTTATAGATGTTGTATTTCAGCTCCTGGGCGCGGCTGACGACCTCGGCCGTGCGGCTGACAGTGGGATGGCGTCGCAGGAAACGGGCACTGCAATAGTAGAGGGTGCGGCCGTCGGGAGCCCAGGCAGGGAACACCTCAAACTCGGTGGTGTCGTTCTCCAGGTTGGTCACCTCGTTGCGCTCCACGTCGTAGGCAATGATGTCGCTCTCCAGGTCGTAGACCTCAATCTTGTTGGGGTCGGTGGTGTGGAAGCTCTGATGGGTCTTGTCGGTGGAGTAGACGATAAGGTTGAGCCAGGGATGCCAGGCGGGATAGACGCCGGCAGAGAGGATGGAGTCGTTCTTCATGTTGACCTTCTGCAGCTTGCCATCGTAGGCAATGACGGTGCCGCCATTGTGCTGCCGGGCATGGAACTGCATACGCTGGGGGTTGTACTGCTGGTAGTGGTGACAGTTGATGCACTGTCCGCTCTTCTCGAAGCCACAGAGCATGTTGTCGTAGATGACTCGCTCGTCGTAGTTCTCCAGGCAACGCTGACGGATGGTCAACGCCTCATAGCTGACAAACGAGGGGGGAATGAGGCGATAGCTGAGATAGGGGTCGATGCTGTCGGGCGAGACGTGGATGGCGAAGGGCTTGTAGTGGGTCCATTGGTCGCCGTGACGGGCATAGACATCGACACGGATGTCGCCGCCCTTGGCCTGGGCCACCAGCGAACGCCAGTCGGACTCATCGGGCTGCATCTGGTCGGCACAGACAATCTCCTCGCCTGCGGCGCTATAGCGGGCAATCATCTCCTGAGCCTCAGCATCAAGCTCAAAGGTCAGCGGGGCCACGTTCACAGGAATGGTGACATCGACATAGTCGGGATAGATGGCTGGCAGCTCGGCGCTGTCAACATAGGAGGAGGGCACGGAAGGGCCACAGGCTGTGATCGTCAGGATGATGATGAGAATGGATAGCGGATAACGTATCATAGGAATAGTTTTTTCAGCTTGCGAAAGCCATGTTTTCTTGATCAATATTCGGGCAATTGCTGCATGAGGTAATAATCGTAGTAATAGGTCTGGCTGAAGAAGCCCAGTGCCTTGCGGGCCACGTCAACATCGGCATTGTTGTAGGGAGCCGCTGCCTTCATGAACTGATTGAAGGACTCCTTGACATTCATGTCGAAGGGAAGCTGCTCCAGGTCTTCGCGTCCGGCGAGCTTGGTATAGAGATAGGCCGCCTCCTGATAGTAGCGTGGCATGGGGTCGGTAGGATGCAGGCGGATGTAGTCCTGGAAATGTCGCCAAAACTGGGTGGCATCCTTCGTCCACAAGGTGGCCAACAAGGTCTGCTCCTGAAACACGGGGTCGCCGGTGTAGCGGCTGTTGGCCAGCTGCTGCATGAGGAAACTCTCGATGTAGCCCTGGTCGGAGCTGAGCCGATTGTCGTAGTGCATCATGTGAGCCACGGCGCTCAACTCTTTATTGCGGGCAATGGCAGCGGTGTCGCCCACCCATTGACCAGCCTCCTGCGCCCATTGCCTGAAAAAGAGCGTCTGCCTGAGCAGGCCCAAATACTTGCGGGCATGCTGCTGCTCGCCATTGAGGATGGCACAGAGGGCCAGCAGCTTCAGGTTTTCCGACCGCCATCCAAACTCCACACCCATCTCCGTGCTCAGTCGGGCACAGTAGTTAAGCATGCCGTAGTGGTAGTACATCTGCGGCCCAACGGCCAACATCAGGCGCATGTCGAAGGGGGCTTCGTAGCGCTTGGAGCCATTCTTATAGAGGAACATGTCATTGCCCTGACGACCCAGGCGAGAGAGGGCCAGGTTTCTCATCATGACGATGGCTCGGGTTGGCTCGTCTTCCTGTCGGGCTGCTTCCTCCACGACGGCCTGCCAGTCATGCTGCTCGATGCTGCGCATCATGGACATTTCGTGGTGGAAGTTCTCGTCGCGGTACCAGAAATGGGCCACGCCACCTATCAGCAGGACGGCTACGAGGGCCTGAGCCACCAGGGCCTTGACTGGCTTGACGGTGGGAACGGGGACGGCGACGAGGAGAAGATAGAACAGGGCGAGAAGATAGAACGGCACATAATAGGCGTGATACTCCTCGGTGATATAGTAGAGCGGCAATCCGGCATAATAGATGTTGGCCAGATTGGTCTGCCAGAACACATAGCGATAATAAAGCAGGGGGACGGCGACGACGCTCAAGACGGCGACGACGCTACAAGCCACAGCCTTCCCCTTCAGTCGCCAAGACCAAACAGCCATGAGCAACGTGGCGGCAAGGGCGTAGATGCCCAGCAGGGGATAGCCGACCGCACTGACGACGAACAGAAAGAGCGGACGCAGATAATGGGGGGCGGGCAAGGAGCGGAAGGCCCACAGCAAGGCCACTACCACCGTGGTGCCAAGGGTTGCCACAAAGACATGTCCTTGCAACTTGAGGACGTAGAGCCAATAGCCCATGTCGACAATGGTGAGCAGCAGCATGGCTACGGGAACCAGCAGTAGTGAGAGCCACTGGTCGGGTAAGCGGAAGGCCCGCTGTGTCAGCCACATGAGCAACAGCCACCAGCCGCACAGCATGGACACGCCCAGCCAGGGATAATAGAAGAACTGGGTGAAGAAGGTGCCTGCCCACGAAAGCAGTCCGCCCGGCACCACCATCTGTTCGCTAAAGAAGAGCGACGAGGCGAGGAAAAGGTTCTTTTCCTGTACATTCCAGAGGAAGTCGGATTCGAAGTAGAGCAAAGCGATGGCCGCTACCAGAAGAGCAACGTACCAAGGCAGGAAGGAGGGCATCTTTTTCATCATGGTTCAATTAAATCTTATGGAATATAAGGCTATTTGTGGATTAATGGTGCAAAAGTAAAAAATAAAAATGAATTATGAACTACGAATTATGAATTATTTTCGTACCTTTGCCAGCACTATCAAGAAAACATACGTTTATGCAAGCAATCATCTTGGCGGCTGGAATGGGCCGCAGACTTGGAGAACTGACACACGACAACACGAAATGCATGGTGAAGGTGAATGGCGTGAGCATCATCGACCGGCTGTTGCGGCAATTGGCACAACAGCAACTGAAGCGCATCATCATCGTCGTGGGCTATAAAGGAGAGGAGCTGAAATCGTATATCGGACAACGCTATCAGGAGCTGAACATCGTGTTTGCCGAGAACCCCGTCTACGACAAGACCAACAACATCTACTCACTGGCCTTGGTGAAAGACAAACTGCAGGAGGACGACACATTGCTCATCGAGAGCGACCTGGTGCTGAGCGACCGGCTGATACCGATGGCGGTGGAAGACCCCTACCCCAACGTGGCCTTGGTGGCCAAGTATGAGACGTGGATGGACGGCACGATGGTGCGCATAGACGATGACCACAATATCGTGAACTTCATCTCGAAAGAGGCCTTCGACTATCAGGACGTGAGCCAGTACTACAAGACGGTGAATGTCTACAAGCTGAGCCAGGAGTTCTCCCGCCATAAATACGTGCCCTTCCTCGATGCCTATACCAAGGCTGTGGGCAACAACGAATACTATGAGAACGTGCTGCGCATCATCTCACTGCTCAACAACCACGACATGAAGGCGCTGCCCATTGGACGGGAGAAATGGTATGAGATAGATGACAAGCAGGACCTGGACATCGCCGAGGCACTCTTTGCCGACGAGAAGGACGTGTTGCGCAAATACTACGGACGCTTTGGCGGCTTCTGGCGCTTCCCGCAGATGCTGGACTTCTGCTATCTGGTCAACCCCTATTTCCCCAACCGTCGCATGAAGGACGAACTGCGGGCCAACTTTGATACCTTGCTCACGGAATATCCCTCTGGCATGAAGGTGAACACGTTGATTGCCAGCAAGTGCTTCGGCGTGAGTGAGGACTATATCGTGCCGGGCAACGGCGCTGCAGAGCTCATCAAGGTGGTGATGGAGGATGGACAAGGGACGGCAAAGACCGGCTTCGTGCGCCCTACCTTTGAGGAATATCCCAACCGATACAACAAGGAACAGCATGTGACCTTCGTGCCAAAGAACGAGGACTACCGCTACACCGCCAACGACCTGATGGACTACTTTGCCGACAAGGAGCTGCAACGACTGGTGCTGATCAATCCTGACAATCCTACGGGCAACTACATCGCGAAAGCCGACGTGCTGAGGTTGGCCGCCTGGTGCGAAGAGCGGGCTATCAGGCTGCTGGTGGACGAGAGCTTCGTGGACTTCAGCGAAAACTATGCCACTGCCTCACTGCTCAGCGACGAGGTGCTGGAAACCTACCCACACATGGCCGTGATGAAGAGTATCTCGAAGAGCTACGGCGTTCCCGGCCTGCGCCTGGGCATCCTGGCATCGGCAGACAAGGCACTGATTACCCGTATAAAGCGCGAAGTGAGCATCTGGAA
>Ga0326511_10004376_pt1 | contig 11270 bp, 13 predicted proteins | sample 0_2496_0518_D_FD_203701 | JGI IMG/M metagenome (GOLD analysis project Ga0326511, IMG submission 203701) | Bovine rumen microbial communities from UC Davis, California, United States - 0_2496_0518 | ecosystem: Host-associated > Mammals > Digestive system > Stomach > Rumen | place: USA...
CTCCATTATAATATATTTGCAACTTTTAGTTACATAATTATATTATACTAGAGGTTTAGTTTATTTTCAATATTTTCTCTTTCTTATACATTCGTTCCATTGCGAGGTACGAGCAATTTAGTACTATAGTTATCATATTCTTTTATGACTATTTTTTATCTAGCCAACATTTATTAGTTCTTCTTCATCATTTAATTTTCTAATATTTAAAATATTGAATTTATAATATATTGTAATTTCCTTATCCTCTGATACTTCTATTCTATCTACTAAAGAAACTAGCATTGTCCTTGTTATTTCTTTTAGTTCTACAAAGTCTTTTACAAGTTTATTTATATCTACTGAAGAATCTTCGTTTTCTATTTGTTTCTGCAAACACTTAATTCTATCGTTAATGTCTTTTCTCATTTCTGTTTGTTTTGAATAAAGTCTTGTAAAATCTTCATCTTGAAATAAACCTTTACATTTATCTTCATATAACTTGTCTATAATTTTATCAATATCTTTTAGTTTCTTTTCTAAAACTAGAATTTCATTCTTAAAATTAAGTCTGTCTTTTAGTATTGTATCTTTGGAAGAATTAGCAACATTCATATATTTGTTTTCATCTAAAAACTCTCTGCATCTAGCTTTTACTTGTTCCAACACATAGTTTGTTAGTTTTTCTAAATTATTACTATGTGGAGTACATAAATGCAAGTGAGTATTACAAGCATAAGTGTTACACCTTACATAGAAAGTTGTTTTATTAGGATGTTTTTGTGGCACTATACTTAATTTCTTTCCACATTCTTTACAAGTTAGTAGTCCTTTTAATAACCAATCATAAGATTTAACTCTTGTGCTAGTTCTACTTTTTATCATATCTTGTACTATATTGAAAGTTTCTTCATCAATTAATGGTGTATGTTTTCCTTTTACAATAGTCCTTTCTTCCATAGGCATTGTCATTATCTTTTTGCTTTTATAATTGATTTTCTTAACATTTCCATTTGATACCCAGCCAAGATAAGTTACATTTTGCAATATTCTTTTAACTGTGTTCCTATTCCAACCTCGTTTTATTCCGTTCTTTCTTGTATGGTTATTTCCGACATATTTCTGATGGAACTAAAACTTTTTCATCAGTTAGAATTTTCCCTATCTCTGTTGGTGTTTTTCCATTTCTAGCCATCGTAAATATTCTTCTAACTATTGGTGCAGTATCTGGATCAGGTACATAATGATTATGGTCTAGTGGGTCTTTTTTGTAACCGATAAGTAGGATAAGTAGTCATTACTTTTCCTTCTTTTGCTCTTGTCTTTTTACCATTTCTTATTTTCTTTGATGTGTCCCTTAAAAACCACTCATTAAAAAATGCTTTAAAATTCATCATTTCTTCTGATGTTTCAGAGTTTCCTGTATCAATATCATCAGTTACAGCTATAAATCTTACACCTTTTTCAATAAAGTATTCTTCCAAATAATACGATATTTGACTTGACAATCTTCCAAACCTAGATAAGTCTTTTACAATTACCATATTTATTTTTTTATTTTCAATGTCCTTTATCATTCTATTGAAGTCTGGTCTATCAAATGTTGCTCCAGATACTCCATCATCAGTATAGTGGTCATATATATAAATATTTCTTTGCTTACAAAAATCTTCATTAAAAATCTTTTGTGTGCTTATACTTCCACTTTCTAATTCATCTTCTTTGGAAACAACTATTTCTCCATTACCTACTTCTATATTTTCATTGGATAATCTCTCATATAATCCTGCTCTGTATTTTTCAGGATTTGCTATTGTTATCATTTAAACCTCTCTTTCTAATAACAATAGGTTTCCTCCTATCCAATTTATAACTGAAATTATATACTTAATTATAAAATAATGCAACTCATATTTATAAAGTTAGGCTAGTAAATATGTTTAAAACTACATATCTACTAGCCTTTACAACTATTTATTAATTTTTTCAATTAAATAACTTATAAATACTTCTTGCAACTTTTCTTGTATTGTTTTTGCATTTTCGTTAAATACTTCTTTAATTTTATACTCTTTTTTCATATAAATACCTATTCCTTTCCTATGAATAGCTATTTATGGCTCATAAATTCAGTTATATATAAATTATCAACCTATTGCTATTCAACATAAATTTCTAAATTCTTGATAAATAAAATCATTTTTTATTACCTCTTTCTAAAAAATTAGAGTAAAAAAAATACCTTGATTTCTTCAAAGCATACAAATTAAACATATATTCTTTTACTCTTTATACTATCTGGATTTACAATATTTCTAACTCTTTTAGCAAGATTATATCCAGCATTTACATTTGGATTTAATACTAAATCACTTGAATTTTCATCATATTCGTAAACACTTCTATTCCATTTTGCATCTTGTAAATCATTTTCTTTCTTTTTAGTAGACAAGATTACATTATCATTATTTATTAGTATCATTAATTTTTCGTATTCTTGTCTTTCTTGTTTTTCTTTTTCTCTTCTGTTCTTCGCACATACTCTTTTTTGAATTTTATTCTTTTCTTTATTTTTAGCTTTTCTTGATTCCTTTTCTTCAATATATCTGGAATCTTTTTGAATGACCTTTGTAATATAGGATTTTGCAACTTTTAATTGTTTTGCTATATCTGATGGTCTTAAATGCTTTTCATAGAATAAATCAATAATTTTGTCTTTTGTTTCCTTGCTGTCGGTTTTACTTTTTATTTTCCACACCTCCATTCTTTTAAAATTTTATATTTCTCTCAAACTATACTTTTAGCACCTAATAATACAAATCTAATTACTTTATTGTGCTTTTATAGTCTGTTTAAAACCTTGAATATTAAGTTTTACAATACTTTTAAGATAACTAGTGAATTTTTTATCTACAACTTTTAGCAATAAGTTTTGCAAAAAGTATTGTATTTATATTAGTATTATAGTATAATAACTATAGAATGTCAATAACAATTTATTATTTTTTTAAAATTGTTTATCGTTTTTATAAAATTTTATTTTTAGAAGGGAGATAAAAGCCTATGGAATTGCCAGAAGTAACCTTTTTTGATAATTTCTACTTTTGGTTTAATACTGAAACTAAAAAAGAATATTATGCTACACCTTTATATTTTTATAAAGCTGATTTCCATTTAGATTATGATAATAAAGTTAGAGATGTATATTATAAGGAAACAGAAATGACAGATAATGGATTAAAACATCCTGCAAGTATATACTTTCCATTTCATGAAAAGTTTGGACTATTATTATTAAGATTTCTAAATGCCGATTTATCTAATTATGAATCAGCAAATAAAACTTTCTTTTATGCTTATGGATTTGAAATATTAAGAGATTTAGATAAAGACTATAAATTTGAATTAAAACAAAATTATGGTAGTAATGAAGAATATTTAAAAACAACCAAAAAAATATTTGAGGATTTGCAAGAAAACTTAATTGACATACAACAAGAACTAATACAAGCTGTTACATATATCTATAATTTAGATAATAATAAGAGTTTAGAGAAATATACATATTCAGAAAGATTTGCAGTTTACCTTATAAAGAGAATTGGCAAATTATATACATATTATAAAAATGACTTTATTATGAGAGATAGCTATTCAAGAAAATATCAAGAAATTGGAAACAATAGTGAATATGATTTATTAGAAACTTTGCAAACCAAAAAACAAGTGCTTTCAATGAGTGATACACATATGAGTAATGATCTATCAAGTATTTGTTATGCTATACTTGAAGAACTATCTAAAACGCCTAACTATCCAATAAAGAAATGTCAAAATTGTGGAATGTATTTTATACCAAATGCAAAAACAGATGAAATTTATTGCGATTATCCAAAAGAAAACTCAAAACCTTGTAGAGATTTAGGAGCTTTCCAATCTTATACCGAAAGATTAAAAAATAATAAGGCTATGGGCGAATATAGAAGAACATATCAACAAAAATTTATGCAAGTTAGAAAAGATAAAAATAATACTAAACTTACTAAAGACTTTGAAACTTGGAAGAAAAAAGCTAAAGAAAAAATTAATGATATGAAAAAAGGCAAACTTACTGAAAAACAAGCTTATGAGTGGATTTTGAAGAACAAATAATAATGTAAATATAGTTGTAGTACAAATTGACATAAAATTATAAGGATGGTATAATATGGTTGTAATGAAATATTACGCAACTGAATAATAGCTTATACTATGGCTATTAGAAGTATCCTTGAATTTATTATAAAAGGAGGAATAGCAATGCCAGGAATTTTGTATCATCTTAGTTTTGCAGAGGAGGTATATCGGAAGTTAAGTACAGTCATTCAATTTGATAAGGTAGGCTTTATGTCTGGTAATCTTATTCCAGATTTGGCAACGGACAAAAAGAACTCTCATTACCGCAAGAAGGCCTCTGTGGATGTTTTTTTTGTTCCAGAAATGGAACTCGTAAAGAGAGATCTATTCAGACCTGAAGACTCTGTTAAGTTTGGAATGTACTGTCATCTCTACTTGGACTACTACTTCATTGAAGAATTCTTGATTCCTGAATTTATTTGGGATGTTGAAGAAATGAAAGTAATAAATCCAAGAAACAACATGAGTTGGGATGTAAAGACTTTCTTTTCCCATTCTGGTATGTATGGAGCATATACAGAGATTAATCAGTTAATGGTAAGAGATGGACATGTATCCCTTAATACTGTCAATGAAATCCCCGATGTTCTCCCAAGCACAGGAATACCCGTATTCGACACAAGGCGTGATAAGACATGGAAAGCAGAATTGGAGGAATATTTGGCACAGAAAAAAGAATATACCGGAGAAATCTTTGATTATGACAGATTGTGGAGCTGTATCGAAAGAATTGCTACTCAATTTGTACAAGAAATGTCAAAGTAACCTACAAAAATGGCACAGGACTACTGAACCGCAAAGTTTGGTAGTCCTATTCTTTTTTACTTAAAAAGTCCCCCCAAGGCAATGCCTTGAGGGAACCGATTAGAGATAGAAACCATTGGATTGATTTGTGCTTATTCGGCAGCACCTTCACCGGTCTGAGGAGTCTTGCCATCCTTCTTGCCCATGAAAGCATCGAGCATCAGATAGCTCATCAGCGGGTTGTTGGAGCCTGCCATATTGCCGCCCATCATGGAAGACATGAGCAACAGCTTCATCGTGTCGTCATCTCCGCCGAGCTTATCCTTGAAAAGCATCAACGGAAGCAGCTGATTCATCTGGCCGCCGTCATCTTCAGAGGTCATCATGGAAGACATGAGCAGCAGCTTCATCGTGTCGTCATCTCCGCCAAGCTTATCCTTGAAAAGCATCAACGGAAGCAACTGATTCATCTGACCGCCGGTCTCGCCAGTCTGACCGCACACTGCCGACATAATGGCCAGCTTTTCCACGTCGAAGTCATCACCCATATTGAGCGAATCGCTGAGAGCGATAACCTTCGAATAGCAGCTGAAGCCCAGAACGTTCTTGATGGGAACGACGCTCTTCATCTCGCCAGTTCTCGCAGAAAGCGTCTGAGTCGGCGTCTTGGGAGTCGCAACCTTGGTTACGAAATAGTACTCTCCGGCGTCCTTGATAAGATCGCCTTCACTGAGCTGGGTAGTGGGCAGAATGAAGATAGGAAAATTGCCGAGCTGCATGTCGCCGACATCGGTGATTTCCTTCTTCTTCTTGTCATAGATCCGCCAGCTGTCGCCGTTCTTGACAACAACACCCATCAGGGTACTTGCGATGTTCTCGTCCTTGTTGGGACCGAATTCCATGTTCATGTTGAAAATGTTGTTTGCCATAGTAGTATCCTCCTTATTTTCTTTTACCTGTGGCCGTTGAGAAACTTGTTCTTTGCTAACAACAGCATCTTCGCGTTCTTTTAAAGCTCGCTCTTTGCTGTCAATAGCCTGCTCGCGTTCTTGCAGTTCCTTTTCCTTGCGGGCAAGGGCTGCAACTTGTGCAAACTTGTTGTAGTCTGACTGCTCAAATTCGAATCCAAATGTGATCGTCATGTGACGGTTATCACCTTCATCACCTAACTTGACACAAATACATTCGTTTTTGAATCTGCATTCTGAGCATTCGTACCTTCCTACATCATTTCTTGAGGTGAATGGTACCTCAAATGTAACAGTGGGCTTATCTGTGCTTTCAATTATAGAAGAAATTGGAATTTTCCCCTCAATTGATTGTGTTGCCCTTCCGCACATTCGCTTGGTGGAATAGTAACAATAGCCATCATAGAAATAAATTCTATAATCACCCTCGTTACAGCCAGATGGTACGTTAGAACATTCGAATCGAGCTTTATAGTTCTCTGAATCATAATATCCTAACTCATGCTCTTTGTTCCACTTGTGCCATTCCCCACAATAGGGACACAGGAAGCGCCTTGGGGTGAGACTTAGCAGTTTTTGATCCACGACGTTTACCTCCTGTCTGTAGATGTGCTGTTAATAGTTTCTTATCTCCTTTCTATAGAGTGTATTTGTGCATATACACTTTAGGCTACCAAAGTCAATCTGCCTTTGATATATACCACACTAAATACCGATTTTTATTATATCATAGATTTACATAAAAATCAAGCCTATGAATACCGAAAAATGCCTAAATATGAAGAAATTTTTATTTATTTAAAAAGAGTAGGCAAAAATTCATTGTATTTTTACCCACTCTTTTCCAATAGTACAATTACTTCTTCTTCTTGGATTTGGATGTAGATGCCCTGTAAGTTATTCCATTTCCAAGATTAACGGTTGTTGTTCCTCTTGAATTGATTGTAGTTTTACCTACTTTCTGACTTACAGAAACACCACTCTTGCTGATGTTCAGGAAAGTGCCATCTCCAACCTTGATCCGTTTGCGGTAGCTAATTCCCATACAGATGTCTCCTTTCAAAATAACTGTACATACTCTCTCTTAGCACAAGAAAGTTTTGCGATTTGGAATATAGTTATATAATAGCATATTTTACATAAAATTGCAAACAGGATTCATTCTATAATTCTAGTTCCTTATCTTTTTCTCTTTCTTCTCGTTTTATTTGTTCCTCACCATCTAAACAAGTTCTAGTTTCTCTTTCAAAATCCCTTATTAGTGTATCTCCTGTTCCCATATCAAAATTCACACAGATCCATTCTATAAATTTATGGATTGTTTCTCTAAATTTATCTATAACATTATGCAAATAGCTATTTTCTTTTTCTAATGAGCTAATTTTATAGTCATATTTCCATTCTAAATTATCTTCTTTTTGTTTATATTCAGCCTTAATATCATCTACTTGCTTATGCAAATCTCTATTATCAGCCATAATCTTTTTTCTTTCTTTTTGATATTTTTCTGCTTCTTCTACCATTTTTGCTTGCCTTAATAATTGTTGGTGCATTTGTAGGTTATTCTGATATAGTTCGTTTATTAAGTCATCTTTCGGTTTTATAATATCTTCTAAAATCTTCTCATCTCTTTTCTTTGACCATCTAGCCATTTTAATATCATCAATCTCTGGAACATCTGGTAATTCTAATTTCATATTTTGTAATTTTTCCTTTGTTTTGTCAAAATTAGTTATTTCCTTATATTCTTTAATATCTAAATGTTCTCTTCCTGTTTCTTCTTTTGGTACACCTCTTTCTAGTTCAAAATTGTGTGATTTCATATATTGATAAAAGGCATCTTGTAATCTTCTATAACTATCTTTTTCTTTCCAAAATTCACTACAAGCAAGTTTATCTATGTTATTGCCTTTTTTATCTCGAGTATGAACAACAGGCAAAAAAATTAAGTGCATATGTGGAGTTTCCTCGTCCATATGCACTTTTGCAGACATTATATATTGTTCGCCTAAATTTTTATATTCAGCGACAAAATTATATGCAGTTTCAAAATATCTTTTTGTTTCTTCTTCGCCTATTTCTTCAAAGAATTGTTTATCAGAAGTAATAATATATTCACAAGCAATATTACTAACTGTCTTTATTTGCCCTTTTAGATTGTATTTCTCTTTTAGTCTATCAAACTCTTTGTCATATCTGTATTTAGGGCTTTTTATTGAGTAATTCAAATATGACCTTTCTTTATCTATATTATTATTTGAATAATTCTTGTTTTTTCTTTCGTTGTGTCTGTATATTCCTTTTAAATTTTCTCTTTTGTATTTTGTGTTTCTTATAATTACATAACTCATATTTTATAACCTCCTTTAATTTTAGCTGACTTTTTCAGCTCATATAACGGGCGATAGCTTGGCTATCGTAAGGGGTAATACAAGCAAAAATACAAGGTGTTATTATAGTAGCTACAATAGGTTTAGTAAATGCTCCCACACCTTGCATTTTTACATTGTATTGTAACACACTACAACACTTTTTTACGCTACTCGCTAAAAGTGTTAGTGTGGCAGGGTAAACCCTACAACCCAAAAACTAAAAATTACATATCTGCATTTTTAGTTTTTCCATAAAAATACACTCAGTGTATTTTTATGCTTAACCATAATTTGCTTTCTGCAATTTATGGTTAAGAGAGCCAAGATAAACATATTATATTTTTTTCTTAGGCTCTTTTTGAAACCTATTCGGTTTCAAAATTCCAAAATAAAAGCATAGGTTTTACTTTTAACAAAACCTACACTTTCATTTTGCTTTATAGCATATCTACGATGTAAAATTATTATTTGCATATAGACTGTTCCAATCAAAGCCTTCTTTATCATAATCTCGTTGTTCATAATTGCAATACCATTTTTTATTATTATATTTATTTATATTATTTTTATTATCCTTAACCTTTTGTTCCATAGGGTATGGAACTTTTGTGGGAGAGGGGTATAGAACTTTTGAAGGGGAGGTATTAAACTTTTCTTGTATAGGCTTTATTGTTCTTGTTTCTATTTGTTTACTATCCTCTTTGTATTTCATAGTTACACCTATATATCCTTTTGCCTTTAATGAGTTAATTAGTTTTGATACTTGCTTACTTGATATATTTAATAACTCACTTATTGTTCCATTAGTACAAAAGCAATTATTATTTTCTTTACTTAAAAAAAGTATTATAGATAATATTGTTTTTTCTTTATCGCTTAAATTCTTATCTGTTAATATTTCTATTGGAATCCATAATCCTTTTAAATTTGCCATTATAAACCCTCCTCTCTTTCAAATTTGTTTGCTTTATTTTGGCTTTATTTCCATTTTTATGGTACAAGTAATATAAGTTTATATCTTAAAAATGTAGATAAAAAATTTCCATAAAAAAATCGCCTTGAACTTATTTCTAAATTCAAAGCGTGATTTTTTTATAATTTTGCAACCGCGGTTGCAAAATTTAAAACTATTTCAATTTTTCTTCCATTTCATTTTCTATTTCTTCAACAGTTGGTAAATTTGATTTTAAATCTTCTGGTATTGCTTTTATCAATTCATATTCCGAAATTCCAATAGGCTTATTTATATCTTTTAAAGCGTATTCAGCTTTTACTTTATTTTTCTCTTTACATAGCAAAATACCAATAGATGGATTATCATCTTTTGTTTTTAATATATCATCAACAGCAGATAAATAGAAATTTAATTTTCCGAGTAAATTCTGGTTGAAACTCCACTGTTTTTAATTCTATAACAACATATGATTTTAATTTCAAGTGGTAAAAAAGTAAATCTATATAATAATCATCTCCTCCAACCTCTAAATGATATTGTCTCCCAACAAAAGCAAAACCTGCACCTAGTTCTAATAAAAATTGTGTTATATGTTTTACTAATTGATCTTCTAAATCTTTCTCTTTATATTGTTTTGATAAAGTTAAAAAATCAAATATGTACGGGTCTTTTAATGTTTGTTCTGCCAATTCTGATTGAACTGGTGGTAAAGTTTTTGGAAAATTATGTGTTTTATCTTCTATTTTTGTTCTATCATATAAACCATATTCTATTTGATGAATTAAAACACTTCTTGCCCAACCATTTTTTATTGTTTCATTTATGTACCAACTTCTCTCATTTTCATCTTTAACTTTGCTCATTAAAACAAGATTATGAGACCAACTAACCTTTGAAAGCTCGTCTTTTACATCTAAATAATTTGAATATGTTTTTGCAAATTGGCTCATATATTCCAAATTTCTACAAGAATAACCTTTTGAGTCTGGAAAAGCAGATGTTATATCATTAGATAATGTATTTATTACTTTTGCACCCCAACCTTGTTCTTTTTTCTTATGTAACAGAATATTGCCTATATCCCAATATAAATCTAATAATGTTATATTGGCAGAAATTACAGCTTTTTGTTGTGCTAATTCAATTTTTTGAATAATTAATTCCAATGTATCTTTATAATCACTTGGTAATAGTTCATTTTTCATAAATATCAATCCTCCAATTTTTAAATTATTTTTTATTTCATCTAAATTTTGCAACCGCGGTTGCAAAATTAGGAATTTTTAAAAATTTATTTAATAATATCATAAATTTCAAAAATTTTCCATTAAAATCACAAAGTTTTAAGCATATATTAATTCTTTCAATATAATTTCCTCTGCTTGTTGTTTTATTGCATTCATAGTGCCCACCCAATAAAGCATATCAGTATTTTTCATATCTTCTGTTAAATTGCTTTTTTCTTTCAAATCATCAATAATTAAATTAAGCCTTTTAGTCGCTGTTTCTTGTATTTCTTCTAAATGGTCTATTAATGTATTTTCAATAAACATTATTGTATATTCTGCTTTTTTATGTTCTTTTAAATAGTTTAATCTCATTCTGCCATATTTATTCAAATGTATTTTCTTTTGTTTTGGTAATACTAAATTCGGTATATAATAATCTCCTTGTCTTACATATTCTATTCCTGTTTTTTCATCAACAAATCTTTCTTTTAATTCTTTGTTCTCCATAATTTTTTAATCTCCTCTCAATTTTTAAATTTTAATTTGTTATTATAAAATCAAAAAAAGATGAAATTGTTATTATTTTTTACAATTCATCTTTTAAATATTTGAAAATTTATGATTTTTGACTCAAATTGATTCTAGGAGGAAACCTTTGTTATTACTAGATTTTATAAATTCGTCATAAGAGAATATTGTTGTGATTACAAGCGCAATTAATGTGTACTGGTCCCATTTTTTTGGACATTTATGCGACCAAAGGTGCTTTGTTCCTAAACTCAATTGGACTCATCCAATTTAGTCTTTCTTTTATTCTTTTTTCATTATAATACTGTATATACTTTTC
>Ga0326511_10004377_pt1 | contig 11267 bp, 7 predicted proteins | sample 0_2496_0518_D_FD_203701 | JGI IMG/M metagenome (GOLD analysis project Ga0326511, IMG submission 203701) | Bovine rumen microbial communities from UC Davis, California, United States - 0_2496_0518 | ecosystem: Host-associated > Mammals > Digestive system > Stomach > Rumen | place: USA: California...
AAAGGGAGCTTGCTCCCTTTGGCAGGGGGTTTGGGGGACAGCGTCCCCCAACAATACAGAAAATTACTCAAAATAAAAAGGCTGAAAATCAGTGAAGATTTTCAGCCTTTCGGTTTACTCTACTGTTATCGAACCCAGTTTGAAGTGTTCAAAAGCGTACTTGTCAAAAGACTTGTCGCCTGCGGTATTTCTGAATACATCAGTATTGAGGAAATAGTAGCCTATGGGGTATACAGTACCCGATTCAGCGTCTTTGGGAATATCGAAGTAAAAAGTAGCGATGTCACCGTCACCGCCGAGGTCACCCTCGAACATGGTAGTAAAGAAGAAAGTACCGAGGTGCTGGTCAGTAAGCTCCTTAGGAATATTCTTATCCCATATAAGCGATATAAAGCCTATACTGTCCTTAACTGCCTCTCCCTCAGTAAACAGTACATTTCCCTCACCGAGTTCGTCATTGAGGACAAGTGAGAGCGAGAGGTCATAGGTGAGGTGTATACCGCACATACTCCACTGCTTTTCCGCACCGCTTACTGATATTGTAACAGGTACTCTTTCACCTGCTTTTCCTTTTGTACTGCTTATCGAAAGTTCTGCACCCTCAGGAAGTTCCTTGAAGTCTCTGAAAGTTTCCTCCATTACTTCCTTGTAGCTTTTCTGTTCTGCCGTACTCTCTGACGATGATGAGGTACTGCTTTCACTGCTGTTGTAAGATTTTTTCTTTTCACCGCACGAAACAGCAGAAAGTGTAAGCAGAGCGAGAATAAGTGCCGTGATTTTTAATTTCATTCCGTCTGACCTTTCTTTGCAGTAACCTTTAAACTGTCACCCTCAGCAGAAATGTGTATTTCACTGATTTCAGATGCTTTTTCTATAATAAGCTGTGCAATGCTGTCCTCAGCTTCCTGACGGATAACACGCCTTATATCTCTTGCTCCGTAAGGCTTTCCGTAAGACTTTTCAGCAATTATTTCAAGTGCCTTTTTAGTGTAGGAAAGTGAGATATTTTTCTCTGCAAGAGGTTCTTTCATTTCGTCAAGCATAAGAGATGCAATATCTGCAAAGTTCTCCTTAGTAAGCTGTCTGAATACCACTATTTCGTCAATACGGCTTATAAATTCGGGTCTTAAAAACTCTCTCAGACCTTTCATTGCCTTGTCTTTTGATATTTCGTTTTCTGTACGGTTGAAGCCTACTCCTATTGACTTGTCGGTAGAGCCTGCATTTGAGGTCATGCAGATGATAGTATTTTCAAAATTTACTGTTCTTCCGTGAGCGTCATCTACCTTGCCCTCATCGAGAATTTGCATGAGTATATTCATTACATCAGGGTGAGCCTTTTCGATTTCGTCAAACAGTATTACAGAGTAGGGTCTGCGTCTTACCTTTTCGGTAAGCTGACCTGCCTCGTCATAGCCTACATATCCGGGAGGTGAACCTATCATTCTCGCAACAGAGTGCTTTTCCATGTACTCGGTCATGTCAAGTCTTATAAGCGGGTCGGGAGAGTCGAACATTTCTTCTGCAAGAGCTTTTACAAGTTCTGTTTTTCCTACTCCTGTCGGACCTACAAATACAAACGATGCAGGTCTTCTGCGTTTATTGAGGTGTACTCTTGTACGCTTTATAGCCTTGACAAGTGTTTCTACTGCCTCGTCCTGACCAATTACTCGCTTTTTCAGAGAAGTGTCGAGCTTTGCTATTTTAAGGAACTCAGTTTCCTTTATCTTGCTTGCAGGTATACCCGTCCAGAGTTCAACTACCTTTGCAATATCGTCCTCAGTTACCTGTACGTTTTCGGCTTTTTCTTTAAGAAGTGCCTCTGACTCCTTAGCGTGTATAATTTTTCCCTTTACCTCTGCAAGTGCCTCGTAGTCTATTTCGTTTTCCTCGGAGAGATTTTTTTCCATTTCTTCAAGTATTTCAATCTCTTTCTTTACCTTGTCGTACTCAGCAATTTCAGGTGAACGTATACAAGCGTGGGCACAGCCTTCGTCAAGGAGGTCTATTGCCTTGTCGGGAAGGAATCTGTCAGTTATATAGCGTTCGGAAAGTACTGCACATACTCTTATGAGGTAGTCGGAAACGTGTACCTTGTGGTAATCCTCATAGTACTTCTTTATTCCGAGAAGCACGTCAACAGTATCCTCGATAGTGGGTTCAGACACCGTTACAGGCTGGAAACGCCTTTCAAGTGCGGAGTCTTTTTCGATGTACTTTCTGTACTCTCCGAAAGTAGTAGCACCTATTACCTGAACCTCACCCCTTGAAAGTGCGGGTTTGAGTATATTGGCAGCGTTCATAGAGCCTTCGGAATCTCCTGCTCCTACAAGGTTATGCACCTCGTCTACAAAGAGTATTATGTTTCCCTCTTTCTTTACTTCGTCAACAAGTCCTTTTACTCTGCTTTCAAACTGTCCTCTGAACTGAGTTCCTGCGACAAGTGCAGTAAGGTCGAGGAGGTAGAGTTTTTTGTCGGCAAGGTTAAAGGGTACGTTTCCCTCGTTTATTCTCTGAGCTATACCCTCTGCAATTGCAGTTTTTCCTACACCCGGCTCACCTATAAGGCATGGATTGTTTTTAGTACGCCTTGAAAGAATCTGTATTACTCTTGCAATTTCCTTGTCACGTCCTATAATTGCATCAAGTTCTCCGTCAGATGCTTTCTGTGAAAGGTTAGTGCAGTAGGAATTGAGGTATTTGAGCTGTTTCTGCTTTTTATCCTGTTTGTTTCCAAAAAAGTTTCTTTTTTCGTTCCTGTTCTTTTCAGGAGTTTTGCGTGGTTCGCTTTCACTTTTCGGAATTTCCTTTTCCTCCTGACCGCCCATTCCGAGCAGATTTGAAATAAAGTCAGGCATAAGACCTGAACCGCCCATTTCAAAGCTGTCACCGTCAAGCATACTCATCATCTGGTCTGAGAGCTGGTCAACTTCATCGTCTGTTATTCCGAGTCTGTCCATATATTCTGAAATCTGCGGAATTTTATTGGCTCTTGCACATGAAAGGCAGAAACCTTCGTTTTTCTTTTCACCGCCCTGTACAGAAGTTATGAAAACTACCGCAGGACGTCTTTTGCATTTACTGCACATTATCATCAGGCTTATTCCTCCTGTTAAATAAAATTTGTTTTGCTGTCTGACGGTATGGAATCAGAAGCTTGATATTACTTCATAAACGTACTTGAAAGCTATTGTCTGGTCAACAGCCTTGTTGTTGAAGAAAAGCATTTCATTGCTTCCCATTATTACTGACAGTCTTATGAGAGCGGATACAAAGAGTACCCATACAGCACCCGTACACATTCCCATAATACCGCCTGTAACTCTTGAAAGAGCCGTTTCGCCCTCTGACTGGGAAAAAACGGTTTTAATAATAAAGATTATGAGGAGTTCTGAGAGTACCATAATGACCATGAATATTACCAGTCTTATGGACGTTATATAAGCTCCTGCCACGTATTTTTCAGATATTTCCTTTGCTGCGGCAGTCTTGTTTCCCTGATTTCTGAGCTTTGTTATCAGTACAGGGAAGTCAACTTCCTTGTTTCTGGTTATTTCGCCTGCATAGTCCTTTGCAAACAGACTTACGTCATCTTTTATTATTGCTTCCAGTGCGTAGGCATATCCTGCATAAAGGTTGTCACGGAGATTCTGGTCATTGTCCACCTTTCTTCCGTTTACACTGTTGATATACTTGCACATATTCCCGTCAATGTCACCGCCGTCGTCGAGTATCTTTGTTACCTTGCTGTCATTGACTTTGAGGTTGTAGTCAAGTGATTCGAGGTAGTCGCAGAAGTTTTCAACAAACAGATTGTCTATAAGTGACTTTTCGAGCTTGTTTATATTATTTGGATTGACAGTTCCCATATACAGTGACTTAGCCATTTCTCCGCTAAGTGCGAATGCTATTGCAGTACCTGCAATACAGCCTATGAGAGTAGTAAGGGAGCGAATCATTCCCTTTTTGCTTCCTATGAAAGCACATACCAGCATTAATGCGAGAGCTGTAACATCATAGAACCAGCTGAACTGTGAACCCATAAATTTCGTATGTAAATCTTTTCAAGACCACATACATACCTCCTTCCGTAAAATAATCCGTCAGCTTTCGTAGTCTATACGGTCAATCTGAGAGTGTCCTCTCAGGAAAATGTACTTACTGCTTCTTGCGAAGCCTGTATAGGAGTCCGAAATAACAGCAGTTGACCTTAAAGTACCGTTAAATTCGTAAGCAAGTATTTCCTCCTGACACATAACGTATGCAAGACCGTCAAAAACTATTACATCTGAAACGGGGGTTTCCATGTTTATGACGACAGGTTCAGTACCACCGCCGTCAAACAGGGTCAAAGAGTATTTTCGTCTGTCATCGTTGTTTACTGCTACTGCCGACTTGCCGTTTTCACTTGAACCTCCTGCAAGTTCGCCGTCATACTTGTAGTAGGAACTTATCTGACCGTCACTGCTTACGTAACTGCAAGCGTTTATTCCCAATATGAAAGCACCGTCCGAGAAGCCGTATATATCAAGTCCGAGAGTATTTATACTCGGTGACTTCCATAAGCTGTCACTTCCTTTGAGGTCAAAGCACTGAACAAAAGTTACTATCGAACCTTTTTCAGCGTCTATACAGCTTATTACGCACTGTGAACTTTCATTGGTAAAGCTAACGTCACATATTCGCTCAACACACTTTCTCTCGTAAACAAGAGTACCCTTTTTGTCGTAGACGTACATTTCGCACTCATAGTCGGGAGATGTTGTAACTACTGCCACATACCCCTCACTGCTCATTCTTGCAAACAGTATATTGTTCTCGAAAGACTTGGAGTATATAGTTTTCTCATCGTTTTCAACACAGAAATTTTTTCCTCCGTTTTCATAGAGGAGTACTTTTCCGGAAGAAGTACGGATTACGGGATTATTGAAACCGTGCTGTCGTTTTTTCAGCAGAGAGCCGTCACTTGTATAGAAAAAAAGCTGTACGTCAGTAAGTACTACAAGGCAGTCGTCAGTATGGTCAATCTGGAAATTCTCCTCACTGCTTATTAAAATGGGGAAATTTCCCTCGGCAAGAGTACCGGGGTTTACGATAGTACTGTACTGTTTTCCGATTCCTCTTATTTTTGCAAGCCACATATCTTTTGTTTTGTAAAGACCGATACAGACAGAAGCGAGAAGCAGTATAAGGAAGAACCTTATAAGTTTCTGCCGTCGTTTTTTTCGGTTTCTTGCGTCAATCATATCTCCTGCATCATAAACGGGCAAAGCTTTCACCTCTTTTGATTTGGATTTTAAGTATCAATAGACCTCCTGCGAAATTAAAATTATGTGAGTTCGATGAATTGTAATTTTATATGAATTTGCGGGCAACTTCTGCAATGCACCATTGAATTTCTATACCTTACGGGCGAACACAGTTCGCCCCTGCAAAGAATCTTCACAATAATTATTAAAAAATAGGGTTTCCAAAGGGAACTTGTTCCCTTTGCCCTAAGTATGCAACGCACTTGACACAAACGAACGAAAAAATCTTTGATTTTTGAGTGAGTGTGTCAAGGCTTAATGCGATGCGTACTTGAAGTTTAAATAAAGGTTCGGGGTACAGCGTCCCCCGACATCAGCGTACTTATTTCGCAAGAAGTCTAATAGAATACCCTGTTAAGGTAAAGGGCGTGAGCAGGAGCAGTTCTTCCTGCATTGAGGCGGTTTTTTGACCTTATTATCTCAGGAATCTCATCTGCGGATATTTTGTTTTCATTTACGTCAAGCAGAGTGCCTGCAATAATCCTAATCATATTATACAGAAAACCGTCACCTTTTACAAGCATTATTACTGTATCTCCATAACTTTCTATTTCAAACGAATGAATAGTTCTTACAGTTGTGGAAACAGTTGAGCAGTCTGCACAAAAACTGGCAAAGTCGTGAGTACCTACGAAATACCTTGAAGCTTCTCTCAGTCTGTCCAAATCGAGTTTTCTTCTGTAATGGAGCATGAGGTCAGTAGCGAACGGGTTTTTTGACTCACTGCAATGAATTTTGTATATGTACTCCTTTCCCTTGCAGTCGAATCGTGCGTGAAATTCAGGAGAAGCGTCCTCGCACGAAAGAATTGATATATCGTCAGGGAGTTCGCCGTTTACTCCCCTTACGAATCCTATGTTTCTTATACTGCTCTGTGTTTTTACGTTAAAGCAGAAGCTGTTTGCGTGTACTCCCGTATCAGTTCTTGAACAGCCGTTCACGGTTACTTTTTCATTCAGTACCTTTGAAACACACCTTTCAAGTACCTCCTGTACGGTTACTGCATTGTTCTGACGCTGAAAACCGTGGTAATTAGTACCCCTGTAAGCCGTCATCACTTTCAGATTTCTCATTTTCCGACTCATTCTCCTCCCTGCTTGTTTCTTCTGACTCCCCTGTAATGTCAGTTTTCTCTGATATTGCAGATGTACTTTTACGTCTTTTTGTTTTGAGTTCAAAAAGGTATATGAGTACGCACAGCAGAAGTGCAGACGCCGACACTGCACAGCCGGTACCGAATCCCTCTGGCGAGTAGACCAGCTTTATATGGTGTATTCCTGCACCTATTTCTGCTCCGAGCATTGACTGAAATACTTTTACTGTTTTTGCTTCTTTGCCGTCACAGTACACCTTCCAGCCCTTTTCGTAAGGCATAGACAGGAACATTATTCCCTCACTGAGTACAGTAATGTCGCCCTCTATTTCACTGTCACTGAATTTAGTAATATTAAGCTGTTCGTCCGCAAGACTTTTGTAAGCTCTTTCAAATACTCCCTGATTCAGAGCGTAAACCATGAGCTTGTAACTGCCTGCGTGATTTTCACTTTTTGCGAATATCTCCACATCAGAGGTACTTCCCTCCTGACCGTTTCCCATAGGAAAAACTATGGGGTAGTCACCGACTGATATATTTGTATCTACCGTCTGACCGTCACAGGTTACATTTATATTGTCACAGCCACCGTTTGTAGCGTATCCGTAGAGGCAACAGCCGTCAACACCTGAATAGCTGTACACTGAACTTGCAGGCTGAGAGGAGTCGTTTTTAGTGAAGGTATAGTTTCCGTACCCGTTTTTTACAACGTCCATGTTCTTGTACTCAACGAGTGCGACAGGCTGGGCAGTATAGCAGTTTTCGTCAGTATTGCAGGCAAGCTTTACTATATTGTTTCTGTACTCAAACGGATTGAGTGCAGGAGAGTCGTCCATTTCGAGTACCTTTTTATTCATCATGTAGCCAAGTGAAAGAGGGTACTTGTTTCTGTAAAGGAAAGTTTTGTCGTACTCAGTTTCAAAGTTCAGTGCCATTTCCTCACTGTTGAGACTGCTTCTTTTTGAGATTATATATTTAAGTCCGAGGAGTGAATTGAACAGGGGGTCAGATATTCTGTAACAGTACCTGTTTCCGGCCTCTGACGCATAAATGCCCATTCTTTTCATGAATGTAGTTACTGACTCGTTTGCTGACGATGAGAACTGAGAAATACCGTAATAGCCGTAAAGAGAGCTGTCATTGAGGGTATAGGTGCTTGTTACTTCGGTACGGTAAAAAAGTGAATTGTCGTGCTGACTTTCGTAGTTTCTTTGGTAGTCGAGCAGATTCTGTATCTGGTAGTTTTTATCGGGGTAAGCGGAGTAGTCAGAGCTGTCAACTGTTTTTACTCCGAGCATAGTATTGCCTACAAGTTCAAACCCTACTGCAAATGCAAGCATTACTCCTGTTACCGTACTCCTCATTTCGGGACTTTTTATTCCGAACATTTTTGAAAGTGCAAAAATCAGGAAAAGTACGGTCACTATCACGAATGAACACTGTACCGCATTTGATTCGGGGTAGTTTTCACCGTTTTTGAAGTAAGAGGTAAGTTTAGTGTAGTCATTTGTATCAGTAAATACGAGATAGAAAGTAGTCCACATTATTGCGAATACGGGTATGAGGTAAAATTTAGCATTAATATTTTTTCTCTCACACAAACTTATTATTGCTGACAGTAAAACAGTAACAACAATGCACACTATAAATATAATACTCATTTTTCCCTTAATGTCAAGCACTTTCACAAAGGCTTCACTGTCTTTTCGGTAATTGAGGTAAAAAACAACAGCAGGAACAGTAAGCATAAGGAAAAGCTGGTAAACATTTATTCCCTTTCTCATCATGGTATCGTAAGCCCTGAAAGCGGACGCAATGAGTACAAAGCTGAAAATAAAAGCGAATCGGTAAGGAATCTGATTAGTGAAGTGGAAGCCGTGCCATATATAGTTCAGCTTGTTCATGTTACAGCTTACTGCAATGACTGCAAGCATAATCAGTACCGATACCTTTTCACGCACCTTTATTCCTGCCGAGAAAAGAAACACTCCGAAAAGAATCAGGGCGAGCATACCGCAGTAGAAGTTGGGCAGTCCCTCTACTTTTGTCGGCGTACCGTATGAAAGCAGATTTGCAAATATATCAGTCCACTTTTCGTACCATGAAACGTTTTCAGGAAAAGTATTGTCAGCACTGTGAGTAAGTTGAAGTCCGTAGTAAGCCGGAAGCAGAAGAAATGCCGAAAGACATATTCCAAGTACGGAAGAACGAATCATGACAAGCAGTTTTACAAAAAAGTCCTTTACTCCTTTTGGTTCAGTAATACCTGCCGATGCGAACATAAAAATACAGAAAATACAGGTAAAGTAAGCTATATAGTAGTTGGCAACAAGTGAAAGTGCGAGTGAAACGGTATAAAGCACCCACTTCCTCTCACGGCATATTGCTACAACTCCCGTCATTACAAGCGGAAAGAGTGCAACAGTATCAAACCACATTACATTCCAGTAGTAGCCGAGCATATAACTGCAAAGTGCGAACATTGACGAGAATATACATACTGAAAAGTCGTTTCTTTTGTAAGTGTACCTCAGAAAGCAACTGAAAAATGCACCTGCAAAGCCGATTTTTGAAATCAGAATTACTGTAAGCACATCTCTCAGCTTATCCTCACCGAAAAACACTGAGACAAGATTCAGCGGACTTGCACAGTAGTAGGCTATAAGTCCGAGAAAATTAGTACCTGCTCCGTTCTGCCACGAGTAGAGAAAAGAGCCGTGGCTTGTAAGTTTCTGGTGAACTACCCTGAAAAACGGGAAGTACTGGTGCCACAGGTCAACAACGAGCATCTGCCTTGAACCGTCACCGAACGGGTGTATATTGAACTGTGAAAAAGCGTAGGACATTATAATAAAAGGTACTGCAAATGAAACTATAAAGTACAGTACTCCTTTTTCATAAATTGCCTCTGCAAATTTTAAAATTCGGGAGTATAATTTCTTTTTGTCAGAATTTTGCTTAGTACTTCCGTTTGATGTTATGTTGCCCATCTGCAAAAATCTCCTTGTTTATGGTACTTTTAGGTGTTACCGCATTAATTTGTGGCTTTCGGGCGTACACATGAGTACGCCCCTGCTATTTTGCAATTCATAATAATATTAGAACAAGATATTTTCGTTCAAAGAGTTTCTAAAAATTACAAAACAGGGATTCCAAATAGATTTACCCCTTGGCAGGAGTTCGGGGGACAGCGTCACCCGACATTAAATATCATCGAAATCACGTTATTTTATACAAATATTAAGCATTACGGTACAGACGAAAAACAGAACTGTTACTGAAAGTGCAATATAGTCATTTTTACCGGATTTGAGCTGTCTCAGCCTTGTACGTCCCTCACCGCCGTTGTAGCACCTGCACTCCATAGCAGTAGCAAGCTCGTCAGCACGCCTGAAAGAGGATATAAAAAGCGGTACTATTATTGAGGTAAGATTTTTAGCCTTGTCAGTAAAACTGCCTGTATCAAATTCAGCACCCCTTGCTTTCTGAGCTGATATTATCTTGTCTGTTTCCTCAATAAGAGTAGGAATAAAGCGGAGTGCAATCGACATCATCATAGCGAGTTCGTGTACAGGAAATCTAAGTTTTTTAAGCGGTGAAAGAAGTCTTTCCACTGCATCTGTAAGGGAAATAGGAGAGGTAGTATAGGTAAGAAGTGAACTTCCTGCGATAAGGAGTACTATTCTTATTATCATAAAAATACTGACATTAAGTCCGCCTGACGTTATTTCTATAAACTTCCACTCAAACACCGTATTTCCGCTGTCAACGATAAAGAGGTTAAGGAGTGCGGTGACTGCGAGAAAGGGCATAAGAGGCTTTATACTGCTGACGAACATTTTTATTTTTATTTTTGAAAGCAGTACCGCCATTACGGTATAAACTGCCCCTACCGCAAGACAAGCTATATTGTCACCTGTAAACAGCATTATTATAAAAATAAGAGTAATTACTATTTTAAATCTTGGGTCAAGGCGATGAATTATGCTGTTCCCCGGAAAAAACTGACCTATTGTAATATCTTTGAGCAAATTGTATTACCTCCGTTTTTTCTGAGAAAGTCCAGAACAGCTTTCTTTGCACTTTCTACCGTATATATTTCTGTTCCGAAGTCGTAGCCTTTTTCTTTAAGTTTCATGAATACTCTTGTAATCTGAGGCACATCAAGACCTATTTCGGTAAGCTGTTCAGCTTTTCCGAATACTTTTCTTGTATCGTCAAAACAGAAAAGCCTTGACCTGTTCATTACCAGTATTTTGTCAGCGAATACAGCAATATCCTCCATACTGTGGGATACTATCAGTACAGTTGCCCCTGTTTTCCTGTGGTAATCCTGTATGTAGGAGAGCATCTGCCTGCGACCCAAGGGGTCAAGACCCGCAGTAGGCTCATCGAGTATGAGTATTTCGGGTTTCATTGCCATTACTCCTGCAATTGCTACCCTTCTTTTCTGCCCCCCTGACAGTTCAAAAGGCGAACGGTTCATAAGTTCTTCTGAAAGACCGAGGTCAAGGGCAGTTTCAGTAACACGCTTTTTTATTTCATTTTCACTCAGTCCCATATTTTTAGGACCGAAAGCTATATCCCTGAATACTGTTTCCTCAAAAATCTGGTGTTCGGGGTACTGGAAAACGAGTCCGACCCTGAAACGGACATCTCTTATTTTCGACTTATCCTCCCATATATCTTTTCCGTCAAGGAGTACTCTGCCCGACGTAGATTTAAGCAGTCCGTTGAAATGCTGAATCAGGGTAGACTTGCCCGAACCCGTATGACCCATTACTCCTACTATTTCACCCTCTTTTATTTCGAGGTCAACATGGTCAACGGCAGTTTTTTCAAATGGTGTGCCCTGACTGTAAACA
>Ga0326511_10004379_pt1 | contig 11265 bp, 14 predicted proteins | sample 0_2496_0518_D_FD_203701 | JGI IMG/M metagenome (GOLD analysis project Ga0326511, IMG submission 203701) | Bovine rumen microbial communities from UC Davis, California, United States - 0_2496_0518 | ecosystem: Host-associated > Mammals > Digestive system > Stomach > Rumen | place: USA...
TTCCAAAAATCATTTTCTGGATCGTCTTCTTTATAGTGATAAAACTCGCCACAATAAAGATTACCCTGCTCTTCAGCATAAGCAAAAGTAAAAGGAATATCTTCTAGCTTTTTTGCTAAAGCTTCAATAACATGATCGGGCGGGCTCCACGGTGAATCAAAATAAATAAAACTTCCGTCGATACAAACTTCACTCGCATCCCATTTACAACCCCAAACGGAATTATGAAAATTATACCAATTAAGCCAAGGTCTGTTATCATCAGGTTGTATATGATCATTTTCAGAATCTTCCGTTACACACTCTTTGCCATACTTTTCTATACATTCTTCTTTTGTGTCAGGGTATGGAATGACCCAGGCAAAAGAGAACTCTTGCGCTTCAATGGCTTCAGAGTGTCCAAGCATTTCAAAACATTTTTTCAATTCTTCTTCGGAGTCAAAGCTGATACGATTTTTTACCCAATTAGGCATCTTCCTCTACCTCGTTTAAATCTTCTAAGTAATTATAAAGACTATCATAATCTGTTATATTATAATCTTTACCATTAAACTTAATTTCTGTTGGGAAGGTAAAATCATTTTCATAAAGCCACCAATCGGCACCATCTTCGCTTTCCCCACAATCCATCATAATCTGTTTAAGGATTTGTCTTACGCCTTCAAGAGGCCAATACAACCAACAAGAACCATCATAAACTGGGCTATCTGTTTCAAAATCTGTATTAAGCAAATCCTCTAACTTTTTGTTAAAGTCATCAGTTTTATTATCAAATTTTTTATAAAGTTCTATAATGTTTATTAAATGTTCTTTTTTAATCATTCTTACCCTCAATTATTTTTCCGTTTTCATCTACTTCCAAAACTCTAAGTTCTGGATGATCTATCAAATACTTTTCAACATTCCTTTCGGCTTGTATTTGTCTATTTAACAAAGTTTGATATTTATTCCTGTTGGAGTCTAACACCTGACATACAAGAACACCAAGCCAAAATACAAAAGCTGCAATACCAAATATTAAAGAAATGTATTTAGACCAATCGATGTCTTCTATACCACCGACAATTATAAAAGCAAGTGTAATGCAACTAAGTGTTATTGCAATCCAAAGAACGTTAATACTAACAGCTAACATCTTTCTTCTCCATAAAATCACAAACTGCGTGAGAAAGCATTGTTGCTTCTTCGAATTGTTCAGGATCAAACTTTACGGTTTTATAAAACTTTTCAAAATTGTTTCTTAATGTTTCCTGCATATTAAGCCTCCATATACATTTCGTTCCAAGAAAACACAAGTTTTCTTTGCTCATAAATAATTTCTACTTCAAGACCATTTTCAACACACCAGTCGTGAACTTCAAGTTCATTTTCGTCTGCTAATTTTTTCCAATCTTCAAAAATTTCAGCGTCGTCGATTTCAACGCAATCGGCTCCACATCTTGCAGCACCTTCAAGAACAGAATAAACTACTTTAAGAATGTTGTTTAGTTTATCATCAATTTCATTTCTTGCCTGGTCTCTAATTGCTCTTAGTTTCGCCCCTATCGTCATCTTCTATCCCCCAAATGGTTTTATATACTTCTTCTTCTGCGTTTGGTTTATCGTCGTCTTTATAAATTTTTGAGCAAATATACTGTCCGCCAAAATAGCAAACCAAGAAAAATAAAAATGTTAAAAATATGTTTGCGTCAACTAAACGTGAGAACAGCCAGCCAAATAGACAGCCAAACCAACCACCAATAAAATAGATTTGTTCTTTTTTTATATTTTGCCTCCGTATATAAAAATTATACCACGAATCCGAAAAAAAGTAAAGCCTGGCATTTAGCCAGGCTCTTGTTTATGAATTGCTTAACAGTATGTAGTATTTTAATACTTTGTCTCGATAGTCAATTGTTTTCTGAGATATATCACCTGAGACTACAGATGCGGGACCCGCGTTATAAGCGGCTATTGTCTTTTCCAAATCCCCGTCAAAGTCGTCATAAAGGTCTTTAATTAAATGAACCGCAACCCAAGTATTATGTTGCCAATTGCTCCAATCAAATCCCATATTTGTATCATACTTATCAAAAGGCCAATACAAGTTAGCAAAGTAAATATGATAAGCAGAATTTAGTTGAAACATTCCGTTATCAGTTGTTCCATTTGAATTTACGTTTACTGCGTAAGGGTCTTGGCTTGGATTTTCCTGCAGCTGAATAGAAACAGGAATATTTGGATCAAGCTTCATTGGCTTACAAATTTCAATTATGTAGTAAGCAACTTCGTCTTTCATTAAACCTTTGTATGGATTTTCCCAATTCAATGGGACTCCAACTGTTTTGGAATCTGTAAAAGATGATTGCCCGATTTTTTTAACTGTAAGAATGTGTCCTGCAAGGAAAGTTCCCAAAAATAGAAGTATTACAACGAGCACGGCAATTATCTGCCGTGCTACAACTTTTTTATTTATATATGTTTTGCTATAAAGCATTAATTTGTTTCCCCGCTAGTAGAAATTTTTGAAGAAGATTTTAAGGGTAATACACTTATTTTACCACTAGTATCGTCAGCGATAGAAGTATAAGTATTAAGTTCTGCCCCAAGATTATTTTTACAAGTAACTGTAAGTTTGTTTGGATCTAGATAAGGATCTGTAGTTCTATAAAAAACAGGGTTCTGCCAAATACCTGGCGAAGGATTTGGATAGGTAAGACCCGAACTTTGATTAAAAACAGAATCACCAGCTTTTTCAAGTGCTCTTATAATCAAGAGTCTATCATCAGTTGATAGTTCTGCTCCCTCCATTACTTTTCTTTCAAGAACTGTTTTAGCGTCTAACTTTTCACCTTCAAAGTCTTGAACGTACATTTTTTGTTCGTCTGCCACTTTTTATTTTTCTCCTTTATTTATCTTAACAAGCTCCTCTTCTGTGACTTCAGTCCACTCTTTAATGTAGTGTTCGTCAACAACAAACAAATCTTTTCCGTCTGACATTAACCAATCATTATGGAAAACATAAAGAGTTTTTTCATAATGTTCGTCATAAGTTCCGTCAGGGTTTCTTGAAGAGGTTCCAACTTGAACAATGATAACTTTCATGCCATCTTCAGTTTGCTTATAAGTTTCAATTTCGTTAGTTTCTTCATTGCGAATCAAAAAAGCAACATTTGGATCTACTAAATTGAAATTTATTTGTTTGTGAACAACAACATCATCTAACAATAAATCACAGAATTCGTAATTCATTCCGTCGGTGCAATAATCATCTTTATAGCAAATACCCTTAAATGCTTTATCGCCCCTTTTGAAAAATTTGGTATATGATTCCATATCCTTTTTCCAATCGTTATAAGCATTGCTCATAATTTTACCTCTGAATGCTAAGATTTATTATATTATATCAAGAAAAGATTAAAAAGTCAAGAGAAGCCCGCCACGGAATCGAACCGTGCCTCTTGGTTTTGCAGACCAGCCACTACCCAGCAATGTCGCGAGCATAAGCACCATGTTTGGGATCGAACCAATAACCTCGCGCTTACAGGGCGCGTGCTCTAAGCCTATTGAGCTAATGGTGCAAAAAATTATAATAAACTGTTTATTAAATCTTCACAAAATACTCTTTTGTCATCTTGTGATAGTTTTTGAAATTCTGACCATCTAACTCTTTTAAGACATTTCCAACCTAGTGAGTTAAGATTTTCAGTTCTTTCTTTATCGTGCTCAACAATACGTTTGTCACAATAATGTTGCTCACCATCAATTTCTACATATACCATTTTTTCAGGTATAGCGAAATCAAGTTGATATAAACCAACTTGGTAATTATATTTTACGGGTAAATCTTTTAAGACTTCCATAAAATACTTTTCAGGATAACTCATCTTAGAAGAATGATTATTTTTATAACCTGGTGTAAATTCACCATTAATAATTTTTTCTTTCATTGTTTTTGACATTTTTTGTTTTATTTCTTCTGTCAAATGTTTCCCTCTCCAGGCGTTTCCTAACTTCCACCTTGTTTCAGCTGAAAGCTCTGGTTTTGGTAGACCAAGTTCTTTTGCTTTCGTGTATTGGTTAGTTCCTTTACCTTTACGATTATGCATGGCACTTAACCATTTTTCTGAAACACCCTTTGCGTTTGGGTTTTGCTTGCATTTTCCTCTATGTGAATTACAAGCATTTTGTGTTCCAAATTCTCTATTACAAAACTCACAAATAAATTTTATGTTTTCCATATAATTAACTTGTGGTAGAGCAGCAGAGTATCAGTCCACCACCTTGACCACGTCGGTTAAGTGCGGATAAAATAAAAAAGGCTTAGTATTTCTACTAAGCCTTCAAAACAAAATACAAGTTTTCTACATCGTCACTTGATATTTTCTCCTGAAGACTCAGCAATATGTTTACACATAAAGACTGTGTGCTGTTTATGAGTAGTTTTAGTTGTCTTTGTAAATACTGTTGTAAACATATTCTTTTCTCCTATAAAATTAACTTGTAAGCGGGCGATAAGAAGTGGCAAAGCCACTTCTCTTTTAAGGTCTTCAACCGCCATTTCTAGACAATGACAACCACAATTCACCGCCTATTCAGGTTGTCGTAAGATGTTATACTCAGGGTCTGTTAAAAGACGGCGACCGACTACCCAATAAAAGTCAGATAGCACTTTATTTGTATAACAAATTTGATAACTTAATCAACTAGCCCTCGGAAATCGGGTCGTAAATCCGAAACGTTAGCCCCTAAGGCTACTGTGTTACTCTTACACCATTTCCTTCTCGTCGGGAGCCTATCCCCGCAATACTTCTTTACTAAGTTATCTAGCAAGGTCTCGGGTGACCGAATCGAACAGTCCCGATGTCCAGCTTATGAGGCTGGTGAGCCACAACCAGTGCTCCAACCCGAAACGAATAAATTCTTTATGTAATTATCTTATCATAAAGAATGAAATTTGTCAAGCGATGTGTTTACCCAATCGCTTAATGGGTTTAGTCGAGGTCGCAGGAGTTGAACCTGCCTGAACCAACTACCCTTTCAACACCTTATCAGAGTGAGGGGATACACCTCGAAGCAAGCAGACTATGGTTAAAGATCGCGGGTTTATCACAATCAGTCTGCCAGGAAACCCATGCTGCATAATACGGACTGTTATTGTCCTTTATAACATTCAGAATTATAAAATTCTAAATAATTTGCTTTTACATATTTCAAAGTTTTTTGAGAAGAAATACCAAACAATTTTGATAATTTTGTTCCCCAACCAAATTTAGAAAAATCTATATTTGATTCTTTTATTATGTCCCAACGCTCATTTTTTAACAGATCATATTTGTTCTGCTTTTTAAATCTTTTAGAACCAAATGTTTCAGTTTGCGAATGACAATTAGGGCAAAGAAACCTTAAATTTTCTAAACGGTTATCATTATTAACACCGTTTATATGATCAAGCTGTAATGATAACTCTTTACCATTCCAACTCCCTTCATTTCCACACTCTACACATTTATAAGGAATCAAATTATTCTTTATAATGTATTTTTTTATTTCTTTTCTACCAACCTTTGAGTTTTCACAAAACATTTCTTCAACAGTTAATGTTTGTTCAAACGGTGTTAGATTAGAATTAGAAATCAATTTTGAACGTTTTTTTAGTTCTTCTAGTTCTTTTTCTAAATTATTTGCTTCAATATATTGAAGCAAAATTTTTCTTGACCCAGTGCCTGAATCGGCTAAACCAAGTTTTTTTATTACTTCAGAAATTGAATTAGAACTATTTAACAATTCTCCCATTTCTTTTCTTTCAAGTGTCCAAATTATACTTCTTTTCATATAATTATCTTGTCAAATCACAAAAAAAGCAAATTTAGTGATTTGACGGTTCAAGTAGTTCCGAGAGGAGTTGAACCTCCGTTCTCTGGATGAAAACCAGATGGCCTAGCCGTTAGCCGACGGAACCATGATGGCAGATTATTTCTAATCTGCCAAGTATAGTATCCTCCTACTATACATTTTTTAGTGTAATAAGGATAGATTAGGTCGGACTCGAACCAACATTCCTACGCTTTCCACTGTGGGCTTTAACGTAGAGCCTAGCCATTAGCTGACTAACCCATAAAAGTTTGGCAACTTTACCGAATTGTAATTTGCCGAAGGTCTTGCCTACCTATCGTTAAAGCAGGAACGCTAACAGAGATTTGTGCGTTAGCCACTAGAAGCTGAATCGTTTTATAAAATAATGGTTTTACGGTAACCAGCCGCTTATACTGACGTTGGAACAACCAACTCCTCCGAAGTGTTTACGATTACACATAACGCCTGCTACGCTAGGGCGCGACTTGTTTCTATCCCCACAAACAAGCAAAGAGTTTCTTAGGTCTTACAACCGCAAGTATTTTTGGTTTTAGGAATACTTGTTTTCCTTATGACAAAATTATACTACGAAAGTAAAATTTTGTCAATAGCAGGCGGTGCCCGATTCGAACAGGCGTCCGACAGTTTTGGAGACTGTGATTTTAGCCGCTAAACTAACCACCTATAACGATAAGATACTTACAAACTTATCTCAGAAAGGTGTGCGTGGCACCTTAATTTATATCAGTAGACCTCGTGGATACCAAAGGCATCTTTTACAACTGTTTCTACTTATTATCTGTTCCCCGCATCATTTAACATCGGCTGGCATGATCGCAACTCTGTTCAGCCTAGACGGGCAAGTTTTAAGCACCTAAGGGGAATTGAATCCCTCCTTACTGCTTGGAAGGCAGCCTTGCATTAGCCACTACAATATAGGTGCATAAAAGGCGAAGAGTATTACTTCGAAATAACCAAATTTCTCTTTAAATAGGAACTCTTTTTGCCTATACGGATAGAGTGGGTTTCGGACCCACGGGAAGTTTCCAACCACTTCCTTAGCAGGGAAGCCACTTAAACCACTCGTGCATCTATCCAATTAGTAAGGGAAGTAATTTACTTCCTCGTTGATTGTAGCAGAAGAAAGATGTTTTTTAGCAATCTTCAAAAATGTTTTTATCTCTTCATTTCCATGAGGAGAAAAACATACCCAAGATTTTTCTTGTCCGTACCACCCTTTTACTTGAAGCCAAAATTCTGGATAGAATTTGTCTTCTGTTTCATTAGGTGTCATACAAATAACGCAAGGTGTAAAGATAACACTGTTAATAAACTTTTCGTCTCTTTCAGGACAAAGAGCCTTAACTTCTTCTTTTGTTAAAGAAGATTTTGCAAATTGTCCATACTTCATCAGTACTTGCTGATGATTTGTCCATTGACTTATTTTCTCTGCTTGTTTTTTATCTAACATATTAAAATCCTCAATAATATTAACTTTTTAAGATGTTAGTTTAGTGGACACGGGCAGCATCGAACTGCTTCTATTCCGCTGTGCAAGAGCGGCGAGATGCCAAACCTCCCCAGGCCCATAAAAAAGGTGTTCGGGTTTATCGTCGCAGACGTCATACGACTAGTTAGTTTTGTTCCGTTTGCACTCCTCGATGTTATTACTGCCGAGTGTAAACGTATCGGTTCAGTTTGCCCGAAAAGATCTAACATACTTCATTAACCAAACGCCCCAAACTGTTACGCTTGGATTTAGTGGAGCGGGGGAGCATCGAACTCCCAACCTCATGATTGCAAATCACGTATTCTAGCCAATTGAACTACCGTCCCAAAATTACCTACATCTTTACCTAGAATAAAGTTCGGTTAAACCTTTCGATTTTTACTCATTCAAGTTTCTGCGCAAGAAACGGGGAGTCATTTTTTCGGAGTATGCAAGACTCGAACTTGCGCCACGCTCATCGCATGTCAACGGTTTTCAAGACCGCCCGTATAGCCGCTAACTTAATACTCCAAAATGCTCACGTTCATTAGGTAGAACGTGAAAGACCGCACTCTCTTTGCAAAGAATAGTTATCGTTGGGTATTGTATACCTAATCCCGCCCAACTCGGGGGTAGTCTGTATGGTAGGATTCGAACCTACGAAGTCTTGTTCCCAAAACAAGTGAATTAACCGCTCTCCCACACAGATAAAGCGGGCTAGGCAGGAATTGAACCTGCGTCTACGGATTAACAGTCCGCTGTATAACCATTTTACTACTAACCCAAATTTTAGTTGGCAGGGAGGGACTCGAACCCCCAACGTTTCTGATGTCACGGATTTACAGTCCGCTGCCTTCAGCCATTCGGCACACCTACCAATAAGTAGCGGGATATGCGAGAATTGAACCCGCGCTCTCCTGAGTGACAGTCAGGCGTATGCACCATTTTACCAATATCCCAAATGTTAGTCGGCTCGGAGAGACTCGAACTCTCACGTCAAAGACACATGATCCTAAGTCATGCGTGGCTGCCAATTACACCACGAGCCGAAAATAAAAAAGGCTTCTGATTTGCGTCAGAAGCCTTTATATAATAAACTCAGCTTCCGTCACGTTAATGGATCATAGGCAGGTTCATACGATACAGCAATATTAGCTGCATTTGAACCGAGAATATTTGAAATGTTCCAATTTCCAAATCTAAAATCCATTACCATTTTCCTTTTAATTTAACTTGTGACTTTATTATAAATCACAAATTAAATTTTGTCAAGATCATTTTCTTAACAATTGTGCCTTTAACCATTTTTCAATGATTAACTCTTCATTTGTTCTAAGCCAATCCATCAATTCACTTTCATTTTTCAAATCAAGTGGAATAATATTGTTCTTGAACAAGAATCCAAACAAATCCCAATTAGATTTTCTAAACTGATAGTTTTTACGTCGCCACCAATTAGTCATTGTCCAACCATCAGGCAATTTTGCTTTTGACGGATACTCTTTGGTGTGGATATATGTTGTTTCGGTTTCATAACCTACTTCTCTAATCATATCCCAAGGCATATAAAAACCAAAGTCGATTTTCTTTGGAACTTGTCTTTGAAGCTTAATTGTGTATTCAGGTTTTTCTTCATTGAAAACACAACCAATTCCAATTTGATATTTCTTCCAAGGTGTATCTTCAACATTATATTTATTAATGCCGAAGACTTCTTTTTCGAAATCTCTACGGAAATCGTCTTTGCCGCCCCAATAATAATTACCACCATCGGATTGCCAACAATATTTATCAGCATATCTTAAAGAGCGATCAATATTTTCATTCACAAACTTCTCGTCAGGCTGAACACCGTCACGAGTGCAAAGAAAGCAACGATCATTGTAAAGAAGTTCTTTATCAATACGACCTTCCATTTCTTTACACAATCTCTTATCCTTTCGTCTGCGTTCTTTGTGATATTGTTGACGACACCATTTATCGCCTCTAGAACTGCAAATAGAATGATAAGGCTTTTTCTTAAAGCTTCTACTCATATTTTTCTCCTAACTAATTTAATAGTTAAAAGACTGCGTATTTTTTCATAGAAAACTCCTTAAAAATACTAGGATACGAACCAATCTTCGTAAAGATATATTGCATTTCGAGATCGGAGGGCAGGACTCGAACCTGCGAAATACAGGGATCAAAACCCTGGGTCTTACCGCTTGACGACCTCCGAATAAAATAGTCGGCAAGATGGGACTCGAACCCATACGCACAAGTGCAGCAGATTTTGAGTCTGCCAAGACTACCAATTCCATCACTCGCCGAAAAGAAGGGCGTGTAATACGCATTCTCTAATAATGCAGTTGCCCTTCGCCCAAGTATTTATACTGCGTCGTGGCGATACAGTTGAAAAGATTTTAGTGTTGTTCTTTTCGTCAACATCAAAATTATAACACGAAGTCATAATTTTGTCAATATAGATAATTGTATCTATCTCCGAACAAAATTTTAGAATCTTGCTTTTGATAAACACTTTCAACTATTTGCTCATTACTAACTTTTTCCTTTTCATCTATTCTAATAATTCTATAACCATTTTCTTCACAAAATTTCATAGTTGCTTTATCAACTTTTTGTTTATGTTCTAGCTGATTATTTATATCTTTAAAATGCCAATCGCCATCATATTCAATAATAATCTTTAGTTTTTTGCTCCAAAGATCTGGATTAATCAAGCAACCATCATGTTTTCTGCCACCATCAATTAATCCTTGTTTCCATTCATCATTTGGAAAATTTTTCTTGAAATAAGAAACAATCTCTAGTTCTCTTTTAGAATGATTTTTTCTATTGCCTAAGCCATTTTTTATAAAATTTTTTTTCCAAGTCCCATGCTCTTTTTGATAATCTGAAAATTTTTTATAATCGACATACTTAGAACCTTGCTTATTAGCACAAGTAACAGAACAATATTTTTTCCATCTCCCTTTTTTCATATAATGGGACATAAATTCTTTTCCACATTCAGGACAAATAGCTAGTTTGTCTTGAACTCCATATCTTTCTTTTCCTTTTTGAGAAAGTTTTTCTAACGTTTTATTGTAGTTCTCGGAACCTTTTGGAGAAATATGCTTCCATCTTTTATGGTTTGACATCACTTTTCCATTGTCGGTCTGAAATCCACAAATTTCACAAATTTTTATGTTATCCATATTATTAACTTGTCGGCTGCGTTTCCGAACTAGTCCAAATATGTAATTATTTTTGGTGGACTTGGGGAGCTTCTAATCTCCCGTCCAAACAACCTATTACATTAAACAACTCTATACAAGCATAAGATCCGAAGGTTTTTGATAGTATGGGTTCACGGGTCTTACCCATATTGTAACAGTATATCTTATCGGATTTTGTAGCCCCTGCACTATCCACCGAGCTTGCGGTTCCCCTGACAAACCTATCCACCTTTAGCCACAGTCAATTAGAAGGGAGTTGGAAGAGCGACCCTCTAATAACCGCCAAGACACTCGTAGTTCTTGGTTACGCCAATGGCTTACGCAGCCATTGCATAATCTTCGTAAACTTCGTCAGTTACTTTTAAGTTGTAATTTTCAAGTCTTTTCTTGACCGCTTGATGCTTAATCCTTCAGCTGCTGTCGAAACCAAGAATGCCCCAAAAGAATTATTGTCCATTTACCACTTGCGGACTACAAGGTAGCCAAGCCAGGCTCAACTCAAAGCTCTAACCTTAGGCTTTTGTTTTCGCTTGATGATTTATTATACTACTTTTTTAACTTTTTGTCAATATAATCAAGTGCGGTGTTATTAGCCTCTTCAAAAGTATCGCAGAAAAAATAAGCACCACCATAATGGTCACAGGCTAAATACTTCGTTGGAGTTTTCCAAACTTCCATAAAATAACTGTATTTTCTTAAAAGATGCCAACCCATACATTT
>Ga0326511_10004380_pt1 | contig 11264 bp, 14 predicted proteins | sample 0_2496_0518_D_FD_203701 | JGI IMG/M metagenome (GOLD analysis project Ga0326511, IMG submission 203701) | Bovine rumen microbial communities from UC Davis, California, United States - 0_2496_0518 | ecosystem: Host-associated > Mammals > Digestive system > Stomach > Rumen | place: USA...
GCAGGAGATCAATCAGGGCATCCGCATCCCTGGCGAAGACGCCGGACCCGCTGGCCCGGTCCATGGCCGCCTTTTGGGACTGGGCTCCCTTGCTATGGTGATGGGCATAGATCACGGAGGCCCCGGACCGCTCGGCCAGGGCGTCCAGCTCCCGGCAGAACTTGCCCACCTCGCCAGCCGCGTTCTCATCCTCCACCCCGACCTTGTAATAGGGATCAATGATGATCGCGGCATAGTCGCGTGATGAAGATGCAAACTTTGTGATCTCATCCATGGTCATGTCCCGGCCCCGCAGGGTCACCGTCTCCAGGAGGCCGCCAGGCGTCAGGTTCAGCGCCTGATATCCGCGCTCCACCCGGTGGAGGAAGCTGGCCCGGTCAATCTCCAGGTTACAGTACAGGACCCGCCCCCGACGGCATTGGAAGCCCATCCAGGGCACGCCCTCAGCGATACAGATAGCAAGCTGGATCAGCGTGGTGGACTTGCCCGCCTTGCTGGCCCCGGCGATCATCATCTTGTGGCCCACCCTGAGCACCCCGGCGATCAGCTCCGGCTTCACCGGCGGCAGCTCGGCCCATCGCCCGTCTATGATGTCCACCGGGAAGGGAGAGAGCACCGTCCGCTGCCAATCCTTCCAATCCTTGGCCCCCATGGCTCCGGCTATGATGTACTGGCGGCCCTCGCCACGTTGAGCACCGGGAAGGCGGCTCAGTCGGGAAGGGTCCTTATTGCCGGTGTCCATCTTCATGCCGTGCTTCTCGCAGAAGTCAAACAGGAGGCGGACCCGTTGGCTGTATTCCTCTCTGCTGCTGGCGTCAATGTGCACCACCGCGTGGAGGGACTTTCCGCCAGAGTGCACCACCACGGCCACCGGCAGGCGGAGCACCCTGATCAGCCGCCACTGTTCTTCAAGGCTCAGCTCATCGCCCTCCACCAGGGCATAGCGGAAAGCCGCCATGTGATCCCGGCCTGCCTTGTCAATGCCGCGCCCCTGGCCGTCCACCGGATTGATACAGACCCATGCTCCGGCTTGTGGGTTATACGTGCCAAAGGTGTCTGCGATCTCATCCGGATGCTTGCGCAGCATCGCCACCAGCTCCGCGGACTTCCTGGAATACACCCCGCCCACCGGTTTCCACTTGCCGCTTTTCTGATCGCAGTAGGTGGAGACCGTATAGGCCACGAAGTCCTCCGGTTGAAACAGCGCTTCCAGGTAGTCCGCTGCCTCCTGCCCTGGATGCCATTCCGCCGGGCATTCCGGCACAGGGTCCAACTCTGCCTCCGGTTGGGCCTCCACCGTCGTGATCCATCCACCGTCCGGCGGTTCATCCCGAACCGGGATGATGGCATCCCAGTCATAGGTCTTCATGCCCTCCACCCTCTCCGGCAGTGCATAGCCGTGCTGCTTGGCTATGTATGCGATCGTTCCGCCGGTCACCGGTTTCTCCTTTCCTCTCCCAAATGTCCGCCACTTCTCCAGGCAGCTATCCCGCCCCTCAAGGTGGAAGCGGTCCGCGTCTCTTCTGCTCCAATCTTCCCAAAGGCTGCAGGGCATTCCTTCATAGTGGAGCGCCTGGCCGATTCTCAGCCAATCGTCATAGCTCAAGCCATTCGGATCAATGCAGCGGAGCATCTCCGCATAGTCTCTCTCTGTGAACTCTCTGTTCATTCCCGTCCTCGGCATTCCATCACCACCGGTCTTCCCGTGCTGCCTTGGCCCTGTTGTCCATCGCCTCGGCCATCTGCTGGCGGATCACCTCCTGGAGCTGGCCGACGTCCCACCGGAGGCGGGCCCGCTCGCCGGTCCCGATCTCCAGCGCCGGATACCGTCCGGACTTCCACCCCTGGCGGAGCTCATAGGCGCTCAGGCCCACAAGCTCAGCCGCCTGCTTTGTGCTCACCAGCACGCTCTTCCGCCTCCTTCCTCAACTCCTGGATTGCCCGGAGGATACGCTCCCGGCGCTCTCCATCCGGCTCATGACGGAGCCACCGGACCATTGTGTTCTCGCTGATCCCGGCCCGCTCTGCCACCCGCCAGTGCGGGAAGCCGGATTCCCGAATCATTTCCCTGATCATTGACTAACCTCCTTCCTCTGATCGCATCTACAATGAACATCTGTTGACTTTGTGATGATGATGTGCTATATTCTGAACGGGATCACCATCGTCACCAGTTACCGTGAACATGATAAGCGCCAGAACGAAACAAGTCAACGAGGTTAATGCAACTGTTCAAATCGGAAAAGAAATTGTTTAGAACGAGTGCATATCCTCATCTTGACGGAGCCGGAAGGCGAACGAAGGAGGCGGTCACCATGAACAGCTCATAGCGCCAGGATTGGCAAACAGCCCCATTACCTGAACGACGGAATGCACACTGTGAACAGACAGATGAATGAGAGGAGAAGAACCATGGCAACTTGCAGCAAGTTTGATATCTTTGCCCCGCAGATTAGGCAGCTTCAGCACACCCGGATGACGGAGGCCATGGAGCGCAGCGGGCTGACCGCGAAGGAAGGCGCTGCCCTGCTGGGTATTACGCCCAGGACATTCCAGAAACGGGTTAGCGGAGAATCCAGCTGGGTTTTCGATGACCTTACGACACTGACGAAGCGCTTGGGCCTGACAACGCACCAGGAGATTGACAGGGTCTTCTGCTGTGGTGGCGAGATTGTCAGCGCCAGCGACAAGTTTGACTTCTTCCTAGACTCCTTCATGAAGCACAGGGAGCAGACGGGGGAAGACGCCAATGCGCGGACCAGCATGTTCATCGAATACGGTCTTGCGGTCGGCTATGCCGCTCTTCTGGCGAACGAGTACGGCATCACCTATGCCCAGGAAGCGCTGGCCCGGATGGATCCCGTTCTGGCAGTCCCGGTGACCTGAACACCCATCACGAAGGTATGAAGGAGGAACAGCCATGTCAGAGGACCAGAAGACCAATCGCAGAACAAAAGAGTTAACGCCTTATCAAACCGACGAACACGAACTCCCTCATATTATGAGCGAGCTGATGCGTGAAAAGGGCATTACGGACGCCTATCTTGCAAAAGCGGTGTACAACTCGGAAGCAGATAGAGCCCGGCAGCTCATTGCCAGGATCAGACGCGGCGAACAGAAACCGAAGTTTGAAGAGCTGATCGGTATAGCGAAGGCGCTTAAGGTATCAATTGACTACCTTGTTGGCAGAAAGCAGGACCCGTCAGACTTTGAGTCTGCTGCCGATGTGATCAGATCATTGGAACAGCTAAGAAAAGTCATGTATGACTTCGTGGTGGAGATCAAAGCAGGCAGGATTCCACCTAATGCCAATGTGAAAGATCCCAACTTTGTTAACAATGTCCTGCCGCCCCATGTCGAGATCACGATGAGGACGCACAGCGAGACCATTGTCTCCTTCTTCCGCAAATGGAAGGCTTATAGACTTCTGATCAATGCCCTCAAAGATTCAGAGGACCAGGAAAAGGATGCAAGAGCCGACTATAAGAGGCTGGAAGAAAAACTACTCAGCGAGGCAGAATCCAAACCGGTCCCGGCTTGCGGATACATGTGGCCGTCCGACCAGGACGGCAAGAAAACGGACGGTGGACAGAAGTTTTGGTCCCATGAAGACGCCGTCAAATACGCCCAGACGATGGGCTACCAACTCCCAGACGAAGACGCCCGAGTCGAAACATCACAGCCGCGTGATGGTACTTCGTCAAGCCACACCACAAAGCGCGGCAGCGGACAAGAAGGACGCGCCAAAGGATCACTATGAAGACACCGGCCTCCCCTGGTCCACCGAAGACCTCTTCTCCTACTGGGAGAGCATGATGCACCGGCCCATTGATGAACTCCTGTTCTCCCAGAACAATCCCGAATAACGCCAGGCACAACACAGAAACGGAGATAAAGCACCATGGCAAGCATTGAAAACAGAGGTAAAGGTAAGTGGCGGATCACTGTCAGCAACGGATACGATGCCGCCGGAAAGAAGCGTTTCGTCAAGAAGACCGTCAGCGTGGACCCGTCCCATACCATCGGCAGCCAGCGCCGGGAGGTGGAGAAGCTCGCCGCTGAGCTGGAGACCGACCTGGGCCGCCACGTGATCACAGACGCCCGGCGGATCACTATCCATGCCCTGGCGGCTGAGTGGATCGCAGACCGCCGCCGCGCCCTGGCCCCCGCCACGGTCGCCCACTATGAGCACCTTCTGCAGAAGCATATCCTTCCTAAGCTGGGCCACATCGTAGTGCAGGACCTGACGCCCAAACAGATCAGCCATTTCTACAATGACTTGGCGGCAGCTCCGGCAGGCGCCCGCTCCAAGACCGGCCACCTCTCCGGAAACTCGCAACTCCACTTTCATCGCGCCCTGAGTGCCATGTTGACCTTCGCCAAGCGCCGCGGCTATATCTCAGTCAATCCCTGTGAGAACGTCACGCCGCCCCGGAACGACGTGGAAGAAACAAAGTTTCTGGAGCCTTCCGACGCCATCCGGATGCTGGACGCTTTCGCCCAGCTCCCGCTCCTGTGGAGGACCTTCTTCACCCTGGCCCTGTTCACCTCATGCCGTCCCGGCGAGCTGATCGCCCTGGACTGGACAGACATTGACGGAAGCACGCTCACGGTCCGCGCCGGTGCTGTCCGCATTCCTGGCGGAGGCACTCAGCGGACAGACCGTCCGAAAACAAAGGCCTCCATCCGACCCATCGCCCTGCCGCAGGACTGCCTGGACCTTCTCGCCCAGTGGAAGGCAAAGCAGGACGCCCAGAAAGCCGCTTTCGGCGAAGCCTGGCCTGAGCCCGACGCAGTCTTTACCGGCGACCTGGGCCGCCGTCTGGACGTATCCAGCCCTACACAGCGCTTCGCCAAGTTTCTCAAAACAAATCCCGACCTCCCACGGATTCCCCTCTATGCACTCCGTCACACCGGCGCCACGCTCCTGATCTCCCAAGGCGTCTCCATCCGGGAGGTCTCCCAGCGCCTGGGGCACTCTCAGACCTCCACCACGATCAATATCTACACTCACGCCCTGGCGGATGCCGCGGCCCGGACCACCGCAACCCTGGCCGCCGTCCTTCGCCCCGCGGAAGCTCCGCAGCCGCAGCCCCCTACCACCGGCCCCTACCTCGTCCAGGACAATTCCAAAGAAGCCACGGCATAATCCGCCCTTCCCTTCAGTAGTACCCAAACAGTACCCAAAAACGCAAAAAAAGCCGCCCTGCAGCGGCAAAGCAAAAACCCGCAAAGCGTTATGCTCTGCGGGTTTTCGTTGAATGAGCCCGGCGGGATTCGAACCCACGACCTTTTGATTCGTAGTCTCTATAATCACGTTTTCGCCCGTCTCGCCTTGTCACGTAAAGCCGCATTCTATAGGGCTTTACGTGCTTTTCTGTCTCGCCTCATATCGGCCAGTTTTGCCCCGTCAGTACCCAAGTAGTACCCAAACAGTACCCAAGGAAAGGCAGGAGAATCAGCCGTTTCGGCGAGCCCCTGGCGGCTCCAGTACCATATCCTGATCCTCATCGTCTCCACCGTCCTGCCGCCAGCTCTCAGGAGGCGAGGGCGTCCGCGGATCAGCGTCCCATGCCGGGTCCATCACATCAATGGCCCCCGCGTCCGCCCAGTAGGTGAACCAGGTGGCCAGCCGGACCGCCCGGCGGAGTTCATGCAGCTCCGCCCCGGTGGAGGCCAGCACCTCGGCGCTCATCCCGTAGCAGGCCACCAGGATGATCTCGCTGTACCATTTGCCCCCCGCCACCGTGGAGGCAATCCGATGCACCGTCTCCACCTCCTGCACCAGGAGCTGATCCTGCAGCCGATGAGGCGGAAGGCGTCGGCTCTGGAATTCAGCCACCACGGCCAGCCGGTCCGGATACTGGCGGAGGATCGCCTCCGCCTGGAGCCTGGCCCACCGGGTCAGCGGTCTGTGCCTGGGCTTCCTGCTGTTCTGCTTCATGATCTTCCTCCTATGGCATAGCATGCACTTTTTGCCCACCAGCCGCCTCCAGGAGCCCGCCAGCCGCGCCGGTCGGGGTTCCGGTCGCCTGAGACACGGAAGGCCCAGGAGGCCCGGAAACGGGCTTGTTTCGCGTCTGTTCCTTCTCCTCCACCACGGAGGAGCGGACCGCGTCGCTGTAGACCTCACCGGCGACCCGCTGCCGCTGGGCTTCCATCTGCCGCCGGTGCTGGTCCTTCCAGATCACCGCCCGCTCAGGTGCTGACAAACCGGTCTCCCGGAAGGCCTGCAGCCCGGTGGAGTACGTCGGACTTGGCCTTTCCTCACAGAAGGCCCGGAGCATCCGGTCTCTCCTGAGCTGCCTCTTTCCGCGCTCCAGGATACACCTGAATGCAGGAGTACTGACGCCCATCCCCTCTGCTGCTGCTGTCTGCCGCTCTCCGCCCAGGTAGACCCGGATCACCGCTTCACGCTCCAGCTTGCCCAGGCGGTCAACGGCAGCCGCCAGCACTATGGATCTCTCCGCCGCTTCCAGCGCTTCACCTACCGGAGGAGCCCCGTCCGGGATCATGTCGCCCAGCGTTGTCTCCGTGTCCTCTGTGATGGGCTCATCAAGAGACAGCGCCACCGGCGGAAGGCTGCCGCCGGGTCCGCGTCCTACAAGCCGTCTCAGCTCCCGCTGGATGAAGTAGGCGCTCCAGGTCGCCCAGGCTCCGCGGTCTGGGCTGTATGCGGTCCTGGCGCACAGGATGCCGATCCTGGCCGCCTGCTCCAGGTCCTCCAGGCTGATCCAGTGGTAACATCTTGCCGCCCAGGAGAACCGCGCCCCCCACCACCTGGCCCATCGCTCATCTGCTTCCGCCCAGGGTTCGCCTGCCGTGATCTCCATGGCCATGTCATCGCAACCGTTCACCCCGCCACCTCCGCGCTCAGTCTTCCATGCCCTGCATTATCTCCAGAAGCCGCCTGCCCTGATCCGCCGGTTTATTCCCAAGCTGCCGGATCAGGTCAAGCATCAGCGCCATGGTTTTGTTCGCCGTGTCAATGTACTTCGGAAGCTGAACGGTCAATGGATGAGGTTCCAGGTTCTTCCCGCCGCGTACGTTCACATGCTCCACCAGGAGGCCCGTCTCGTCAATCTCCTTCCGCATACGGTCAATCAGTGCAACCTGATCCACATACCGGCAGCAGGCGGAGACAAAGAGCTTGTTTTCCCGGACGCCATAGGCCTCCGCCAGCTCCAGGAGCTCATCCAGGGAAGGCTGCCGCTGCTGAATTCCCATCAAAGTCACCTCCTTATAGCTTCTATTCTGTTTTTTTCTGCGTAAGTCTAAGATAGTATGCAAAAAACTGCGTAAGTCTCTCCAAGTCGGCCAAACTCCGCCGAACTCTTAAGAGTATTTCGGCGGAGTGGGCGGTATCTGATCGCTGTGCAACGGCGAAAAACCGATTTTTTGGACCCATGTCCGGTCAGAGGGGGGCGAAACCCGGACTCGTCCCCCAGGCCCCCCCTGTGACAACCCAAGGGGCTATCAAAGCGCGGTTTTACATGGTTTTCGACATCAAAATAGGCGCTTTGATCCTCGTGCCAAGAACCATTTGATCGCAAGTGATCTATCCCTTGCCTTGTCTAGGCGGGAATTGTCTTTGTCAATGTGTTCCAGGCATTCATCCAGCGTTGCAGGGATCATGATTAGATCAGCCGACAAACGGCGTTGGAAGTAGGCCAACTGATCATCGCTTGAGCTGCTGGTTATAAACCATGCTGTCTCCCAGTTGCCGGCGCGCGCTGCAACTTCCTGAATGAACGCGTCCCGCATTGCAAGAAGCAGACCCATCATAAAGCCGTGATCAGCATGTAAGGACGCTGCCGATATGCTCGCCGCTACTGCATCCATGTCCCAGATGATGTCCTTGCTTCCAGCCTTCATTGACACATAATGGGACTTACCGCTCCCAGGTGCGCCAGCTACGACATGCGCGGTCATTGGCACCGGCATGCCATCTTTCACCCTCTGACACGCATGACCAGACTGGTCAGTTACTGCCTGCCTGTCTTGTAGGTGCTCCTGCAGATGACATTCCTTGCACAGCAATTCCAGATTCGCGAAGTCAAGCGAGACAGACGGATCTCCTACGTTTGCAGGCGTCAGCCGCTTCTTGTGGTGGACTTCCTCACCAGGAACGATCAACCCCTGCGCCAGGCAGCGCTCGCATAGCCCTCCAACGCTTTTCACATACGCATCCCGGCAATTCCGCCACGCCTTCCCGCTGTAGAACCGTTGAATGATTGGGTCAGTCATCAGCCTCACCGGCCCCCTTGGCCAGGTTGCAGCTCGGCCTCATCGTCTTCCTCCACCGCATCCAGGCAGCCCTCATCGGCCAGCGTATCCATGTATATGCTCAGTTTGGCCGCCGCCTCCCTGCACCAGGACAGGCTCATCTCCAGCTCGGAAATAATCCCGCTCTCATCCTCATCCGCGCCTTCCAGCACGCTCACGTTTACGCAAGCATTCAGCAGGAAGCCATACAGCGTCTCCATCGCTTCCGGTGCTGTCAGCATCTTTCCGCAGATGGGCAGCTCGTCCAGCTTCTTCTCCTTGTTGGCTTCATTGGCCATCGTTACCCCTCCTTCGTCTGGATCAGCCGGGAAGCCGCAGCCCAAACCGCCACGGCTCCCCGGCGAAATTGGTTTGATCAGGGCATAACACGAATGTTGAGCCCGGTCGCCTGCATGTTCTCCACCTGGGACATTTCCGTGATACCGGACGTCCTGGTGGCGTCGAAGCGCCAGCCGGGGTATTCGCATTCCTTCGCCATGCTCTGCGGGCACATCTCCACCAGCAGATAAATAGCGTCAACGGCGCGTTTCCGGAGATTCTCCACGGTGTCGGAGGCGGTCTTGGCCTGGGCCTTCAGGGTGGTGAAGGTGCTATTCGCCGCAGCGTCCCCCGCGTCCACAACGGCCGCCACGCGGGCAAGGTACGCCTGCACGTCCGCCGGCGCCATATGCTCCCCGCGCTCGATGGTGGCCACCAGGATCTCCCGCTGGATGGACAGCGTCTGCAGTTCGCCGTCAATGGTCGCCACCGCGTCCGCGTCGCCGCTCTGGATCGCCGCAGCACGGGCCGCCTGCTTGGCGGCCACGGTCTCGTCCAACTCCACCAGCGCCTCCGCGTTGGCCTCGACGGACGCCGCCATGGTCTCCTGGAGCTGCTCCAGCTCCGTGATGATGGTCTCAATGCTCTCGCTGTTGTTATTTGCCATAGTCATTTCCTCCGTTCTGTTCTGTTGGTTGTGTGATTGTGATAGGTTCAGCGGTACTCCAGCCGCCCAGGCGTCCCGTCCGGCATGGTCACTTGAATACTGTTCACCCGCAGGAAGCTTTCAAAGTAACCAGCCGGAGAGAATCCAGGTTCTTCATGCAGCACGGTCTCGCTTCTGCTCACCAGGCCGCCGCCCAGCGCCTTTGCCTGGGCACGGTCCAGGGCATAGGCCAGGGATCGCCGCGCGTTGACATACGCCTGCAGGACCTTGTGATCGCTCAGACGATGCCCCTTCCGCAGGGAAGCAATCTTCCCATCAAGCCGCCGGAGCTCTTCAAGGTCGGCGGCCTGCTGCCGGAAGAAACCCGCCCGCGCCCGGCATTCCTCTTCAGTCAGCGCCCTGGGCCACTTCTTCGTCATCGTTTTCGCCATGTTCATCACCTCCCTTCATTGGCGCAGCCGCTGCTGCCGGTGTTCTGTATGTCCGCCTGGCCTGCCGGATCGCCGCCAGGTTGGACCTGATCCAGGGATACAGCAATGTCAGCAGATGATTCTCCACCTCGCTCTGGTCCCGCCAGGACCGCCGGACGCCGTCATGAAGCGTCTTCAGCCTTGTCTGCATCCCGATCTTATAGACCCGCGCCACCTCATCCGTGGGCTCCGGCAGCTCATTCAGCTCCTTCGTGATCACGGCGATAAGATGCCGCAGCTCGGCCCGGCGGGCTTTGATCTCTTCGCGCTGATTCCACCAGGTGCTGATCTCCATCCAGAGGCTCACACAGTTAGCAGGAATATCCTGGACGTCCTCGGCCAGACACTCTGTCTCCGCGTCCATGCCGGTGCTGGAGTCCATCGCCATCGGCGGGCTGCCGGTGGCCCGCGTCTCCTTCACCCCGGCCAGGAAGTCTTCTGGGGTCTCTCTCATACTCGTGTTCATTGTGTTTTACACCTCCACGTCCATGATCTTCGTGTTCTCGTAGTGATCGCAGAGGGTCAGGCCCCAGCGGGTCCAGCAGTAGCTCTCCACCTGGCCCCAGGTCTCAAAGTCCTCACTGAGGCCATGACGGCAGTGCAGCCGGTAGAAACTCGGCCTCGGTTCGCCCAACCAGGCAACCTCCTCAACGATGATCGCACCGGCGTCTGCAGTGACCGCCCCCTTCAGGAGCTGGCCGCCAACCCAGAACCGGCTGCCAAGGAACTCCTTCAGCTCCGCCGGAAGCCCGGCCCGGTCACTCATGTCGTAGACTCTCCGCATGATGATCTTCTCCTCTCCCTTACGCGCTTGTCGCGTTCGTTCACAGATTTTCACGACAGGCCCATCGTGTGCCGGATCAGCGGACAGGACAGTGGCAGGACCCTGCCCTGTCCGCCCGGACACGCAGCTTTGTCGTGCGACACGACATGACAGGACTCCATATAACTGTCTTGTCGCATTGTCGTGTGACATGTCTATAGACAAGTCTCAAGCCTTGTCGCGTCTCCTTCATCCGGTGTCACCCGGTGGAGGCTTCCAACTGATCCTCCCCGTAGAAGGCCAGCCGGATCATGGCGTCATCCTGGATGTACCGCTGCAGTGTCCGGACGGTCTTCCCTGTCGCCTGGGCGTACTCGGCCAGCGTCTTCACCCGCCCGCGGGCCCTGTCCGCCTGCACCAGGTCCCGGAAGTCGGCGACCCGCTCGGCCTTCTTCTCCATGTTGGTGATCGCCCCTTTGGCACGGCCCGCAGCCTGGGCGCGGACCACATCCGCGGCCTGGGCCTCATCCAGGAGGCCATCCTCATCACGGATCAGGAGCGGATAGGAGAAGTAGGCGTTGATCGGGTCCGGCGTCGCGAACTCCCGCAGCGTGAACTCCGCCCGGCAGGCGGTCACCCTGTCGCCGTACTTGGCTTTGATTGCCGTCACAAACCCGTCAGGGATCGCCAGCGGCAGGAGATCAATCAGGGCATCCGCATCCCTGGCGAAGACGCCGGACCCGCTGGCCCGGTCCATGGCCGCCTTTTGGGACTGGGCTCCCTTGCTATGGTGATGGGCATAGATCACGGAGGCCCCGGA
>Ga0326511_10004382_pt1 | contig 11260 bp, 21 predicted proteins | sample 0_2496_0518_D_FD_203701 | JGI IMG/M metagenome (GOLD analysis project Ga0326511, IMG submission 203701) | Bovine rumen microbial communities from UC Davis, California, United States - 0_2496_0518 | ecosystem: Host-associated > Mammals > Digestive system > Stomach > Rumen | place: USA...
TTTTTCAACAGCATATACATAATCTCTATCTGATTCATATTTATATTGCTGGTGAAAAGTGTTCCAAAGTTTTTCTACACAATGAAATGTATTTTCATCGTAGTCTGGATCAGAATCATACAAAGGGAATAAATATTCTGTCACTTTATATGGATTATCACTAATGAATTTATATACTTCTCTTATAGGATTCTTAACAGGTTTCCCTCGTTTACCTTCATAATTAAGTTTTTGAATCCAAAGGCCTTCTTGATTAAGAGTGTATTTATATTTTGTCTTTACTGTCACTCCATCTTCAAAATATTCAATAGGCATATTAAGAGGAAGTGCTGAAAACATATATTGCATCAAAAACACTTTAGGGTCTGCTTTATATTTACTTTCACCATTCTTTAAATCTGGTGATTGAAATCTCCATTTAGCCCATGCAATGCTTTTTACAAGCATAAAATCAACTTGAGCGATAATATCATTGTGCTTATATCCAATAGATAGAATTTTAGGTGTTGTATTTAAATTAATTTCAACGATATTATCACCAAGTATTTCATTAAGTTTTTCAGCTAGCATTTCTTTCTCAGTGCTGCCGGTTCTTGAAACATTATAAACAATTGCAATATCAATATCACCGGTTTCAGCATCTAAATCTTTCTTAAATAATGAGCCAATTGCACTAATTGGCCAATCAGGATTTACTTTATGAAGCTTATGTTCAATTTCATTATAAATTTCCTCAGCATCTCTCATTTTGATCCGCTGACAATTAACTGCATGTCCACTCATACCTTTTTAATTGTTTTAATCATCTCTAAATACTTCTTATATCTATAATCATATCTTTCTTCATCACTGTCAAGTGCAAGATATTTATAACCTCCTGCTATTGGATCATATCCATATTTTTCTCCATCAAGAGAATTTACATATGCATATACATTAGTTTTAATATCTTCAAGATATTTTACAGTTATTCTAGGGTCATTATAATTAATTTTTAAATTATAAGAATTAAATGTTTTATTATAACTGATTCTCCCTAAATATCCATTATCAAAATAATAATCTTCATAATATGGATATTTATGCCAACCATTTTTTAAAAGTAATTCATCAGTTATCAATGTTTTTACTTTCGGAAATAATTCTTTTTTGAAAAAATTATTATACTCAGTTTCCGTCATAATGTATTAATTTTATCATTAAACAATTTTTCAAATTCCCTTTTAAGTTCATCAGAAGTCTTTAATTCAAGTTCCCAATCTGTTAAGAAATCATTTTTAACCCTAAGTAAAAATGTTTCCTTGAAATCTTTCTGAATTACATTGAATTTATCAGAAGAAATATAATATAATAAACCTTCAAATGTATAAATATAATTAAATGCTTCTTGAGTACCAAATATTATATTGATTATTTCTTTAGGATCTCGTGAAACTACATCAACAGAAACTGTTTTAGGTTGTTTTATCTTTTGGCCTTTACATCCTACATATGTTTTATGTTTAATGAGTAACCCTTCTCTTTGATTAAGAGAATAGTATTTCCAATCCTTTAGTGAACCGTCTTCCCAATATTCCCTATCAATCGGTATATTCCTTATAACTGATTGAAGTAATACAGAAGCATACATTCCTTTATATTTAGATTCAGCTTCTTTAAAATTAGGAGAATGAAAAACAAACTTAGCAAATTCAAGATTATCCGTAAACATGAAATCAACCTGAACATTAAGTTCATCAGTTACTTTCCAAGGAATAGATACTGTATTGAATTTATTATTTATACTTGAAAATACTTCTTTATCAATAAACTCTTTAAAAAGAGTGGATACTAAATTAGATCCATTTGAAATAAATCCGTCAATATTATATTCTACTGCTAAATCAATATCATTATATAATTCACCTTCTTTCTTTTTATTAAAAGAACCAATAGGCAAAAATTTAATATTCTCCCTATTAAATATCTCACCTATAGTATTTATTATGTTATTGATTATTTCTTCAGAAATAGGTTTACATTTACCAAGCAACCTGTGATATGATCCCTGCTGATTAAGTTTTTCCTTTTCTTCCTCAGTATCAGGAATATGTTTTAACAACTCATTTAATTTTAAATCCATAGTTTAACTGCTCTTTAAACTCATTAAACAATAATTCAGTATTAGCTGGCATTTTCTCTATATAAGTATTCAAATCTTCGTTTTTAATTGATTCTCTTACTTCTGTAGCAGAACAATACCTATTAGTAAGATAGAATTGAGGGGGTTCAATTTTCAATTCATTACGAATTTTATCTTCTTGAACCATATTTTTATAACTATTTATACGGTCGGCACCGGCAAGCCAAAGAATAGGTTCATATCCATGTTCAAGTAATACCCTGCATACAAGAGTTGGCCATGGCCTATTTAACCATATAACATCTTCAATACAATCTTCAGATTCTTTTATAAGATTTAATTCTTTTTCAATAAGATCATCAGAAAAAGGTTTCCTGCTGTCGAACTTTTCATTATGAATGTACATTACGACAGTAGGAAATCCATTTTCTTTCATAGCATCTTTACAGGCCTGTAAATGACCTTTATGAAATGGTTGGAACCGGCCTGGAAATACATTTACTTTTTTCATACGCAATAAATTTGTGAAACATATGATCTTTCATCATTAGCTGTTGTTGATGGACCTGATCTAAAAATTATATCAGTATTATCATATAATGCTTTATAATCCTTCCAAGAAATATTTTCAATAGAGTCACCTTTAGGAATATCAATAATTAAATATTTACCACTTTCAACATCATTAACACATAAATATTTCCATTTATCTACTAATTTATATGAAATTATAGCACATACACCATGTAATCTATATAATTGTTCAGCTAATGTTTCATCTTTAAAATCAATAAAATTTACAAACATCATAAATTGATTAAACCATTTTGAATCAAAAAATTGTGAAAAAATACCAGTAGCTAATGCTGTAATAATCACTCTATTGTCAACATTTTGTTCTTTAAGTATTTTTACTATTTTTTTAAATCCACGAGGACCTGAAGTAGTGGTACCATCTAAATCATGTTCATTAATATCATTTTTTAAACATTCTTTAATAGTATTCATTATAATTATTGGATGATTTATTTGCTTATTACTTTTAAGCATTCCACCATTTTCATTTCCAGAACTTCCTTTTAATTCAATATGAATTCCGTCAATAAACAAATCCATATTATTTACAAGTGTTGTTTTATCAAATAATAAATTAAAAAGAATTTCTGTTTTACCATGTCCATCATAAGAAATATTTGAAATACAATACATTAATTTCTTAAATTTTTCTTGATCAACAACAAATCCATCAATAAATTCTGTTTTTTCTATAAAAAACTGATAATAATTTTTTGGTTCATAATTTATAAAATCAATAAAACTTGCTTGCGATTTTATATTATGCATTATATTATAAAAATCTTCCGTTAAATTATTTGCCGCTAATTCAGACATTAAAAGTTTATACGGAGTTTTATCATTTTTATAAAAAGCTTCAATTTTTTCTTTTGTTGCAAATGGTGCAATATAAAGATCATTTGCTGCTTTTGTTAAATTTTCTTCTGTTTGATCCTTATCTTGCGCACGAGTAATAACTACAGAACGTAGTTGCTCTATATTAGATTCCCGGGATAAGATAGGATCAATTCTGTCAATTGTTTCCATTCTTATAAATTGTATATATTTTGATTCTCTTTCGAGAATTTTATATATATATTATATAATAGAAAAAAGATACTAAGTAATTCAGTATCTTTTATATATTTAGCTCTCTTCTGAGTAAATCTATTGTAGTTTGTTTCGTATGTGTACTGTCTAACCAGAAAGTACCGAAAAAATATTTACTTTTTATATTTTTTTGTGCAGTTTGTAATATCATATCAGCTTTTTCTCTAGTAGCTGCAGCTGTCCATTTTCTATCAAATGTACTTCTAAAAGCAAAAGTATTTGGAATATTCGGAAGTTTTTTAGGATCTTCCATAAAAAGCGGATCTTTAAGCTTATCTATATAAACCATTTGATATTTACCGCCGGCTTCTTTAGTTTCTGTTTGTATTTTCTCAACAGTTCCTACACTAAGATTTATATATTTACGGCTATCATTTGATTTAGGAGATTTTGCTATTATAAGAACTTTGTCGTCAGCTTTTACTTTATATAGATTATCTTCCGAAATCTTTTTATTAACTTCTTTATCTATTTTAAGTTTTTCGATTATATATGTATTAAGATTTATCATTGTTTCTTTTAAGAAGTTTTTCTTTAAAATCAGAATCAGGTCTGTCAAGTATAAAATCAATTAATTTTATATAAAAATCATTATTAACAACTTTATTTTTATCTTTAGGAAATATTATTAATCTAAAAAATATTTTTGTTGGACTTCCATAATCATATATATCAAAATTATTTTTTAATGCATTATAAAAAGATTCAGCTTCTTTAATACCTGTAGCCATCATAACATAATTTGTTGATTTGGGTATAGATGCTACTTTACCATAAACACTATTAAATTTTTCAGCATTTTGATATTCTATATTATATCTACAATTAGGTGTTCTAAAAATATCAGTTTTAATGAATTCTTCATGTTCATCAGATGTAAAGATTATTTCACCTTCATTAACTGAAGTATAATTATCCATTAAATAATCGTAACATTTTTTGATATTTACATCTTCTTTTTCTGCTTTATCAACAGCAGATTTATCTATTTTAAGTTTTTCGATTATATATTCATTTATCTGTTTCATATATAAAAATAGCTTAAACTAAGATATAGATCTACTACCAATACTACCTGTATATTTTTTATCTTTTATATAATTACGTATATCCATAATAATATCTTTAGTTACTTTTATTTCTTCATTAAGAACAAATTTTAATTCAAGATTCTTATTTATATCATCAAGAAATCTTTGAGTAAATATTTTAATAGTACAATAAGGATATTCTGTTCTAATAAAATATCCATTTTCATCTAATATTCTATTATACCAATCAGTTATTTCATAATCCATTTTCCAAATATAACATTCGTCATCTTTAATATTTAATAACTGTTCCACATTTTCTAATTTTTTTACTCGCATACCAATGTTACATCTTGAATTATTTTTTCTGGTTCTAACCCATATTTATATACAGCCAGTTCAATAGCATCATTTTCATCACATGCATTATCAACATATAACTGTCCCTGCTTAGCATAACTAGCATCAACTAAATAAGAAATTTTGTAAGTAGCCATAAGATAATTAATATTTTTTATTAAGTTATTATATATAAATATAGAAAAAAGAGATGAATAAAATCACCTCTTTTTAATGTTTGTTTGCAAAATATGCTTTTAAAGCATTCTCAGCATCTGTTTTTGTTTTATATTTTGCTTTCCAATATCCCATCTTTTCAGTATTGGTTCCTTTACCAGGATGCCCTTTAATTCTCCACCAATCACCTACTTTAACTATTACATCTTCGCAACTTTCTAATATATATTCTTTTAATGTTTTCATAATTACATGTTCAAATACATTTGTAAAACATCTAACCAATCAGCCATACTATCTAGTTTATTTGGTTTAAGTATCATATATCCATTAATTTCATATTTCTTAGTTTTTCTCATTTTTTCAATAGCTTCAATACAATAATCTTTATCATAATATTGTAAATTACCATCTGCTTCTGCTGCATAATCTTTATTTTCTACTTCGTTAAAATAAATATCTGTACCTTTAGGAGCATTTGTATATTCTACTACGAAATCTTTTCCGTTTGTATGAATTTCTGATATTTCACACGGATATACATCAGCAATCTGCTGACCATTAAATCCACCACTGTTGATTCTAAGAACAAGACCTTTAACTGCCTTTTCTGGTTTAAATTTTCCTATATTAGAATCTTTATTTATTTTGAGTTTCTCTAATATATATTGATTAAGCTGTTTCATAATTAATATTTTATATCAAATATATCATTTAATTCTTCTATAAGTTTATCCCATTGTTGCTGTGTAAATCTAATTTTACTAATAGCGGATTTAAATATATCTTTTTTATTCTTTAAATTATTAATACCGCTTACTAATTTTTTAAGTACTTCGTCAGTACATTCATAATGAGTAACTTTTTTACCCATCATATTATTGTAAGTAATAGGATCTTTTGATAAAGCAAATTCTTGTTTAAGTGTTCTATTTACATTAGAACTTACGCTTGGACTGTATTTGCCATTATTATATCTGAATCTAAGACAAACCTCAACTGGTAAATGCTTATCTCTTTTTACAATAAATATATCAAGTCTTAAAGTAGGTTTTGAATCCTTATCAGCTTTGAAGAATAATGCATATTCCAAATGACTGTAATTAGTATTTTTATCATTGAATATTTTTGATTTTTCTAACCATTCATCATCACCTTTGCCAGACAAATCAAATCCTGCTTTTTCCCAAGCAGTATCTAATTCATCAACTATTGATTCTACTTCATCAACTTGTGAATCTTTATTTACTTTAAGTTTTTCAGTAATATATTCATTTAAATTTAACATAAACTTTTACCTTGTAAAATTAATTTATATTCCCTTTCGACATTTTCTTCTGAATCTGATGAATGCATGGCATTTTTCATATCATCCTTACCCCATGTCTTTCTTACTTTATTCTTAAGTTTTTCTAAATCTTTAATAGGATCTTTGCAGTCTTTATATAACATATATGCAATACATTCTCCGGAAGCCATATATATACAAAGGTCTTCATAATAATCTTCTTTAGCTTTTGAAATATATAATTCCTGTGCTTCAGGAAGAGATAAAGTTTTCTTTGTCTTCTGAACAATCTGCCAATTATTGTTTTTCAATAATTCATCAAATTCAAATTCATGTTCAAGGAATTCTGGTTTAAGAATACAGAATCCGTTAACTTCACCAAGCGCTTCTTTAATGTATTGTATTAATGATTTCATATTATTTATTAACTATTGTTTTTAATATAAATTCTGCTATTTGATCACATACCTTATCTTCTGAATCTTTCTTTAAAAATTCATCATCATTAGGCTGGTATGCTAGATATTCCTTAGGATATTCATCAGCCAAACAATCTGAGAATTTTTTAAGTCTACCTTCTACATCACAAAATGTATTAATCATAGATTTAATGTCTTCTTTAGAGATATTCTTAGCCCCTTTGAACATACTTAAACCTATTCTGCACCATAATGGATGCATATTTTCATTTTCTAAAATATATTGTATTAATTGTTTCATATTATTTTCTATTAATAATTATTGGTTTATATCCATGATCAAAATCATTAAATTGATTATCACTAATAGATATTACAATGTTATCTTTTTTATCATTAAACCATATATATATTCCGCCACCTAAATATAAATTATTTGTACATTCTGGATCTTTATAATTTTCATAATTTATAAAATCAAAATTTGTTGTTGCTCCCCATATTTGTTTATGTTCTGGTAAACAATATATATTAAATTTATCATTTTTAAAACTTGTTATGAATGATTCAAAAGTAGATAAATTAATAGTATTTACTTTATGTATCTGGTCAAATATATAATGTTTTAAAAATGAAAACATTTCCTTACCTGAAATATATTCATTTGGTTTAACTTCTTTATTAATTTTAAGTTTTTCAATTATATAATTATTAATATTTATCATAATATCTAATTATATATTTTGTCTATTTAAAAATCTTATTTGCGCATCTTTAATTTCTTTATCAGTAAAAGTATCATGTACAATCTGTTTAATATTTCTAGTATATTCTTTAATACATCTCTTTAACCAATTATCTAATTCTGTTTCTATTTTTGCATAATCTGGAGATATTTTATTATAGATATAAATTATTAACTCTAGAAAATCTTCTTTATTATATACACAAATATTAAAATCATTCGTTACTCCATTAGATTCTTCTTTAGAAATTGATATATTTTTAATATATGTTTTATTTCTTATATCTTTTTCTAAATCTTCTTCTTTTTTAAACCATGAAGAACTATATATTATTGATTGATATACTTTATCTATATTTATATCTTTATTAAGATAAAGTTTTTCAATTATATAATCATTTATTGTTTTCATTATACTAACTTTTCAAGTTTCTCTAATAATTTTTTAATTTTTGTATGATGAGAATAATCATAATTATCACATATTTCTTTAATCTTTTTATAAGTATATGAATTATTACCATCAAGTGCATATGCTGTTACATAATTATCAAATGGTGAATATATAGTTAGTCCATATTCATTTTTTGACATTGGATATAATCCTAAATTAATAACTGCACATTGTAACTCTTTTAAAGTCTGGCCGAATGGAGATTGCATTCGTTTATCCCATTCTTTCATTTCTTTATCAAGTTCAGATTCATATTCTGAATCTTTATCGATTTTAAGTTTTTCTAATATGTAATTACTTAAATTATTCATGATACCATTCAGGTGGATTTTTTTCTAAAGGGGAATCATTAAACATAAATCTCATATCTTTAACTTTACTAACATTCCAAGATGATATATCTTGATTAAATTTAGATTTATAAAACATACAATTCATATTAGTAACATTACTTACATCCCATTTTGATATATCTCCATTAAATTCAGAATTATAAAATAGCATAAACATATTAGTAATTTTACTTACATCTATATCATTTAAATCAGCATCATTACCTCTTTCTTTGAGTAACCTTTTTAATAAAGATTGAAGTTCTTTTTTATCTTTAGGTTGATAATTTTCTATTTTAGTATCTTTATTGATATGTAATTTCTCTATTATATATGTATTAAGCTGTTTCATATTAATTCCAAATCATCTACTTTTAAATGTCCGCCTTCATAATCTCTCATAAATTGTACTATTGTATCATATTTAACTGGTATTTTAAATACATCATAATCACGCTGGTATTCATCATTATCTGCTTCTGCTTTTGGTAAAATCCAACCAGCTGTTTCATCATATCCTGATACAATATATGTTTCACCATATTTATCAGCTAAATCTTGAAATCCGTCACCATATGGCACAACAAATAAATAATCTTTAGGATCTGCATCCAAAAATTCTTCATCAGTCAATTCTTTGACTTTTGAATTTTTATTAATTTTAAGTTTTTCTAATATATATAAATTAATTGTTTTCATCTTTTGTTATATAAATTTTATATTGATCAGCTTCATTATGATAAAACTTAATTACAAATCCATCCTTACACCAATATGATTTAAATCCATTTAAAGTCATTATAATACTATTGTTGTCTAAATGTAGATTATTAAGAATATTTTTACTGTCAAACTGCGGATATATTATTTCATTAATATATTTATTCTTTTTATAATCATAATTAAGATCATAATATCTGTTACTTAATGCAAGTACACTTGAAGCATATATCTTTATATTCTTTTCATTGATATGATATCTATATAAATCATTTTCAATTTCTCTTTTATAAATATTCATATCTTTATCATCAAACCCACATAAATCAACAATATCTTGTAAGAATTCTTTATTAATATCTGCAGTTTTAGAATCCTTATTTATTTTCAGCTTCTCTAATATGTAATTATTTATATCCTTCATTAATCTTTCTTTACAAATATTCTTTCTACCATACCAGCATCTTTATCTAATACATCGCACCATATTAATGTATCTTCATCAGTAAACATATAAATAGAGTTATCATTATATTCAGGATTTATATGTACTTTATGTTTATTGAATAACTGTTGTGTAGATGTCATTTTATCCATTATTTGTTTAACAAGTTTAGGAGCATCCTTAAACATTTCTACAACATATCTGTTACTTTCAGCTGATTCTAATACGAAATGATCAGCATATGCATCAAAATCAGTAACATGATTAATATGTACCCAGTTATCTATAACAACTATATATGCATTAGAAGCATCTTTTTTAGGATCCAGATGTGTTTCTGTAAATTTACCGTCAAACTCAAAATTTGAAGGATCATCATCGTCTTCTTTTCCGGCAGCTGGCCAACCACACATAAAAGCTATCTTATCAGCAACTTTTCTTAAATCCTGATTTATATTAGAATCTTTATTAATTTTAAGTTTTTCAGTTATATATGTTGTTAATTTTTTCATTATATATCAAATTCTTTTTGTAAAGCATCACCGAAATCTTTAGACCATTTATAATTTTTATTATTTAATCTAAAATTATAATATGAATATCCTAAGAAAGAAAATTCAGCATTAGCTTTTTTACCATTATATATGATTTCAAAAGGTATTGAAATTATACCGTTTCTTTTATGATTTATATCTTTAGCTTCATCAGAATAATTATTCCAATCATCATATTTTAAAGATGTTGCATAATTATCGTTAGGAAGTATTTTATCAAGTATAGATGAAATACAATTATTAAAATAATCAATTACCTTATCATGTACTTCAATTTTAGTATCTTTCTGTAAATCATATTGAAAAAATATATCTTCTTTATCAGCACCCAAATCTATTGCATTATCAATAAGATCTTTACCGAAATTACCAGGCCATGAATAAATAGTATCTTTAAAAATATATGGGGTTGAACCAGTTTCTAACATGGTTGCAATCCATAATCTAATTGATTTATCTCTGTCTGTACATTGTTCAGCTAAATCTTGAAATCCTCTAAAATTATCTTGTAAACAATATTTTAATATATTATTTACTTCTTTATAATCTGATTCTTTGGGTACATTACAATTCCTTACAGGAGTTTTTGAATCCTTATTAATATGTAATTTTTCAAATATATATGTTGTAATATTCTTCATATATAAAAATAATTTATTAAAGAGTGCTCAATCCAGACATATCTACAATTTTTCTAGCTGTATCATTAACTAATAAATGATTATTTGTTGGATACATCTGAAGAATTTCACTTACACTGTCTACATAAATATCATAAACTTTAATATTGGTTATATTGCCATAGAATGATCCTAAAATAATTTCTGATTTATTTTCTACAGTCATTTCAATATCATATTTAGATACTTTCTTTATACCATTATCTATATCAAACCAATAATGATGATTCTGTAATTTATAAAGAGGAATATCCGCATGTATATATTTAGCTGCAAAGAATTCTACGAC
>Ga0326511_10004383_pt1 | contig 11256 bp, 10 predicted proteins | sample 0_2496_0518_D_FD_203701 | JGI IMG/M metagenome (GOLD analysis project Ga0326511, IMG submission 203701) | Bovine rumen microbial communities from UC Davis, California, United States - 0_2496_0518 | ecosystem: Host-associated > Mammals > Digestive system > Stomach > Rumen | place: USA...
GCGCCGCTCTCGACCATCGGAGTGGTGCTGGTGCTGCTGTCGTCGCTCAGCTATGCCGTATATATCGTGGGTGTGAACCGTTCCGTACTGAAAAAGATGGATTCCTCTACACTCACGTTCTGGGCTCTCGTCTTCGGCTCGCTGCTCTATGTCATCCGCCTCACCGGGATCGACCTCGACAGCGCCTCCTTCACCTTCGCGCTGCAGACGCCACACAATCCGTGGCTGTGGGCTAACCTCGTGTGTCTCGCCTTGTTTCCTACGATCATCTCACTGGTCACTATGAACCTCAGCATCCACTATATAGGCTCCACTTCAGCTGCCATCTTGGGTGCCCTGGAACCCATCACGGCCTTGGTCATCGGTGTCCTCGTCTTTGGCGAGACCCTCACCTTCCGCATCTGTGTTGGTATCGTCCTCATCCTCGGTGCTGTCACACTGCTTGTGGCGGGGAAGAAGCTGATGAGCCTCTTCAGATGATGATTCCGGCTATTGGCTGTTAGCATTAAACTCTTGAACCCTTAAACTCTTCATTCTATATGTCTCGCCTTTCCCTTTTCTCCTTCCTTCTCTTTCTTATTCTCTCTGTAGCACCCGCCTCTGCTCAGCGCCGTATTCCCCCTTACCGCGAAGGTGTGCCAACGGATAGCATCCGTCTCAGTGACCCCTTCATCCTTGCAGACTCCGCTACCCATACCTATTATATGACGGGTACTGGCGGCTTGCTGTGGACCTCCAAGAACCTGCAGACATGGGATGGTCCCCGACATGTCATCGAGGTGGACACCGCATCGTGGATGGGGCCTCATCCTGAGGTATGGGCGGCAGAGCTGCACCACTATCACGGAAAATACTACTACTTTGCCACCTTCACAAACAATGCTATCGCCATAGATACCGTTGCAGGGCGCAGCATTCCTCGTCGTGCTTGTCATATTCTCGTCAGCGACCGTCCGGACGGCCCCTACCGTCCCATGAGAGATCCTGTCTATCTCCCTGCCTTCAAGCCTACACTTGATGCAACGCTGTGGATAGATACCGACGGCCATCCCTACATGGTCTATTGCCATGAGTGGCTGCAAAACGGCGATGGCACCGTGGAGAAGATTCGTCTGACTGATGACCTCAGCGGAACGATAGGGTGGAGCCGCGTGATGTTCCGTGCTAGCGACAGCCCTTGGAACAGTGAGGCTGGCGATGTGGTGCCCAGCTCTCCTCTGCGCCGGCAGCGTGCTGACGGCACATGGCCTAACCGCGTCACCGACGGCCCCTGGCTCTTCCGCACCGAGAGCGGACGACTCGGATGTCTATGGACAAGCTGGAGAGGAGGTGAATATACGATGGGCGTTGCCTATAGCAAGAGCGGCACACTCGACGGCCCTTGGGTGCAAGAACCAAAACCTATCACACCGCCCAACTATGGTCATGGTATGCTGTTTCATGACTGGCGTGGCCGCCTCCTCTTGGTCCTACATAGCCACGAGGAACGCAATGGCCGTTACCACCGTGTTCCTCATTATTTCCTGATGGATGATGAGGGCGACCGTCTCCGTCCTCTCGCTAACTTCATTCCATAATCCTAACCCACAGGGCGTTACTCATTCCAGATTCCACTCCAACCTTGTCCTTTGGAACGTGCCTCGGTGTCGCCTGAGCTGGCACCGCCGTAGTTGAGGTCGGCATTGCTGTTGAGGCTTCTCATGCTGTCTGCAACAAGCATCGTGGGATGGAGCGAAGTGCTTATCAGTGCAGGGGATAAATATGTCTTTTTCATAGGATTGTTAGTGCTATTATTTCACGAGAAGTTTCTTGCCATTGACAATATAGATTCCGGACTTTAATTCGGAACCCTTCGACGGGAACCGATTCCCATCAATGCGGCGACCATCGAGCGTGTAGCATCTGTCACCCCCGTAAGCTTACGGTTCATGTAACCTTTTTAGTAATCCTCTCCATGTGTAGGGAAAATCCCCTTTGGTTTAGGCGTTTTCCTTTTGTGGGCTTAGCAAAAGGCCGTACCTTTGCCGCAGAAAACAAGAAAAAACGATAACGTTAACGATAACGAATAATGAAAAAACGAATTGTATAACCAATAAATATTACAGCAATATGAAAAAGATGATTCTTTCCCTCGTGATGAGCCTTGGCGCTCTCCTTCCCGCAAACGCGATGTCTTATGAGCAGGCCCGCGAAGAGGCTCGCTTCCTCACGGATAAGATGGCCTACGAGCTGAACCTCAACGACCAGCAGTACAACGACGCTTTTGAGATCAACCTCGACTACCTGCTGAGTGTGCGCGACGAGCGCGACCTCTATGGCGACTACTTGCGCTACCGCAATGCAGACCTGCGCCACATCCTCTACGACTGGCAGTACACAATGTTCACTGCAGCCGACTATTTCTTCCGTCCGCTCGCATGGCTGAGTGGGGCGTGGTACTTGCCTGTGTACCGCTACTATCGTGTGGGCTATTACTATTACAATCACCCCGCGGTGTTCTACAGCTATCGTGGCGGTCACGGTCGCTTCTATCACAACGCCGGCTTCTATGCCTCGCGTCGCCCGCATTGGAACGGAGGTTTCCGCGGTCATGACCGTGGTCCCATCAGCCACCATGGCAGCATTCATCACTCGGATCATCACTCGGATCGTCCCTCGCATCGTCCCGACATGCATCGCCCTTCTTCTCATCGTGGTGATTCCCGCATGGGCAGTCGCTTCACCTATCAGGACTCTCGCTCCCGTGGTGGCAGTAGTTACGGCCATCCCAGCTCCACACGCTCCACGGTAGGACACAGTGGCTCACGTCCCAGCACTCACAGCAGTCATTCAAGTGGTTTCGGTGGTGCTTCTCACAGCAGTTCACGTGGCGGTAGCGTCAGCGGTGCCTCTCATGGCGCCACGCGCAGCAGCTCCTTCGGTGGCGCTTCTCACAGCGGTTCACGTGGTAGTAGCTTCAGCGGTGCCTCTCATGGCAGTTCGCGTGGCAGCTCACGCGGCAGATAAACGAAGCTGCCAGACGACAGCGTCTGCGAATCCCTCGTCCGTACGAAGCCAGTCATGCAACGGCGTTGATGCCTCGAAGGCAGAATGCGCAAAGAGTTGCATGGCTGGTTCGTTTGTGGTGGCGATGATGGCGTAGATTTGGTGCAGGTGCAGCTGGCGGGCATAGTCGCAGAGGTGTTGTAGGGTGGCGCGTCCGCAGTGCTGACCCTGATATTCGGGCAGGATGAGCAGGCCTATCTCCGTACGCAGGTGAATGGCATCGAAGTTGACGAGGTCGGCAAAGCCGATGGGTGTGACCTCCGTGGTGCCTTCTGTGGTGGCTACGCGCTCGATGACCAGTCGCACCTGTCCGTCTGCGAAGATGTCGTTGTGGCTGTTGGCCAGGTACTCGCGCAGGGCATAGCGCGAGTAGGGCACCGTGGTGGTGCCGTGGCGCCAGAAACGGGCGTCGTTCTCGATGCGGTACATGAGTTCCAGGTCTTCGGGCTCCAGGGCTCGCAGGCGTATGTCAGCAGTAGATGTCATTGGCCAGAATGAGCGTGCGCGTTTGCAGGTTATAGGTACCGATGCTGCTGTGGATGCCTTGGCGGTGTGCGGCCATCATCTGCCACAGCATGTTCTGATAGGGGTGACCGAAGGTGGTCACCTCAAAGACGGTGTAGAGGTAGTTGGGCGTCAGCGGGTCTGTGGGCACGGCATCGGCGCGCGTGGCGGCCATGCCTTCACGGCTGCAGATGTCCTGCACTTGTGCCCATGCCTCGTCGGAGCCAATGAAGAGAATCGTCTCGGGGCTACTGGGGCGCAGCTGCTGCAGACGGTTGATGCCAGTCATCTTTTTCAGCCAGCGCCAGCCCCGCTTCAGCCATTTGCGGCACATGCTGAGGATGCCCATCGCCAGCACGGCAACTTCCACGAAGAGCCACGCAAACCAGTAGCGGCGAGAGAAGTTCTTGCGGAAGAAGATGAGCATGGCGTGGTAGAAGTTATATACATAGCGGAAACTGGTCTGCTGCGTGCTCTCACCCTTGTAGTGGAGCATCAGCTTGGGCGTGTACCAGCATTCCCAGCCGCCGCGGCCGATGCGGTAGCTGAGGTCGATGTCCTCGCCATACATGAAATAGGTCTCATCGAGCAGACCCACCTGTTCCAGTGCCTTGCGGCGCACCATCATGAAGGCGCCGGAGATGGCTTCAATCTGTCCGTCGGCGAACTCTGGCAGATGTCCCATATAGTATTTGGCGAAGCGGGGATGGGTGGGGAAAAGATGCCCGAGACCGCACACCTTGTAGAAGGCGGTGGCGGGCGTGGGCAGGCCGCGGCGCGACTCACGGGCAAAGGAACCGTCGCGGTTTACCATGTGGATGCCCAGGGCTCCCGCACCCTCATGCTGTTCGAAAAACTGGATGCAATGGCTGAGCGTGTCCTCGGCCACGAAGGTGTCGGGGTTGAGTAGTAGCACCAGATCGCCTGTGGACTGGCGGATGGCCTGATTATTAGCGCGGGCGAAGCCCACATTCTCCGTGTTCTCGATATAGTGAACGTCAGGGAAATCCACACGCACGTAGTCGATGGAATGGTCGGTGGAGGCATTATCGACGACCCACACCTCCACGTTGAGCCCTTCGGAGGCACGGCGCACGGAGTCCAGACACTGCCATAGGTAGTGCTTGACGTTATAGTTGACGATGACGATGGAGAGCTTCATCTTATTCTATATCACGCTCATAGCGCATCTTGTCCTTGGAGGGCCATACGAACATGAAGGCCACCACGCACATTAGGGCCAGATAGCCGCACGTGGGTTCACAGCCCAGCAGGTAGTAGGCGAGGGTGTTGTAAAGAAGGGGAGTGCCTAAGAGTGCGAGGCGACAGAGAGAATAGCTGTAGTAGTCTTGCAGGCTGTCATGGATGCGGGCCTTCACGCGCTGGAAGGTCATCAGCTTCAGACCCAGCAGAATGCCGCACAGCACCAGCACCACGCCGACCATGTTCATGGCGTAGGTCAGGACATCGTTGCCCAATAGCGCTCCCGGCTCCTGCAGCTCTGTCTCGAAGATGCCTACAAGCATCAGCGGTGACAGCAGTTGGGCGGCGTACACCGACCTGAGCGTGAGTATTATTTTTTCTTCGGATAGCATGGAATATTTATGGGGTGTTAATGAGGTTGAGAGATATTATAGAGGAAGTTTAAGCTATCCTCGGAATGGCTTGCGGTCCAGGATGCTACGCCCAAGTGTCACCTCGTCAGTGTAGTGCAGTTGGTCGTTCTGTGCCACACCGCGTGCGATGGTGGTGATGGTAACCTCATAGTCCGCCAACTTACGGTAGATATAGAAGTCTGTCGTGTCGCCTTCCATGGTGGGGCTGAGAGCCAGAATGACCTCCTTGATGTCACCGGTAGCCACGCGCTCCACTAATGACGTGAGCTCCAGGTCCTGCGGGCCAACACCGTCCATGGGTGAGATGACACCGCCCAGTACGTGATAGACACCATTGTACTGCTGCGTGGCCTCGATGGCCATCACATCCTGGATGCTCTCCACCACGCACACCGTGGCATGGTCACGGCTGGGAGTGGAGCAGATGCCGCAAACGTCGCCGTCGCAGATGTTATGGCACACGCGGCAGTAGTGCACGTTGGCCATTAGCGCCTTGAGGCTGTCGGCGAAGGCGTCCACGTCGGTGCGCTCGCGCTTCAGCAGGTGCAGTACCAGACGCATCGCCGTCTTGCGACCGATGCCCGGCAGCCCCGCAAACTGACTCACGGCGCGCTCCAGATAGAGGGATGGGATTTCCATAACGCCCGCAAAGGTACGTAAAAAGTGAAAAAAGAAAGAATGAAAAGTGAAAAATGAGAACGTGACAGGAGAAAAAAGATACCAAAAAACAAAAAAATCAAGGTGAAATGCAAAAACTTTCAACTTTCAACCTTCAACCTTAAACTTTTTCACTACCTTTGCAGCCGCTTTTCGGGGCGTAGCGCAGTTGGTAGCGCACCTGGTTTGGGACCAGGTGGTCGCCCGTTCGAGTCGGGTCGCCCCGACACAAGGACTCAGCGCCGCACGAAGACCCTCGTGCGGCGTTGTCGTTTCTTAGAAACCACAACGAGTAAAACAAGACACATAACTCTATGATACGAATAGCTGTTCAATCCAAGGGTCGCCTCTTCGAGGACACCATGACTCTGCTTGCTGAAGCAGGCATCAAGATTCCGTCGAGCAAACGCACGTTGCTGGTCGAGTCGCCCAACTTCCCTGTAGAAATCCTGTATCTTCGCGATGATGACATCCCGCAGAGCGTGGCCACGGGCGTGGCCGACCTGGGCATCGTGGGCGAGAATGAGTTTGTGGAGCGTGGCGAGGACGCCGATGTGGTGCGTCGCCTGGGCTTCAGCAAATGTCGTCTGTCGCTGGCCATCCCTAAGGCTATCGACTATCCGGGTGTCGAGTGGTTCGAGGGCAAGAAGATTGCCACGAGTTATCCTGGCATCCTACGCGCGTACCTTAATAAAAAAGGTGTCAACGCGGAGATCCATGTCATCACCGGTTCCGTAGAGATCAGCCCGGGCATCGGCTTGGCAGACGCCATCTTCGACATCGTCTCGTCGGGCAGCACGCTCGTGAGCAACAACCTGCGCGAGGTGGAGGTGGTGATGAAGAGCGAGGCGCTGTTGATTGCCAACAAGGGTCTCGATGCCGAGAAGCGTGCCATCCTCAACGACCTGCTCTTCCGCATCGAAGCCGTCAAGGCTGCCGAGGATAAGAAATATGTCCTGATGAATGTCCCCAGCGACCGGCTGCAGGAGGTCATCGCCGTGCTGCCGGGAGCCAAGAGCCCCACGGTGATGCCGCTGGCAACGCCGGGCTGGAACAGTGTCCACACCGTCATCGACGAGAAGCGCTTCTGGGAAGTCATCTCCCAGCTGAAAGCCCTGGGCGCACAGGGCATCCTCGTGATTCCCATTGAGAAAATGATTTTATAGACTCACCCCCCGCGCCCTCTCTTTCAAAGAGGTGAGGTGGCAAAGAGGGGAGTAAAGAGAAAAATATGAAGAATTATAGAAATCCGAGTGAAGCGGAGGTGCGTGAAATCGTCACGCGCCCGACAAAGGATGCCAAGGACCTCACGGCCACCGTGTCCGCTGTCCTCGCACGCATCAAGGACGAAGGTGATGCCGCCGTGCTCGACTACGAACGTCAGTTCGATAGGGTAGAGCTGAAGGCGCTGGCCGTCACCCCCGAGGAGTTTGCCGCTGCCGAGGCTCTTGTCAGTGAAGAACTCAAAGCCGCCCTGCAGCTGGCCCACGACAACATCGCCCGCTTCCACAGCGCACAGCGCTATGCCGGCATCGAGGTGGAGACGGCGCCCGGCGTGCGTTGCTGGCAGAAGAGCGTACCCATCGAGAAGGTGGGACTCTATATCCCCGGCGGCACAGCTCCCCTGTTCTCTACGGTGCTGATGCTGGCCACCCCTGCCCGCATCGCCGGCTGCAGCGAGATTGTGCTCTGCACGCCGCCCAGCAAGGACGGCAGCGTACATCCCGCCATCCTCGTGGCTGCCCGTATCGCTGGCGTCTCCAAGGTCTTCAAGGCCGGTGGCGTACAGGCCATCGGCGCTATGGCCTACGGCACACAATCGGTGCCCAAGGTGTCGAAGATCTTCGGCCCGGGCAACCAGTATGTGCAATGCGCCAAGCAGCTCGTGTCGCTGGCTGATGTCGCCATCGACATGCCTGCAGGCCCCAGCGAGGTGGAGGTCATCGCCGACGAGACGGCCAACCCAGCCTTCGTGGCTGCCGACCTGCTGTCGCAGGCCGAGCACGGCGTGGATTCGCAGGTGCTCCTTGTGACCACCTCCGAGACGCTGATTGCTGCCGTCGAGGCCGAGGTGGCCCGTCAGCTCGCCCTGCTTCCTCGCAAGGACATCGCCGCTGCTGCGCTCGGGAACAGCCGCATCGTACTCGTGTCCTCCACGGATGAGGCCCTCGCTATCAGCAACCGCTATGCTCCTGAGCACCTCATCATCGAGACTGCAGATGCTGAAGCGCTGGCAGAGCGTGTGGTGAATGCTGGCAGCGTCTTCATCGGACACCTCACGCCTGAGAGTGCCGGCGACTATGCCTCGGGCACCAACCACACACTGCCCACCAACGGCTATGCCACGGCCTATAGCGGCGTGAACCTCGATGCCTTCTGCCGCAAGATCACCTACCAGAAGATTACGCCCGAAGGTCTGCAGAGCATCGGCCGCGCCGTGGAACTCATGGCAGCTGCCGAGCAGCTCGATGCCCACAAGAATGCGATGACGCTGAGACTCGCTGGATTTATGAATTATGAATAGTGAATTATGAATTTAGAGAAGTTTGTTCGCCCCAACATCTGGAAGCTCACGCCATACTCTTGTGCGCGCGATGAGTTCAAAGGCCGTGTGGCCAGTGTATTCCTCGATGCCAACGAGAACCCCTATAATGCGGGTTTCAACCGCTATCCCGATCCCTTGCAGGAGGAACTGAAGGCGAAACTGTCGGTGGTGAAGGAGGTTCCTGCCAGCCGCATCTTCCTGGGCAACGGCTCCGATGAGGCCATCGACCTCGTCTATCGCATCTTCTGCGAGCCGCGGCAGGACAACGTGGTGGCCATCTCACCCACCTATGGCATGTATGGCGTCTGTGCCGACATCAACGATGTCGAGTACCGTCCCGTAGAACTCAATGAAGACTTCTCGCTCGATGCAGACCGTCTGCTGGCGGCTTGCGATGACCACACCAAGGTCATCTGGCTCTGCTCGCCCAATAACCCCACGGGCAATGCCCTCGACCGCAAGGCCATCGAGCGTGTGCTCACGGAGTTCCAGGGCATCGTGGTCGTCGATGAGGCCTACAGCGACTTCAACGACGCACATCCCTTCCGCCTCGACCTCGACCGTTTCCCCAACCTCATTGTGCTGAACACCTTCTCCAAGCTGTGGGCGTCGGCGGCCATCCGTCTGGGCATGGCCTTCGCCTCCGAGGAGATCATAGCGCTGTTCAACAAGGTCAAGTACCCTTATAACGTCAACCAACTCACCCAGCAGCAGGCCATGAAGATACTGTCTGATATCCAACAGGTGCAGTACTGGCGTGCTACCCTTCTGCGCGAACGCGACCAGCTGCTGCCCGCCGTGGCTGAGCTGCCCATCTGCAAGGCTGTGTATCCCACCGATGCTAACTTCTTCCTGGCACGCATGACCGATGCCGACAGCATCTATCGCTATCTCATCGACCGCGGCATCGTGGTCCGCAACCGCTCCCGTGTGCAGCTCTGCGGCAACTGCCTCCGCATCACCATCGGCACACCGCAGGAAAACAATGCGCTGCTTGGGGCGTTAAGACAGTATAGATTATGAAAGTATTATTCATCGACCGCGACGGCACCATCCTGCAGGAGCCTGCCGACGAGCAGATAGACTCCTTCGAGAAGTTCCACTTTGTGCCCGGTGCCATCAGCGCCCTGCGCTTCTTGCGCCAGCACACCGACTACCGCTTTGTGATGGTGTCTAACCAGGACGGGCTCGGCACACCCTCGTACCCCGAGGAGGATTTCTGGCCCACGCACAACCTGATGCTGGAGATTCTTGCAGGCGAGGGCGTCACCTTCGACGACATCCTCATCGACCGTAGCTTCCCCGAGGACAACCTGCCCACCCGCAAACCCGGAACCGCGATGCTCACGAAATACATGGACGGCTCCTATGACCTCGCCAACAGCTACGTCATCGGCGACCGCGAGAGCGATGCACAATTGGCCAAGAATTTGGGGTGTAAGGCCATAATTATAAGCCCCACCCCCGACCCCTCCCCTGTTAGGGAGGGGAGTATAATCAGCTCTCAGCTCTCAACTCTCAACTTTCAACTCTCAACTGTTTCTTCTTGGGACAAGGCTGTAGAAATCATCTATGCCGGGGTGCGCCAGGCTACCGTCACCCGTACGACGAAGGAGACGGATATCGCCGTCAGCGTGAACCTCGACGGCACCGGCAAGAGCAATATCTCCACAGGCCTCGGCTTCTTCGACCACATGCTGGAGCAGATAGCCAAGCACGGCAGCATAGACCTTGACATTCGCGTGAAGGGCGACCTCCATGTGGATGAGCACCACACCATCGAGGACACTGCACTCGCCCTGGGCGAAGCGCTGCTGAAAGCCCTCGGCGACAAGCGCGGCATCGAGCGCTACGGTTTCAGCAAGGACGGCGGTTCGGCGGCTGTCGAATATACCCTGCCCATGGACGACTGCCTTTGCAGCGTAGCCCTCGACTTCGGCGGCCGCCCCTGGCTCGTATGGGATGCCGAATTCCACCGTGAGCGGGTAGGGGAGATGCCCACCGAGATGTTCCTGCATTTCTTCAAGAGCCTCTCGGATGCAGCCCGCATAAACTTGAATATCAAGGCCGAAGGACAGAACGAACACCACAAGATTGAGGGCATCTTCAAAGCCCTCGCCCGTGCCCTCCGCATGGCTGTGCGGCGCGACATCCACCACATGCAGTTGCCCTCCAGCAAAGGTGTACTCTAATCCGTGCACGAAGGGTCAGGTAAAAGGCTCATGTAAGGGCTGGAACCCTTTTCTATTACCATATATGCGTGCGCTCCTCTGGCTTAAAGTAGAGCTTGTCGCCTGCGCGGCAGCTAACAGATGTTGATTATCAACGGGCTACAGAGCTATTGTAAACTCCTGGCGACTCTTTTACGACACATTCTGCACGTTTTTCTTGCAGAATGTGCTTACTTTTTTACATATTTAGACGAATTGGCATCTCATCCTGCCATTATTGGCTTCAATTAAAAGAAAAACGGATGGATTCTTGCGTTGTAAGTTTAGGTTTAAGTTTAGATGTTCTTATATATAATAAGGTATAGTATACCCTAACCATAGTGATTGAGTTTACCATTTTCAGTTTATAGGTTCATGTATATACATGGGTAAAAGTAAACCTAAACTTTACAGAATGAGACAACTTGATGTTTCCCAAAAATCACATTTTTCTTTTTACTGAAGATGAACCGATTTAATCTCTCCCCTTCTCATTCCACTTTCCTTTTAACTAAAAAATGGTATCAGAGATAACAAAGTCACATTTTGAGATAACTGCGGATAATTCAAAAGGAAACTCGCCGAAATGCATATAATCTGCAAATCGACGAGTTATTGTTGTCCTTTTCAATATTTCGAAGCACGTGCAGATGTACTAGGTCAATAATGCGTAGCCTTG
>Ga0326511_10004384_pt1 | contig 11254 bp, 7 predicted proteins | sample 0_2496_0518_D_FD_203701 | JGI IMG/M metagenome (GOLD analysis project Ga0326511, IMG submission 203701) | Bovine rumen microbial communities from UC Davis, California, United States - 0_2496_0518 | ecosystem: Host-associated > Mammals > Digestive system > Stomach > Rumen | place: USA: California...
CCCGCCAAATGTTTTGAGGATTATTTTGAGGCACTTAAAAATTTATTATTTCAGGTGTTAGAAATTGATTGGCGCGTTTCACCGCACAGCAGTGAAACGCGATTTTCAGTTTATCTGACGCTGCAAGAAGAAGGTTTGAGTCCGGGCAAAGTAAAGTAATACGCCGAGGGCATTGACCAATGCTACAATCCAGAAGGCCACGGCATAGCTCAGTATTTCGGCGATGATGCCGCCGAGGAGTATGCCAAGTCCCATGCCGATGTCCCAGGAAACGAGTATGGTGCTGTTGGCTGTGCCTCGTTCGTTGTGGTGGGCCATAGAAATCATCATGTTCTGGAATGCCGGCCATAGGTGTCCATTGCCCAATCCGATGAGCAAGGCCGAGCCGTAGTAGCCGATGGCGCTGAGTGTCGAAAGTTGAGTGTCGAGCGATGGCAGGGCGATGAAGATGGCATAGCCCACAAGCGAGATGACCATGCCCTCGGCCGCATTATGGGTGAGACGCCCTTGGCGCAAAGCCTTTCCGCCTTGCAGCCGTGACAGGATGAGACCCAGGCTGCAAAGCATGAACCAGATGCCGGTGCCGCCAGTGATGCCCAGTACCTCCTTGCCATAGATGGCCAGGTAATTGCTCAGCACGCCAAAGCAGAAGCCGAAGAACACCATGTTGATGCCCAATAGCCAGCCCCTGAGCAGGAAGAAACGGTCGAGGGAGATAGGTGTCTTCAGTTTAGAGTTTTGAGTGTAGAGTGTAGAGTCTCCTGACAGGGGGGCTGTCTCGTCGGTAGACGACTTTTTGCTGTTCGCTTTACATTTTCCGCTTTTCACCGTGGCATCGGTAGCCAGACCGGCCACGGCCACAATGAGGGCTATCCAGAAAAGCAGCTGGAAGCTATGCGTATGGTTGTAGATGAACAGCCCAATGGTAGGCGCGATGGCCATGGCCAGATTGTTGCTCAGACCGTAGTAGCCTATGCCCTCGCTGCGTCGTGATGCGGGCAACACATCGATGGCAACGGTTGAGTTGGCCACCGTGAGTGCCCCGAACGGCCCGCCGTGGAGTGTTCTTATGATGGTGAACAGCAATAGGGTGGAGGCGGCAAGGTAGCCGGCAAAGAAGATGGCAAAGGCTACATAGCACACCATAAGCACCATTTTGCGTGGAAAAGAGTCGACGATGAAGCCGCTGAAAGGTCGCACGATGAGGGCAGTGATGGTGTAGCCGGAAAGCACCAGGCCAATCATGTCCTTCGTGGCACCGAACGTCTCGCTGAGATATAGTGGCAGCAATGGCGTTAAAACATAAAAGGCGAAGAATAGCGCAAAGTTTGCTATCATCACCTTTATGTAGTTACTATTCCATAAACGGTCCATTAGTCAGCCGACTCGAACTCGCGTAGGAACTGTGTGTCGTTTTCCGAGAACATGCGCAAGTCGCTTACGCGGTATTTCAGATTCGTAATGCGTTCTACGCCCATGCCAAAGGCATAGCCGCTGTATTCTTTTGAGTCGATGCCGCAGAGTTCAAGCACGTTGGGGTCTACCATGCCACATCCCAGAATCTCTACCCAGCCAGTGTGCTTGCAGAAGCCGCAGCCCTCGCCGCCGCAGATGAAGCACGAGATGTCCATCTCGGCCGATGGCTCGGTAAAGGGGAAGTAGCTGGGGCGCAGGCGTATCTTGGTATCGGCACCAAACATTTCTTTGGCAAACGAGAGCAGCACCTGCTTCAGGTCGGTGAACGAGACGTTTTTGTCGATGTAGAGTCCCTCGACCTGATGGAAGAAGCAGTGGGCGCGGGCTGTGATGGCCTCGTTGCGATAGACGCGCCCCGGACAGATTACCCTGATAGGGGCCGTGAGCTTGCCGTCGGCGGTGTGCATCTGCTCCATGACCCGTGCCTGTACGCTTGAGGTGTGCGAACGCAGCAAAATGTTCTTCGTCACGTCGCCGCCAGCATGCTGCGACACGAAGAACGTGTCTTGCATGTCGCGTGCGGGGTGGTCGGCGGCAAAGTTCATCTTGGTGAAGATGTGCAGGTCGTCTTCTACCTCGGGGCCGTCGGCCAGGACGAAGCCCATACGCGAGAAGATATCGATAATCTCGTTGGTCACGATAGTCAGGGGATGACGGGTTCCCAGACCGATGGGGTAGGGGGTGCGTGTCAGGTCGATGGCTTCGTCGGTGCCCTCTTGCACCTGGCATTCTTCACGTAGCTGGTTGATGCGCTCGGTGGCCAGGGTCTTCAGTTCGTTGATTTTCATGCCCACGGTCTTCTTGTCGTCGGCAGCCACCGAGCGGAAGTCGTTCATCAGGGCAGTGATCTCGCCCTTCTTGCTCAAGTACTTCAGGCGCAATTGCTCTACCTCTTCGGCGTTCTTGGCGCTCAGTGTCTGTACTTCTTTTAGAAGCTCGTCTATCTTGTCGAGAATCATGTTGATATACTTTTTACGGATTAACAGTTTTGCTATTTGGGGTGCAAAGGTAGCGAAAAAAAAGAAAATGGCGAAACTTTTCAGGCGTTTTCTTCAATAGAGCCTCGCTTAGCCTGCATTATTCGTGGAGTTTGGGATATACCTCAACACTCATCGCTTAGCCAATCTTTATGCGAAGGCGGTCTATCAGGCCGTGCAATGAACGAAAATGTGGCAGCAACACTCAATACTCAACGCTCAACGCCGAACGTAACCCATCTGTAGAGATTGCAGCCCACGAAGTTGCCCAGCACCTCGGCCACATAGACAGTCAGCACTGGCAGCGTGAACGCCTGCTCTGCCGGGCATGCCAGAAAGTAGAAGGCATCGGCAATGCTGTGGGTGAACCCACAGAGAATGAACACCGGCACGCCGAGCAGCAGTGTGAGCATCTTGCCCTTGCGGGCAAACTCTACGGCAGTGGTCATGATGAAGCCACAGCCCACGGCCAGTAGTGCGCAGGCCACGGGGCCTTTGGCAAGTCGTCCGGCCAGAATAGCCGTGGCGGGCTCCACGATGTCGGGCTGCGAATAGCCTAAGGCAAGTGCCGTGAGCCAGCAGCCCACGATGTTGCCCAGCAGCACGGTGGCGAGCATGGCCCAGTCGCCGTGGGCACGAATGAAGCCGGCGGTGCCCGTGTAGAGTTTCAGACCGTAGTAGACCACGGTAGTGAGTCCGAAGGCGAACAGCACGGCACCGGCCACACCGCCTACCCGCAGGTTGACCGTGCAGCCAATGGAGATGCACAGACCAGCCAGAATGGCCAAGGGAAAGGTTTTTCTAAACATATTATTCATTTTTTTCTTGATGGTTAATAAAAAATAGCTGTTACTTGGTGCTTACTCTTCGCTCTCGAATGAGCCTGAGCTCTTGCAGCATGTCTTGATAGTGCAGGGCATTGATGCCGCTGACCGTAGGCAGCAGGCTGTTCAGGTGGCGCTCGATGCTGTCGAGGTGCTGCATTAAGTAGAGCAGCAGGTCGCTGTTGTCTACTCGTGCGGTGGTGGCCACTTTCTCGCGGTCCTTGGGGTTGATTAGGTCGTTCAGCTGCGAGAGGTAGCTGCGTTGCAGCCGGCGGCGCATCTTGGCTTGCCATTCGGTCTGGTTGGCGAGAGGTAGCCACACCTGGTCGAAGACATCGCTTAGATAGTCGGCTATGGGGTAGGGAGAGGTGCTGGTAGTGGCCTGATTGCTCAGCGTGTTGAGCACATAGCCAGAGAGCAGCCGTCCTATCACATTGTCTTGCAGGGAGTTGTGACTGATGGTAGGATTGATGCCCACCTTGTTGATGATGGCTTGTGGGTAGAGCCACTCTGGAGCTTGGAAGATGTTGCGCCCCAGGTATAGCAGAGCCTCCTTCTGCCTGCTTCGGGGCACAGCCACGCGCGGCTCCTGTCCCGGCATGTTGTTGCGATAAGTGCCAGCAATGTTGTGCATCACGTGATTGCGGTAGCGGCTGAACTGACCGAGCACCTCGCCATACATCATCGCGAGGTCGTCGTAGCGGTCGTTGTCTTCGTAAGTCCATTGGGGCAGTCCCTGCATCACGCGCTTCAAGTTGCTGATGCCATATTCCGATGCCTTGACGCTGTTGTCGCCCAAGTCTTCGGTTTGGGCGCGTGGGTCTTCGCCGCCGCCCTCGCCACCATACCACAGGCGCGGGTTCTGGCGCAGGCGTTCGGTGGTCTCCTTCATCAAAGCTTCCTTTTCCTCAAATTCGTCGTTGAACTCCGGCCTCCACTGGTAGCCCCAGCGTATGGCCCAGCGGTCGTAGTCGTTGATGCGGGGGAAGAGGCCTCGCTCGCCGATGTTGTCTTCTGGCTGAGCCACGTAGTTGAAACGTGCATAGTCCATGATAGATGCGGTGTGGCCATGGGCTTCTACCCACTGCTTGTCGCGCAGCTTTTCTACAGGTGTGGCCCATGAGGCCCCCATGTTGTGGCGCAGACCCAGGGTGTGGCCTACCTCGTGGCTCGACACGAAGCGGATGAGCTGGCCCATGAGCTTCTCGTCGAACTTCATCTTGCGGGCACGCTTGTCTTGAGCGCCACACTGCACCATATACCATTTCGTGAGCAGGTTCATCACATTATGATACCAGCAGATGTGAGCCTCGATGATTTCGCCCGATCGTGGGTCAACGATGCGCGGCCCGTAGGCGTTCTCGGTTTCGCTTGGCAGATAGCGCAATACCGAGAAGCGTGCATCGTCGAGGCTCATTCCCTCGTCGTGCTTGGGCCACTCCCGGGCCTCAATGGCGTTTTTGAAACCAGCGGCCTCGAAGGCCACACGCCAGTCGTCGATGCCCTGCTTGAGGTACGGAATCCACTGTTTAGGCGTGGCGGGGTCTATATAGTATACGATGGGTTTCTCCGGCTCGGTAAGCTCGCCCCGCAGGTATTTCTTCTTGTCCTTGGGCACCAGCCGGTAGCGGGAGATAAACGACTCGTGGCGGGCCTTGGTCTGGTCGTCGCTGAACTGTCGGAACTGGTTTACGAAATAGCCCACCCGTTCGTCCCATAGCCGCTTGCGCATGGGCTCTTTGGGCAATAGCACCATCGACGTGTTCTGCCCAAGGGTGATGCTCCCCGTCTTCGATGCCGCCGAGGCTGCCGCCTGGCTGCCATAGGTGCGGGTGGTGACCACCTCGATGTTGGTGGGAAATACCTTTATGGTGTCGATGAAGGTACGGTCGCTGCTGAGTCCGCCCACCTTCAGCGTGGTCTTGCTGGCACCGGGAATGCCAGCGATGTTGTTGTCTTGCTTGAACAGCGATGTCACGTCGATGAGCTGGGCATTCTTCTCTTTGTTGCGGCCAATGACCTTGAACGCCATCACCATGGGGTCTACGGTCGACTTTTCGAGCGTGCGGGCAATATTGTCGCCATCGTTGGCCAGGTAGCTCAGCACATACTGGCGCATGAGCAGCGTCTTCTCGCCCCGCTGCTCCAGGTAGACGGTGCAGTGGCTCACCTCCTCGCCCGCCAGTCTGGCGAAGCCCTGGGGCACGGCGGTGTAGCGGGTCACGCAGAGCAGCAGCCTGCCCAGCAGCGTGTCGGGCACTTCGAAGTAGTAGTTGTCTTCAATGTGCCGGACGGTGAAAAGGCCTTCCTGTGTGGTGCCGCCTTTCTTGAGCAACTTCTCGTATTCCGACTCTTCTTTCTTCTTGGCTTTCTTCTCCGTGGCCAGGGTGTCGGTGGCCAGGGTATCGTTATTGGCTTTTCCCACCTGAGTGGTGTCGGCTTTTAGCGTCCAGGCTTCAGCACCCAGCGAGATAGCAGTGCTGCATAGCAAGAGTAATAGTTTCTTTCTCATAGGTAATATGTGTGTTGTGATATGATCACTACTTTTCTTTCTGTTGTTTTTTATACTATCATAAGTTCGCTCATCACCATGTTGCTCACAAAAAGCCCCTTGCGGGTAAGGCGCAGCGCGGTGCCATTGTAGTCGAGCAGTCCATCCGTAATGAAACGGCGTGCCTGACAGAGGCAGTAGGAGCGATGTCTGGGCGACAAACGGTCGATGCCGAGCCCCTCGCAGGTGCGCAGGGCCGTCATCACCTGTTCGTTGTAACGTGTGTCGGCATCGAGCACTTCGTAGTCGAACAGAGGCTTTCCGCTTTCGATTCCGTCGAGGTATTGCTGAAGGTTGCTCACGTTCCAGCGCCGTCGGTCGAAGCCATTGTAGCTGTGGGCAGCGGCTCCCAGCCCGATGTAGGGTATGGCGTGCCAATAGCTGCTGTTGTGGCGGGAGCGGTGAGTGTTGGTTGGTTTCTTCGCAAAGTTGCTCAACTCGTAGTGTTCATAGCCGGCGTGGGCCAGACGGTCGATGAGGTCGAAGAACATTTGCCGTTCGGTCTCTTCGTCTATCAGTTGCGAATCATCGGTTATCAGCTGATGCAGTGGCGTACCTTCTTCTATCATGAGCGAATAGGCCGAGATGTGTTCCACGTTCAGGGCAAGGGCTTCATCGATATCGTAGTGCCACTGGCTGATGGTTTCGCCAGGAAACCCGTACATCAGGTCGATGCTGATGTTGCAGAACCCCGCTTGCCGCAGCCTGTCTATGGCCTCTGGTATTTGGCGGGCATTGTGGCGTCGGTGCAAGAATCGCAGTCGCTCGTCGCAGAAGGTTTGCACGCCCATCGATATGCGGTTGATGGGCAGCTGAGCCAGTGCCTCGACGTAAGCGGGGGTAAGGTCGTCGGGGTTACACTCGATAGTTATCTCCTGCCCTTCCGACAATCCATACACCTTATTTATATAATAGAAGAGTTGCTGTAGCTGGCTTGGCTCGAGCTGCGATGGCGTGCCCCCGCCCAGATAGATGGTGCCTACAGCGTCGGTATGGTTGTCGCGCTGTTGCATCTCAAGGCAGAGGGCATCGACGTAGCGTTGCCGCAGTTCTTGATGGGTGGTGCTGTAGAAGCCGCAATAGATGCATCGGCTGGCACAAAAAGGTATATGGATATAGAGACCTGCCATTCTGATGGCAAAATTACTAATTTTGTTTAATATTTGCAAGCGTTTCTTGGTGTTTTGACGAAAAATGTATACTTTAGAGGCCGCAAAATAAGAACTCAGACTGAAAAACCAATATATTAATAACTTAAAACCTGAAAACCGTATGAAAGTTTATCAGACAAACGAGATTAAGAACATTGCACTCATTGGCAGTGCGGGTAGCGGCAAGACGACTCTTGCCGAGGCTATGGTCTACGAGGCCGGCATCACCAAGCGCCGTGGCACCGTAGAAGGAAAGAACACCATGAGCGACTACTTCCCGGTAGAACAGGAGTATGGCTACTCGGTGTTTTCGACCGTGTTTCATGTAGAGTGGAACAATAAGAAGCTGAACATTATAGACTGTCCGGGCAGCGACGACTTCGTGGGAGGTGCCATCACGGCACTGAACGTGACCGATCAGGCCTTGATACTGATAAATGGCCAGTATGGCCCTGAGGTAGGCACGATGAATGCCTTCCGCAATACCGACAAACTGAAGAAGCCAGTCATCTTCCTTGTGAACCAGCTGGATCGTGACAACTGCGACTTTGACCAGATTCTGCACCAGCTGAAGGATATCTATGGCAACAACTGCGTGCCTGTGCAGTATCCTATTGCTACAGGTGCAGGCTTCAACGCCGTCATCGACGTGCTGCTGATGAAGAAGTATTCGTGGAAGCCCGAGGGCGGTGCTCCCATCATCGAGGACATACCTGCCGACCAGCTGGAGAAAGCCAAGGAGATGAAGGCTGCCCTGGTAGAGGCTGCCGCCGCCGGCGACGACACGCTGATGGAGAAGTTCTTCGAAAGCGAAGACCTGACCGAGGACGAGATGCGCGAAGGCATCCGCAAGGGTCTGGTGACCCGTAGCATCTTCCCCGTGTTCTGCGTCTGTGGAGGTAAGGATATGGGCGTGCGCCGCCTGATGGAATTCCTGGGCAATGTGGTGCCCTTCGTGAGCGAGATGCCCCAGGTGGAGAACGCCGCCGGCGAGAGCATTGCCCCCAACGCTGCAGGCCCCACCTCGCTCTACTTCTTCAAGACGGGCATTGAGCCACACATCGGCGAGGTGAGCTACTTCAAAGTAATGAGTGGCACGGTGAAGAGTGGCGACGACCTGACCAACGCCGACCGTGGCTCGAAGGAGCGCATTGGCACCCTCTATGCCTGTGCCGGTGCCAACCGCATACCAGTAGACCAGCTGGTGGCTGGCGATATAGGCTGCACTGTGAAACTGAAGGACGTGAAGACGGGCAACACCCTGAATGGAAAAGACCTTGAGTGGAAGTTCAATTTCATAAAATATCCCAACTCTAAATTCTCGCGTGCCATCAAGGCCGTGAATGAGGGCGAGACCGAGAAGATGATGGCCGCACTGAACAAGATGCGCCAGGAAGATCCCACATGGGTGGTGGAGCAGTCGAAAGAGCTGCGCCAGATTATCGTGCACGGTCAGGGCGAGTTCCATCTGCGCACGCTGAAGTGGCGTCTGGAGAACAACGAGAAAATCCAGGTGGAGTTTCAGGAGCCGAAGATTCCGTATCGTGAAACCATATCGAAGATGGCCCGTGCCGACTATCGTCATAAGAAACAGTCGGGCGGTAGCGGACAGTTTGGCGAGGTGCACCTGATCATTGAGCCATACACTGAGGGCATGGAGGATCCCACCAGCTTCACCATCAACGGCCAGGAGTTCAAGATGAACATCAAGTCGAAGGAAGAGATAGACCTGGAGTGGGGCGGCAAGCTCGTATTCCTGAACAGTGTGGTGGGTGGTGCCATCGACATGCGCTTCATGCCTGCCATTCTCAAGGGTATCATGCAGCGCATGGAGCAAGGCCCGCTGACGGGTTCGTATGCTCGTGATGTCCGCGTCATAGTCTACGATGGCAAGATGCACCCCGTCGACTCCAATGAGTTGTCGTTCATGCTTGCGGCACGCAATGCCTTTAGCGCAGCCTTCCGTGAGGCCGGCCCGAAGGTGCTCGAGCCTATCTACGACCTGGAGGTGCTGGTGCCTGCCGACTACATGGGCGACGTGATGAGCGACCTGCAGGGTCGCCGTGCCATCATCATGGGCATGGACTCGGAGGCTGGCTACCAGAAGCTCGTGGCAAAGATTCCTCTCAAGGAGCTGGCCAGCTATTCTATCGCACTGAGCTCGCTCACGGGTGGCCGTGCTTCGTTCTCTACCAAGTTCTCGAGCTACGAGTTGGTGCCCAACGATATTCAGCAGCAGCTCATCAAGGAGCACGAGGCCGAGATGAAGGACGAAGACTAAAGTTATGAATTGAGAATTATGAATTGAGAATTATGATTAGCTTTGTTGCCGACGGGCCGTTGGCTGTTTTCAGGCAAAGGTGGTAATCATAATTCTCAATTCATAATTCTCAATTTTCAATTTTCAATTCTCAATTCTGTTGCTATTTGGTCGTGATGTGCAACAGGCGAGTGATCTGACCTGCTATCGACATGTCCATGTTGTTGATGAAGGCGTCGAGCAGTCGTGTCTTTCCGTGCAGTGGTATCACGTCGTAGTCGGCAATGGCGGCGGGAATGAGCGTGCTGTGGCCTTCGTGCAGCAAGGTTTGCTGCCCGTTTTCCCGCAGCCGTAGCATGCAGTCGCCCTCGATGCACATGGAGATGATGAAGCTGTCGTATTTCAGTAGGTTGCGGTGGAACGGACCATGTATCTCCATTACGCGCACGTCGAAATGGGGTGTGTCTATTATTTGTATGGCACGGTTTTTGGTGTTGCTATATTCAGTGCGGTAGTTTTTCTCTACATGATAGTCGAGCGCCTTCGCTGCCAGACGGGTGTGCAGCTGTCGTGGCTTTCCGTCGATGCCCGGCCGGTTGTAGTCGTATATGCGGTAGGTGACGTCTGATGACTGCTGCACTTCGGCCAGCATGATGCCTCCGCAGATGGCATGCACCCTTCCTGCTGGAATGTAGAACACGTCGCCCGCCTTCACGGCGTGGTCGGCCAGCACGTCGACGATGGTTCCGTCGGCAATGCGGCGTTCATATTCGTCTGGCGTGATAGCCTGCTTGAAGCCGGCATAGAGGTGGCTGCCCTCTTCGGCCTTTATCACGTACCACATCTCGCTCTTGCCCATTTTCCCATGTTCGCGCATGGCCATCTCGTCGTTGGGGTGCACCTGTATGCTCAGGTCTTTCTGGGCATCGATAAACTTTACGAGTAGTGGCAGCCTGCCACCCGATTTCTCGCTGACGGCCTTGCCCAGGATGGCTTCTGGCATCTGGCTTATCACGCTGTTCAGGTCGTGTCCGGCCCATGCGCCATTGGCTATGATGCTGGTGCTCGATGGTACGGCGCTCACCTCCCAGCTCTCTCCGATGGGGTCTGTTGTGGGTCGCAGTCCTTTGTAAGGCTGAAGTCGGTGGCCACCCCACACCACGACGTGCAGGTTGGGCTGGAAGAGGAACGGATAGAGTTGCTCCATAGATGTTTTGCTTTTCTTAGTTCGGTTGCATTTATCGTTTCTTTCCCGACATGGTAATCAGTGGTATGAGCATTTCTTCCATTGAAATGCCCCCATGCTGGAAAGTGTCTTTATAGTAGCTCACGTAGTAGTTGTAGTTGTTGGGGTAGGCAAAGAAGGTGTCGCCCGTGGCGAAGACGTAGCTTGTAGAGAGGTTTGGCGATGGCAGCAGCGCCTGTCGAGGATCGCGCACGACGAAGAGGTCCTTCGAGTCGTAGCCCAGGTTCTTCCCCAGTTTGTATCGCAGGTTGGTATTGGTGTTTCGGTCGCCCACAATCTTCACGGGCTTGGTGCATCGAATGCTGCCGTGGTCGGTGGTCACGATGACCTTGTAGTCGGTCTGTGCCAGCGAGCGGAAGAAGTCGGCAATGACCGAGTGGCGGAACCATGAGAGTGTGATGCTGCGATAGGCGCTCTCGTTGTTGGCCAGTTCGCGCACCATGCGGCTTTCGGTGCGTGCGTGCGAGAGCATGTCGATGAAGTTGAACACCACGACGTTCAGGTCGTTGCGTTGCAGCTGCTTCAGCTGCTGCATGAGTTTTTCGGCATCGGCCGAGTTGTTCACCTTATGATAAGAGAAGGTGTTCTTTCGCCGGTAGCGTTCCAGCTGTGTCTTGATGAGCGGCTCCTCGTTCAGGTTCTTGCCTTCCTCTTCGTCTTCGTCGACCCATAGGTTAGGAAACATCTCGGCAATCTTGTTTGGCATCAGGCCCGAGAAGATGGCGTTGCGGGCATACTGTGTGGCAGTGGGCAGAATGCTGCAGTAGAG
>Ga0326511_10004385_pt1 | contig 11253 bp, 11 predicted proteins | sample 0_2496_0518_D_FD_203701 | JGI IMG/M metagenome (GOLD analysis project Ga0326511, IMG submission 203701) | Bovine rumen microbial communities from UC Davis, California, United States - 0_2496_0518 | ecosystem: Host-associated > Mammals > Digestive system > Stomach > Rumen | place: USA...
ATTACTTCTGCATTCATTACTGCATTTGAACTTAAACAATCCATAAGCTTCTTTTCAGCTGTAAAAGAGAATTGTTCTGGTGTAATTATATATATCTTCTTTTCTTTGTTTACTAATTTAGATATTTCATTAAAGCAATATTGACTTTTTCCACTTCCTGGTTTTCCATATATAATTCTTAATCCCACAAGCAATCCTCCTCTCTTTTATGCTTCTCTTCTCCAATAAAACAAATACTGCTGTGCTAAGCCTGCTAAGTTTCCAAACTTTTCTTCTGCTAATCTTTCTATTTGTTTTTTACTTACTTTATTTTCATCTTCTTGTTTTATATATAAATCATTCATAACTCTTCTAACCCATACATCAATTGGAAATACTTCAAATCTTTTTAAATCTGAAAATAATAAAATACAATCTGCTACCTTTGGTCCTACTCCAGAAAGTGTTAATAGTTGTTCTCTTACTTCATTTGTATTAGAATTTTTTCTTAATTTATCTAAATCAACTTTTCCTTCTAATATCATATGAGTTGTTTCATATAATCTAATATCTCTAAATCCTAAACCTAAACTTCTAAAATCTTCAACACTTACATCTTTTAACTCTTCTGCACTTGGAAATGTATAATAGTGTTTCCCGTTATATTCTATTTCTTTTCCATATTTCTTTGATATTCTTTCAATTATTCCTTTAATTCTTGGTATATTATTATTAGCCGAAATTATAAATGATATAATAGTTTCCCATAAATCTTGATTTAAAATACGTATTCCGCTTCCATATTCTATACTTATTTTCATATTTTCATCTATTTTTGCTAATTCTTTTTTTATTGCATTATAATCACGTTTTAAATCAAAGTAGTCTTCAACAGTTTCTTTTATATCATTTTCACAAATTCCTTCAAATATAATATCATAATTTTCTTTTTTTACATTTAAAACATTGTTTCCAAATACTCCTGTATAGCTACCATCTTCTTCTACATTCCATCTAAAGCATTGCCCACAGTCAAATATATCTTTTAATTCAAATGAATCTATATTTTTTATTATATATTTTTGTTCTTTCACAAGTTTCTCCTTGATATAATTATTAAAACAATTATATCATACAAATTATCATTTTAAAATATTTGCATCAAAAAAGATACTGCCATTTTCAATATGTCAATAGGGCCGGGGCATTTTGACATAAAAAAACACTTGCTTATGTATATTTTTAATACATGAAAGTGTTTTCATTTATATATTTATGGATTTACTGTAACTGTATCTCCATTTACGCTTATTTTTGATGTTGGTATTGAGACAATAGGGCGAATACCACAAACTTTAGCATAATAAAAAGAAAAAGACAAGCTACTATCTCGCACAGCTTTTAAACTCACTGCTCCATTTGCACTTGAATCTTTCCAATCTGGCGAAACAACATAATAATCTACATCGTTGTAATAGACACCTTTTTTAATCCAATTTCTTAGTTTTGAATTAAATTCCTGAGGTTTATATGTTTCATATCCATTTGCTCCTAAATTTGGTAATTTTACATTTTTTCCTTGACTTTTATTCCAAGAAGCAATTAGTAATTCTAACGTTGGTCCACCTGCTGCATATTTTGCTGGTCCAATTTTATAATCATTCCAATTATCAGGGTCAGATAAATATGCTATTGCTTTAGCATTATTCCAAGGGCTGTCACCACCTATTGTAGTATTTGAAGCACATTTATCAAGCCATGTTTTATTCCACTTTTTTCCATATTCAGTTTCCCTGACATCTGCTGAACCTCTATAATTTTCTGTTTTGTTTTTACCTTTTAATGGAATATCTGTATTCTCTTGTACTAATATTTTTGAAATCAAATATGTTTCTTCTGAATCTGCATAATATACTTGCCATTCCAAATTAGCTGCTGAATATCCCTGTACTACTTCTCCTATCTTGGAATTTATACGATTCGCTTGTGTAATATCAGAAACTTTTCCACTTTCTTCTATTGAGAATGAATATTGATTTAGAGATACTTCTGTTGGCAATTCTTCTATAATATTTTTATTTTCTCCATCTAAAACTATATCTGTATCATTATATTTTAATCCATTAACTCGTTTAAGATTTTTATTTAATTCATCTAGATCTATTTTTCCATCTGGTCCATAGCTTCCAGCCACTTCTGCTTGTATGTTTTCCAACGCAGTTGCTGTTTCATTTGCTTGTTTTGCAGATGCAGCCTTTTGTAGTAATCCATTATCTCCATTTAGTGTTGCAATTGCTACTCCTGCTAAGATTAGCAAAACTATGATTGTTACTATTAAAGCGATTAATGTTATAGCTTTTTCTTCTTTTTTCTTTTGCATATCAACCTCTCCTTTTTTTAATACAATCTCATTTTAAAATAATATGTTTTAAAAGTCAATATAACAAATTGTTTTATTTTATAATTTCTATAATATTTTTTGAAAGGATTTCCTATGAAAACTCGTATTAAAAATCTAAGAGAAGATAATGATTTAACTCAAAATGATATAAGTAAGATTTTAAATATTTCTCAAGTAGCATATTCTTATTATGAATTAAATAAAAGAAATATTCTATTAGAACTATTGTCAAAATTAGATGATTATTATAATACTAGTATAGACTATTTAGTTTATAGGACTGATGAAATGAAGCCATATTCTAAAAGAAAAAACTGAAATTACTATTTTTATAGTATTTTCAGTTTTTTATCACAAAATCAAGAATTTTAATATTATCAATTCTCACAGAATCACAAATTTTACAAGGTCTTTTCAAAGCCTAACCCAACTACTTCTCTTGAATTAGTTATAATTATAAAAGAATACGGATCTATTTTTCTTGTAATTAACTTTATTTTTGCTACATCTCTTCTGGAAGCTGCACACATCAGTATTAATTTATCTTTATTAGTATACATTCCTTTTCCATAAATACCTGTTGTACCTCTTGGTATTTTTTCTTCAATTTCCTTTGATATTTCCTTACTTTTATCAGATATTATAAACATTAACTTAGTAAAATCCACTCCTTCAAAAACTATATCTATTATTTTTCCCATTAAAAAAATATCAATTGCAGAATATAAACCAATTTCTATTTCTTTAAAAACAATCATATTTAAAGTCACTACAATGATATCAAAAATAATTATTGTTTCTCCGCTTCTAGCTGTTGGTTTATATTGCTTTGTTAAATAACTTATCAAATCACTTCCACCAGTTGATGAATTTGTTTTTAACAAAATGGCAGTTCCGAAGTCCAATTACTATACCTCCATATATACATGCTAAAAATCTATCTTGTGTGATCGGTTTTAGTTTATCTAATATATCTATAAATAATGATAAAGTAAAAGTTCCAATTAGTGATTTTATAAAAAAAGATTTTCCTATTTTAAAAAATGCAAATAAAAAAAGTGGTACATTTATAATTAATATCATTGTTCCCATAGGTATATTAAATAAATAATACGTTATAGTAGCAATTCCAGATACACCACCAGAAGATAATTGATTAGGAAGCAAGAATAAAGATACTCCAATCGCCATAACAAATGCCCCTAAAACTGTTCCTAAAATTTCTATTATAATTTTCTTTATATCAAATTTTTCTTCTAAAAACATAAAATCACCTTTATTTTAGTATTTCTAAAATAAAAGTGATTTATACTTTTTAAATTTTAATTTGTATATGTTTTTGTTATTTCAATTTTAGATTTTCCTTGTTTTATACTTTCATCTTGTTTTAAAATCAAATCAACATCATATGTATCTTTTAGTTTTTTTACATTTTCTTTCTTATGTCCTATTACGTTATTGCTATCTATTGGATTAACACTAACTTCTACTTCTTTAACTTTAGCATTTAATTTCTTTATTTTTCCAACTATTGCATCATACCACATTGCTGATTCAACTAATTGTCTAAAAGCTGGATGATATGGGCCTGCAACTACTTCACTATTCTTGTTTCCTGGATCTGATATCTCGTCTGTACTTTGAAGCCCTATTCTTATTATGTCTATATTTTTATCTGCAAATATTCTAACAATTTCCTTACATACTTCTACTGCTTGAACTACAGATAAAGGTTCATAGATTCCTTTTTTATATTCTTCTTCAAGTTTAGTATTTTTAACAACTAGTACTGGATAAATTCTAACCATCTTAGGTTTTAATTTAACTAATGCTTTTGCTGTATTTACTTCATCGATTCTTGTGCTTTCTGGAAGACCTACCATCATTTGATGTCCTAATTTAAAACCATACCATCTAATCATTTTAGATGCTTTTTTTACATCTTCAAAAGTATGACCTCTGTTAGATCTTTTTAGTATATAATTATTTGCAGATTGTACACCTAATTCTATTGTTTTAACTTTATATTTTTTTAATCTCTTTAACGTTTCTTTATCTATTGCATCTGGTCTTGTAGAAATTCTTATACTATCTATCTTTCTTTCTTTTATATACTCATATGCTACTTGTAATAATTCTTCTTGTTTCTCTTTTTCTATTGCAGTAAAGCTTCCTCCAAAAAATGCAATTTCAACTTGTGCTTCTTCATCTTTTATATTTTTTAGGTAATTATCTATTATCTCTTTTGCTTCTTCTTTTGTAACATTCTTCTTTTGACCACTAATTGATTTCTGATTACAAAATATGCAATCATTTGGACAACCTAAATGTGGTACAAATATAGGAATAATATATTGTCTTTTCATAGACTTACCTCTCTTTTTATAAATTTTCTAATGCCTTCCTTGCTGCTTCCATTTGAGCTAATTTTTTACTTTTACCTTTTCCAATAGCTAAAACTTTTCCATTACATAGAACCTCTGCTTCAAATGTTTTATCATGATCTGGCCCACTTTCTTTCAAAGTAATATACTCGATTTTAACTTCTCCATGAATTTGTAATTTTTCTTGTAATACTGTTTTATAATCTTTATCTCCCACATGTTTACTGGCTACTTCTATTTCTTCTTTTAAATTTTCTATAATAAATTTCTTTACAGGTTCTATTCCTCCATCTAAAAACATGGCTGCTATTACTGCTTCAACACTATCTGCAAGTATTGCAGGTCTTTTATTTCCACCAGTTTTTAATTCGGAATTTCCTAAATATAAGAAATCACTAAAATTATGCAATTTTGCAATTTTATATAGACTCTGTTCACATACTACAGTTGCTCTAACTTTAGTCATTTCTCCTTCTCTTAGATTTTCATATTTTTTGTAGATATATTCACTTGAAATAAATTCTAAAATACTATCTCCAAGATATTCTAATTTTTCGTTGCTTTCCACGTTATTTTCATATGCATAAGATGTATGTGTGAATGCTGTTTTTAATAGTTCTTTATTTTTGAATTTATATCCTATACTCTCTTCTGCTTTTTCTATTGTCAATTTTTTTCCTCCTTTCTAATTTTTATACCTATATTATATACTATTTTGTAGATTTTGCAAGTATTTTTCATAAGACCTCATTTTTCCATTATTTTTTTGCCTGATTTTGTGGACATAAATCAATTATTGTTGTATAATAATGGTGTATTAATATATTTAAAAGGAGAAATTTTAATGTCAAATAATAAATCTTCTTATGACTATAAAAATAGGAATTTATCAGATGTATTTAAAGAATTACAATCTATGCAAAATACTTCTTCAGATAATTCTTATCAAGAGCATGGACAAACTCAGCCTCTATATAATAATATAGGCTTTAATTATAATACACAAAATACTAAAAGAATAGTTAATAGAAGTGATGATTTAAAACCTTCACATTTAATTATAGGATTTAGTATTTTAGTGGTTTCAATGGGATTATTCTTCCCTAAAGCTACGTCTTTTTCAGTAAGTTATGCAAAGGAAGAACCAACTGAGCAAATTACTGAATATGAGTTAAATAGACACAGCTTGAACATTCAAAATATTATCTCTGAAAATGCTGGAATGGATCGTGTTAAAGAACAAGCTGTTGATGAACGTGAAGTGGAATTTGAAACTACATATACAGACACTCCTTCTCTACCTAAAGGTGAAGAAGTAGTCACACAAGAAGGTATTTTAGGTAAAGATAAAGTAACTGTTGTTAAAACATACGAAAATGGTGAATTTGTCGAGGAAATAATTTTATCAAAAGAAGTTTTAGAAGCACCTACACCAAAATTAATAAATCTTGGTACTTCTGAATTCTTAGCAAAACATAAAGTTCATATTGGAGATACTATGTATTTTGTAGAAGATGGAACTTTAAGAGAATCTGCTGATGAAACTTCAAATATTAAAGCTGAAGTTAAAAAGAGTATAGATGTTAAACTACTTGAGCTTCCTAGTGAAGAATATGCAAAAGTATCATTTGATAGTATAGAAGGTTATATAAAAACTTCTAACCTGACATCTTCATATTCTACTCCAAGTATAGTTGAGAAAAACAGAATTCAAAGATTATTACTTAAAGTAAATATAAATATGGACTTAAATAAATCTAGTGGATTAACACTTAATGATTATAAAAAGATATTTACAGGACTTCCAAATGATACAAATAAAATATTTGAAAACAATTATCAAGTATTCTATAATATGGATAAAAAATATAATATAAATGGAATTTTCTTAGCTTCAATGGCAATTCATGAAAGTGGATGGGGAACTTCTCAAATAGCTAAAGATAAAAAGAATTTATTCGGATATGGTTCTTATGATAGCACTCCTTATGAATCATCATTTGAATTTACTGATTATTCAGAATGTATAGAAACAGTTGCAAAATCTTTAGTTAAATACTATTTAAATCCAACTGGCACAAGAATTTATGACGGAGAATTAGCTGCCGGTACATATTTTAATGGTCCTTCTTTATCAGGAGTAAATACAAGATATGCTTCAGATCAGGAATGGCACAATAAAGTGTATAAATATATGGAACAATTATATAATAGACTTTAATATTTAATTTATAGGAGTTACACATGAAAAAATTTAATTTTAAGATAAAAAATGTAAAATTAGCTTTTGTAATACTTATAATATTATGTTTAGCATTAGTATTTGCATATTACTATTTTGTTTTAAATGACTCTATTTATAGAGATAATTATGCTAATCAAATGATAGGAATTTCTGATAATAATGAAAACACTATTTTTAGTATCCAGAAAGTGGTATTATACAGTAATGCAAATGCTATCGATAATTCGAAAGACCAATCTTTAAGTGATGTAAGTATTTGTCAGTACTCAGATTTAGGAATATCTATTGATAATAGTCAATCTTCATCTGAGTTAACTGATGAAAATACAGTAAAACAATTATACATTGATAATATAGTAATGACATCTAAATTAGATAAAGGAACTAAAATTTTAAATTATAAAAATCCATTTTCTTTTGGAAAATATAAAGAAATAGAATTACCCCTTAATAATAGAATTGACTTTAAAATAATAAACACTAATCAAGAAAATGAATCCAATAATTATGATGAGCCAACGTTTTATACAGATTGTTCAAACCCAATAAACTTAGGATATTTAAATAAAGATTTATTAACTAAATATTCTGTATCAAATGAGTCTTCTACCGTTTCTTTTAATGGCAAAGTTTTAAAAGAAGCTAATATTAGTTTAGATGATATTAATTATAATTTAAAATTTACAATTCATATTGTTAATAATTTGAATGAAAAATTTTCTTATAATATGAATCTTGATGTTAATCTTGATGGTATTTATGATGGGTATACATATAGAGCTAAAAGCACATCAGGAAATGAATATAGATTTTTTAGGGAATAATAAAAAAGAGAGAAATACTTAAATTTTGTATTTTTCTCTTTTTTTGGAGGCGACACCCGGATTCGAACCGGGGATCAGAGTTTTGCAGACTCGTGCCTTACCACTTGGCTATATCGCCACATTATTAAATGTGTACTCATGAATTGCTTTTCTTATTTTATAAAAATAAGTATGGAGCAGGTAACGAGAATCGGACTCGTGACTAAACCTTGGCAAGGTCTCGTTTTACCACTAAACTATACCTGCAAATTTATTTTGCTTACTTTTAATTATATGTTTAAGCATTTAAAATGATACCAAAAATACACCATATTGTCAAGTGGTATGGTGCATTTTTCTTGTATCCTAAGATTATTTTTTTGTTGTTTTTCTTTTTCTGGTTGTTCTTTTAGTTGTTTTTCTAGATGATTTTCTTTTGGCTTTTTTAGTTTCTTCTTCTATTTCTTTAGCATCATCTGGATTCCACTTTTCTCCTGGTTTTGGTTTATTCCATGATATGTAATCACAACTTTGTGGATTGTTTTCACAAATATAATAATTTCTTTTTCTTTTTGTTTTTCTAACTTGTACTGTTGAACCACATTTAGGACATGGTACATCAATTGTTTCAACTATTGGTTTAGCATTTTTACATTCAGGATAACCTGGACATGCTAAGAACTTTCCATATTTCCCATATTTATATACCATCATTCGTCCACATTTATCGCATTTTACATCTGATACTTCATCTACCAATTCTACATGTTCCAATTCTTTTTCAACTTTTTCTAATTCTTTAGAAAATGGCCCATAGAATTCTCTTATCATCTTCTTCCAAGCTTCTTTTCCTTCCGCAATTTCATCAAATTCATTTTCAATCTTAGCTGTAAACTCAACATTTATAATATCTGTAAAATTCTCTGTTAACAATTTATTTACTATTTTTCCTAATTCTGTAGGCACTAATTGTTTTTGTTCTTTTTCTATATATCTTCTGTCTAAAATTGTTGTTATTGTTGGAGAATATGTACTTGGTCTACCAATTCCTTTTTCTTCTAATGCTTTTACTAAACTTGCTTCTGTATATCTTGGTGGTGGCTCTGTAAAACTCTGCTTTGGATTTATCTTTTCTAATTTAACACTCTGTTTTTCTTCTAAATTAGGTAACATCTTTTCTTCATCTTGTTCTTTTGAATCTGTTCCTTCAACATATAAAGTCATGAATCCTTTGAACTTAATACTTTGTCCGCTTGCTTTAAATGTATAATTATTTGCATTAATTGTTACAGACATTGTATTAAATACAGCAGCAGCCATTTGGCTTGCCATAAAACGATTATATATTAATCTATATAATTTATATTGATCTCTTGTTAATGAATCTTTAATACCATCTGGAGATAAATCTGCATAAGTAGGTCTTATACCTTCATGGGCGTCTTGTGAGTCCTTATTTGTTTTATAATATCTATTTTCATAGTAATTTTCTCCATATGTTTTAACAATTTGTTCTTTTGCTGCGGCTCTTGCTTCTTCAGATATTCTTGTAGAGTCAGTTCTCATATATGTAATTAAACCTACAGTTCCTCTTCCTTCGACTTTAACACCTTCATATAAACTTTGAGCAATAGTCATAGTTTTCTTTAAAGTAAATCCTAATTTTCTTGAAGCTTCTTGTTGCATTGTACTAGTTGTAAATGGAGGTGCAGGTGTTCTTTTCTTTTCACCTTTTTTTACTTCATCTACAATATAATTTGTGTTTTTTATCGCTTCTAAAATTTCATCAACTTCTTGTTTGTTGTGTATTTCTTGTTTTTTATTATCTTTACCATAAAACTTAGCTTCAAATTGCTTTTTGCTTTTTTCATCTTCTAAATCGACAAATATATTCCAGTACTCTTCTGGCTTAAAATTATTTATCTCTTCTTCTCTATCTACAATTAATTTAACAGCGACTGATTGTACACGTCCTGCAGATAACCCTCTTCTAACTTTTTTCCATAAAAGTGGACTAATTTTATATCCTACAATTCTATCTAAAACACGTCTAGCTTGTTGTGCATCTACTAAATTCACATCTAATTTTCTAGGATTTTTTATAGCTTTTTGAACAGCTTCCTTTGTTATTTCATTAAATGTTACCCTTGTTATTTCCTTTGCATCATCTTTTAATAAATATCCTAAATGCCATGCGATTGCTTCCCCTTCACGATCAGGGTCACTTGCAAGATAAACAACTTTTGCTTGCTTAGCATCTTTTTTTAGAGATTTTATCAAATCTCCTTTTCCTCTTATATTTATATATTCTGGTTCAAAATCTTTTTCAATATCTACTCCTAGTTTTGACTTTGGTAAATCTCTAATATGACCCATTGATGCAACAACTTTTGTACTTCCACCTAAAAACTTTTTTATTGTATTTGCTTTTGCAGGTGATTCCACTATTATTAACTTATCAGCCATATTTTCCTCCTTGTTCTATTTAATTTATATATATTTCTAATTATTGCTATAAGTAATTCTAGCCTAATTCCATATATTTTGCAAGCTTTTTTTACAATTTTAACTTTAAATTAAATATAATCCTTTTGAAAAATCACAAATAATATCTTCTGCACAAACTGGTGTGACTTCATTTTTCTTAAAAATATCTAATATATCATCTATCCTTTGTTCATTATTTGATAAATATCTAATTGTTTTATCTTCAATTTTAGTATTGTTTTTGATATATTCAGTTTTGACTATCTTAATGCCATATTTTGCATTATCTCTATTTATAAACTCATCTTCATTTATTATTTTATAATATTCTAATTTTATAGGATGTTCAACTCCAGCTTCTTTTAATTTTTCTTTTTCTATAAATATACTTCCAAAAAATGTATTCATTATAAACAACCTCTTTTCTTTTGCACTGACGTTCTCTATAATACTCTATTTTATTAGTGATTGCAAGAATTTTTCATCGCAAGTTTTTACAATATTCAAAGTTATTTTACATTTTTTGATATTTATCTACACCTGATTATATTATTCAATTTTATATTATAAAATTTTTTTAACTTTTCTACAAGTTTCGCTATTTTTTGCGAAATAAATTTGTTATAATTATATTAATAATATATCTTTCATATATATCCTCTCCTTTTTAAAAGAGTAGTAATTTTTAGTTTACTACTCTTTCTATTTTATTATTTTAATTCTTCATAACATTCATATTTGTTCTCAATTACTTCTTTTTTTAATACTTCATATAGTTCAACATTTGTTGCTACTTTATAAGGATTTACATAGAAAATATTTAGTAGTCCAAAAGTAAATAAAGATAATATTTCCCATCCTATAAATGATAAATCAAGCACAAATAATTTCCATTTATTTCCCTTCATCATTTGTTTTGAAAGTTTGAATGCCTCTTTCCATTTCATTTTTGGA
>Ga0326511_10004386_pt1 | contig 11253 bp, 11 predicted proteins | sample 0_2496_0518_D_FD_203701 | JGI IMG/M metagenome (GOLD analysis project Ga0326511, IMG submission 203701) | Bovine rumen microbial communities from UC Davis, California, United States - 0_2496_0518 | ecosystem: Host-associated > Mammals > Digestive system > Stomach > Rumen | place: USA...
TTTCGGCTGATATTTTTATTATAGCATAGTTTCTTACATTTGTCAATACTTTTTTCACTTAGATATTTATATATTTTTACAGATTTTTATAAATTTTTGGTAACAGTTTAGTAACCCATCGGCAAAGATAGACTCCGAAACACCCCTGTGTCAAATCCAGCTGATTCAGGATATGAGCTTAATCAATCATGATTATTTCCCCGGCACAGAAACGTATCAGTCCGATGCTGATTTTTATGCTGTCTTGGTGACGAGTCCCCTCACATCGGAGTACACCTTCCGGAAAGCCGGAGAATCAGAAAATTTCCCGGACTGCAAAGTCACACGGGAATATTACCCCACTGTCACGGAGCATGACTTGACTCCGGACTGGCTCAATTTTACCACGCCTGATGCACAGAACGCCTATATTCTCGATTTGGAAAATCCTCAGGAATTAGAAGCTCTGATGCATTATGAAGACAGCATTCAGAGCGTTGTCGGCTCCAATCTGTCACAGTTTGCCGTCTCTCCGGATGGAGAAACATCTTTCAAGGGCGAAAATTCAGATTATACACTGCACCTGATATTCAATGAAGGGACATATCCGGGGAGCTGGTATGATATGACCATCTCCGGAACTGCCGACAAGGCAAGCATTCAGAAGACGGAAAACGGCTATGTCCTGACCTCTGATAATTTAAAAAATATCAGCATCCGGCTCCGGAATGATACGGATATTTCTGTTCTTCATTTTTCAAGTGATGAAAACAGCATTGTATTATCAGAACCCCGGGCAGGCATCCTCTCCGCCGGAGAAATCGCTGAAAGCCTGTCTTTAGGCGATTTGGACGGAAATCAGGAAATTGATTCCAAAGATGCCGCCGACCTCCTCACAGCCGCCGCGCTGTTCGGCTCCGGGCTGGACACCGGCCTGACCCCTACACAGCTCAACGCCGCTGATGTCAATTCCGATGGTGATTTCAATGCTGTGGATGCCGCTCTGATTTCTGAATACAGTGCCTCGATAGGTGCCGGAAGCTTTTCAGGAACATTCGCTGAATATATTTCCCCCTCCGTCACAAGAAAAGATTCCAATGGGATGTAAAAATTCACAATTTGTTCACAAATTATTCCCTGAAATATGCTATAATATCTCTTGTACGAATAAGGGCGTTCAGTCCGATTTAGCATGATGAAAGGAAGAATATCAACATGAGCAAGAATTACGATGAACTTAGTTTTCAGACCCGTGCCATCCATGCCGGATTTGATGCAGATACCGCCACAGGCGCAGTAGAACCCCCCCTGTACATGGCCAATAGCTTCGTTCTGCCTTATGATGCCTCCCAGATGAACTGGTCAGCAAGTGAAACAGCCATCTACACCCGGAACGGCGGTGTCAATCAGAAAATGCTCGAAGAGAAAATTGCCAACCTCGAAAACGGTGAAGACTGTGTTGTACTGGCTTCCGGCGTTGCCGCACTTTCGGGACTGTTTTTCACCAAACTCAAAAAGGGCGACCACGTTATTTTCTCCACTGTGACATATATTGCAACTTACAGAATTTTCAATGAACTCTGGACGGAAAAATGGGGCATTGAAACAACCATCGTTGACTGTACCGATGTCGAGAACATCAAAAAGGCCATCAAGCCCAATACAAAATTAATCCACTTTGAGACCCCCGGCAACCCGACACTGTGCATCTGTGATATTGAAGCCATTGTCAAGTTAGCGCATGAACATAATATCTTAGTTTCTGTGGATAACACATTCTCCAGCCCGTACAATACACGCCCTCTTGAATACGGCGTTGATTTCGTTGTTGAATCTCTGACAAAATACATCAACGGCCACGGCGACAGCATGGGCGGTGCGATTATCGGCAATCATGAAGATATGGAAAAAATCCGCTATCAGGCACAAGTCAATATCGGCGGATGCATTTCTCCGTTCAATGCATGGCTGATTCAGCGCGGATGCTCCACATTCCCGTTAAGAATGCAGGTGCATAATGACAATGCCCTTGCCGTTGCGGAATGGCTCGAAAAACAGCCCTGTGTATCATTTGTTGCCTATCCGGGTCTGAAATCCCATCCGGGGCATGAGCTGGCCAAAAAACAGATGAAACACGGTTTCGGCGGTGTTCTGAGCTTCGGCCTGAACGGGGAGCATGATTTGTTTAACAGAGTCGTTACCCATCTGAATATTTTCACGAGTGCTGTTTCCCTGGGTAACGCGGCTTCTCTGATAGTCTTCATCGGCGAAGATGATGAACGTATGTATCTTTATCCCGAGGAGTTCCATGGTGGCTTCTATCGTGTGGCAATTGGCATAGAGTCTGCTGAAGACCTGATTCATGACCTGAGACAGGCATTCAAGGCCGAGGGTCTGGAAACTGTTGATTAATCATTAATCATAAAAAAGAAAGGGAAATCCGCAGGATTTCCCTTTTGATTCTTCTTAATTATGGAAAAGAAACATCATTTTTTGAGAATACAGTTTCTGATTTCGAGAAATTCTCCCTCATGGAGCGTAATTTCTGCCGTGTTCTGTGTCCGGTTCAGAAAATGTTTTTCGGCATTTGTGAGCGTGTCCGGTGCAACTGTATAATAGCAGGTTGTATGCTCATCAGCGATTGTGAGGGTATAATCACCGGGTTCTATGTCACGCCCGACCAGATACATCCCGGAGATTTTTGTCATGATGTCAGGAGAAATTCCTGTTTTTTCAATATCATAGAGTTTCGCATTTTCAAACGAAAGAGACTCTCCGGCTTCGAGTTCCAGATAACGGCTTGTATTTGCAAATGCGGAAAAAAGCTCTGTTTCTTCGGACAGAAACACAGATACATGAAAATCTGCTGTTTCTTCCGCTAAAAGAAGATACAGACCCGGCTCAATCTCTTCGCCGATATGATTTCATTTTTCGAGAATGCAGTTTCTCATTTCGAGAAATTCGCCGTCATGGATTTCAATTTCGGCCGAACCGTCTTTGAGCTGTTTGCTGATGAGGGGCGTTGCATTCTGTCCGGCACTGTCGTAGACAATCACCATCCCGGAAACTGTGGAAGTCGCCTTGACTTTGCATGTTCCCGGCTGAAAGTCATATCCGGCGCGGTACATGCCGGGCGTGACATACGGGTCAGGCATGGTCACTGAATCCGCCGGATACAGAACGGCATCCGCAAAATCAATGGCCTGGTGTTCTTCGAGTTCCACATAACGGCAGTTCTGCACCAGTCCCCCGATTAAGAGATTCTCCATTTCCGGGGAATCATAGACATCAAGGCGGAAACTGCCGTTTTTGGCGGTGACATCTGCAAGAGCGACATAAAGCCCCGGCTCATGAACTTCATAAGTCCCGGCACGAAATGCACCCTCCGGAAGTTCTTCTTCAAGCTTTTCTGTAATAATGCTGAACATGGTCAGCAGATATTCCCCGTCATGGAGGGTGATTTCAGCGGAATTATCTCTGTCCGGGGTATAGCAGTAATCTTCTTTGATGAGATTGGCATCGGCCTTGGCACTGTCATAGATGAAATACTGTCCGATACCGTCATCACTGTTTCCGGTTAAGAGATATGTCCCCGGTTCAATGTCAACACCAACCCGGAACATACCGCATGTCTGCCACGGGTCAGGATGAATGTCAGTTTCATCAGCCGGATAGAGATTCGCCCATGATAATTTGATTGATTGTCCGTCTTCGAGTTCCACATAGCCGTAATTCTGCCACCAGTCAATGGTGTTGATGTTCCGCATATTCGAGCCTTTCACAACAGGCCGGTTATAAACATCAAGCGAGAAAAAGCCATCCGGATTGAATTCATTATCAGAAACAGCAAGATACAGCCCGGCCGGAATATCCGTGCCGACAGCATAAGTCCCGGCCTGATAGGATGAATCATCCGTGACGGCTGTCGTTGTGGACTTGCTAAGCTGATAGGATTCTGTCTGTGTCATGGACGGCGGATAATAAATCGTTTCGGCGGTCGTTTCCGAAGAAATGGCCAATTCCCGGGCTTCTCCGTCCTTGATGAGCTTCCCGGCAAATGCCGCCCCGGCTAAGAAAAATACTGCAACTGCCGTGATTCCCAATGCCGCAAATAATCCCTGATTGGGATTGGCTTCCGCATCAGGATTGTGATGCACCGGGATAAATTCAAATTCTAATAATCTGACTTCCCCATTGCCATGATATGCAAGATACAAAGGCCGGACGGATTTCTGATAAACCGGGAGCATGATTTGTGCATCCATCCAGTTATCTGTGACAGTCACAGGAATTTCACCCGCGAGCTGATTTCTTCCGGAATCTGTATAGACACGGAAAACGCCGTTTCCATCGGACTGATAGGTGATTCTGAGTTTCAGACGGACATCATCAAATTGAAAATATTTATAGCCTATGAGCGTATTATCAGAGATTTCCGCGATAAAACGCTTATTTTCATCATGATTGACATGAGGGAAATGCTCTTCTTTCTGTGCATTGGAGCCGTGGGGCATATGGCCGTTGGTGATGTTGCAGGCAATCCCGGCCGGATAAATGCCCTCTGCCCGGAGCGGTTCGCCATTCAATCCGCAGGAAGTCATTTCAACCTGTGGGATACTGCCGTCCGGTAAAATATTGATACGCTCCGCACAGGCCTGACGGCTGTAATCTGATTTATGGGTGAGTCTGTGATAAAATACATACCATTGATTCATGATATTAATAATACTTCCGTGTGTTGTTCCGGTCATGTTGAGACGGTCTTCGGGCTTCCGGTCACGATAGCCAATATCGCCATTGGAGACGATTGTTCCGCCAAAAGAAAAATCTCTGTCGGGGTAATCGCTCACGGCATAGCAAAGCTCATGATTCAGCCAGGAAGAATAAATAAAATAATATTTCTGACCGACTTTCCGCATGGAAGAGGCTTCAAAGAACGGATGCGCTTCAAAGTCGGTGCCTCTGACGGCATAAGGAATGATATGTTTTGCCGGTTCCCTGACAGTCAGCATATCATTTTCGAGAATGCACATGGATGCACCCATCACGCTTTCAGGGGTATTGAGGATTTCTTCAGCGGATTTGCCGAACATCTCACACTCCTGCTGAATCAATGCCTGATTTTCCCTGAAACCGGGTTCTTCCTCGAAAGGGTACTGTGTTCCATAATAAAGCCGGATAGTGCCGTTATCATTCATGACCGCCGGGTCAAAGCAGATATATCTCTTCATGGGAGTGCCGTCCGGATTCCGGACAAATCCTAAATATTGATATTTTCCGGCCGGAGTATCACAGACGGCCACGCTGATGACACCACTATAGCCTCCGACACCATATTTTCCGGACAGACAATAATATAAATAATATCTGCCGTCATTGCCCTGAACGACATCCGGGGCGTACATATACTGACGTTCTTCACTGAATAATGCATCCTGATTCGCCCGATAAATTACGCCGTCACAGTGCCAGTTTTTCAGGTCATTGACAGGTGCTGACCAGACGGTATAATCCAACATGCAGAACGTGTCACCGCCCTCTTTGTCATGAGAGCCGAATAAATACACTCTGCCTCCGAAAACATGCGGTTCCCCATCGGGGATATATTCATTGAGGGGTAAAAACGGATTAAATACCTGATTCATAAAAATGCTCCTTTCCAAATCACAAATCATTCATAAAGATAATCAAAATCAGCGGGGATGCCACTACAAGAAGTCCGACTATCATGACAACTGCCGAAATGACATGTTTTATTTTCTGTTTCTGGTCTGTTTCAGGGTTCTCGGCTTTCATCAGATTCCAGTACGCTCCGCCAAATGCCGCCGCTGTGCATAAAAGTATGGCAAATATAAACAGAATTACCACAAGAAAACTCCTTTCTGAAATTTCTCTTATCAGTTAGTGATATTTCATCCGGAAATGTTACAGATTTTCCTGTTATCTGATATACGTTTCAGAGCAGTGAAATTTATGGAGATTCTCAAAAATATCCCGTCCCTGATGTTTCAGGAACGGGAAAATTTTATTCTTCATCCGGAGCGGGATAGAACGATTCATGCAGATTCTTCAGCAATACTTTTGCAATATCATTGGTACTGACTTCTCCGGTGACACGGTTGTCAATCTCGATGCAGAATGCAATCGGGAAGCTTTCATCATCCACGAAGCCGACAAGAAGTGAATTTTCTGTTTTTTCATTGCCGATTTGCGCCGTTCCGGATTTCACGCCGACATCAGAGCCGGGAAGCAGACCGGCATAATTCTTCCGGCCGTTGTCAAGCATGATTTCCCTCATGTACCCGGCGGAAAGTTCTGAAAACATCTGTCCTGAATATTTCGTTTCAGCCTGATTGGCAGGCGTTCCATTGACTTTGACAGTATGGTCAATCAGATATGGATAAGTGCATTTTCCTGTCTGGGATGCAATTGCACTCTGCCATACCATCAGCTGTAAGGGGCTGACTAAGGTCTCCCCCTGTCCCATGCATCCCCACTGCGTATTGAAATCCGTCTTGCTTTCAAGCGTTGTGGATGCTGTATAAGCTGAAATGCCGTTCACATCAAGATATTTCTGTTTTCCTTCAGCATTCACAAGATAGCCCATCTTCTCATAAGTTTTCTGAATATCATCGAGGGGAAAATCCGGGTCTTCCACTAACTGCGCAAAGAACGGATTACAGCTGTTGGCAAAGGCCTCCGTAATGTTCTGGATACCGTGTCCGGCAGATTTATGACATTTAATCTCTTTTGCATCCTGATTGAGATAAACCCCTGTACAGTCATAGCTCTTGCTGATGAGATTCTCATATCCCATGCTTTCAAGAGCGGCAATCGTTGTAGAGATTTTCTGTGTCGAGCCGGGGACTGTCGGCTGAAATACCCGGCAAATCAGACTCCCGTTTTCGAGTGTTGCCAAATCTTCATAATGATTCAAAATATTCACACTCGGTTTGCTGAAACAGATATAAATCTCTCCGGTCAGATAATTATAAGCAACGGCACAGCCGTTCTTAACTCCGAATGCATCATAGACTTTCCGGTTGACTTTGTGGTCAAGCGTGCAGTGTATCGCGGACTGTCCGTCCTCCTGCTCCCCCAGCATGAAACTGAAATTTGCCAATGTCCCGATATTCTGTGCAACTAATGTATTGGTCATCTGACGGGAATCATCACCGATGAGATTTCCAATATCTACAAAATAATCACTGCCATAGATTTGTGCATCTGCATCGGGGTCAAACAGAACATCCCCATTCCGGTCATAGACAAACCCCATCGAGACTTTAGAAGCATTTGAAATATAAAACCCGGCTTCCGTCTGGAGCTTATAAATCAGAAAGGCAAAGACCCCGAAGAAAATCAACAGCATAATGCTAATCAGATGCTGAACTCTGCGGATGCTTTTCATGATGTCTTCACCGCCTTCTGTTTCTTTTTCTTTGCGGATTTGTGCAGAAACAGCGGTGACTGTCCGGCTTTGAGCATTCCCACTAAAAAACCACATGTCAGCATGGAACTTCCGCCCTCTGAAATAAATGGCAGTGTCACTCCTGTGAACGGAATCAGATTGCATGACCCGAAGATATTCAAGCCCATCTGTGCGAGGAATGCCGCTGTCACCCCGGCGGTCATTGTCGCATGATAATAGCTTTTCGGCGGATTCATGAGAACAGTCATCAGCATAATTAAAATCAGTGCTACCGTCAGGAACGCGTACAGCAGTCCCCATTCTTCACAGATAGTGGCAAAGACAATATCTGATTCATGCGCAAAAATCTTACACAGACTTCCGTTTCCGGCACCCACGCCGAGCCATCCGCCCTTGGCAATGCCGATTAGAGCCTCACACTGCTGATAGCCATCCCCATAGCGGTCAGCCCAGATATCAACATGCAACCGTTTCTGCACATACTCCGGCGCAAAATTCCAGGCGGCCAGAAGAATCAACGCGCCTGCCGCACACATCAGGGCAATGCCTCTCTTAGAAACTTTCGCTTTCGGATAGCACAGCCTGCACACCAGCGAACAGAAAAAAATGGCCGCAAATGTCGGAAGACTTCCCAAATCATGACACCACCACTGCAACGCCAATATCAGAGCCGTGACAATGCATAACAGAATCGTATCTTTGGAAACCCAGAAAAACAGAATCTTCACTTTCTCATGAAGCTCAACAATCGAGGCCGCACATACCAGTACAAAACACGGCTTGATGAACTCTGACGGCTGAATCGAAAAACTCCCCAATGTAATCCATTTTTTCTGATTATCCGTAAAGAAGATAATCGAAATAAACAGCAACGCTATGACTGCATAAATATAAGGCTTTTTCCTGCGAATCCATTCATGATTCCTCGTCAGGAGAAATCCTGCTTCACAGGCCGCCAGGCTCATGACGCACGAAATCAGATGTCTGACCGATAAATTCACCCCTCCGAAACAGGACTGAAATATCAGGCTCATATTCAGCAGACATAACAGCATGAAATCAAGTGTATAAGTCATTTGCTGATATATCAGCGTAATTAATAAATATCCCACATCAAGGCCAATCACTGCGGCAATCAGTTTCAGGAACGCCGGAACTTCAAGAATCCCCCCTCTGATAAAAACCGTTGCCAACATGGAAAGATGTGTTGCAAACAGCAAAACCACCACATGCACATAAGATAACCGATTCTGATACATCAATTTCCCTCATCCTTTCTGCTGTTCCGCCGTCTGTGGCTTCTTGACGAGGAACAGCCTGGTACTTCCCAGCCGGATGCAGTCCCCGGGGGCAAGCTTTTTCTGATGCACTTTCTTGTCATTGACATAAACACCGCTCCGGGAGTCCAAATCCGTAATGCTCCATACACCCTGTGAAACCGTCATGACTGCATGATACCGCGAAACAGCGGCATCCATAATCCGGATGTCCGCCGAAGCATGTCGGCCGAGCAGTATCTCATCAGCCTCGAGCGAATAGCGATGAATTTTATCTTCCTCATCTCTTCTCCGGAGTTCCAGCCCGGCACTGACCTTCAGCCAGCGTTTCTGACACAGCTGACTTTCTCTTCCGGCGGCAAAAATCACGGCGATGGCGAACATATCCAATATTACAAACGCCACCGCGCTCAGGAGCAAATCCGGGATTTGCAGTCCGGAAAGCATCTGCCAGAATTCTTTGAACCAGTCCAAATTTTATCCCGCCTTTCAAAAAAACTGATTATCTTAATTATAATACTTTTTCCGGAAATCTGCAACCGAATTTTGAAAATTCCCTGAATCTTCCGGAAAGCTTTCATAAAATTTTATAAAAATCTGAAAAAGGGCTTGATTTTTTTTGGACACTATGTTATAATAATAGCAGACCCGGAAAAGCATCCGCTTTCCCACAAAGGAGGAATTTTTTTGAATATTACAGTAAGTGCTAAAAAAATGCAGGTATCACAGGCTTTCACAGACTATGCACAGAAACGCCTTGACACAAAACTCGACAAGTTCTTCGATGACGAGGCAGATGCAAAAATTGTCCTCACTGAGCAGAAAAATCAGATTATTGTCGAGCTGACTATCCGCTATAACAGCATGATTTACCGCGCTGAACAGAAAGCCATTGACAAGAATGATGCTCTTGATGCCGCCGTTGACAAAATCATCCGCCAGATTCGCAAGAATAAAACCCGGCTCGAAAAGAAGCTCAAAGACAGTGCTTTCAAACAGGAATTTGAAGATACCGTGGAAGAAACAGATATTTCTGTTGTTCGTACAAAGAAAATCGAAATGCGCCCCATGACTACCGAAGAGGCCATTCTCCAGATGAATATGCTCGGACACGGGTTCTTTGTGTACAAAAATGCTGATACCGGCAAGACAGAAGTCGTTTACAAACGCTCCGATGAGGGCTATGCTGTTCTTCAGCCCCAAGACTGATTTTATCAAAAAAGCCCATTCTGATGGGCTTTTTTGTCATCATAAAATTAATATCAGAAAGGATTTTTACAATGGAAGCAAATTATAAAAACTGGGTTCCGAAAAGCATGGTCACTGCCCTCGGCATTGGTACCACAGTGCTTGCTTTAGGAACACTGGGCGTAAGTGTCCTGAAAAAAGAAAATACCCTCGGAAAACGTGCTTTACAGATTGCCCTCGGAGCCGGTACGCTGGTATGCGGCAGCTATGACCTCTGGGCTGTGAATGCCCGGAAAAATTTCTCCTATAACGGAAAACGCCAGTTATCCCGGCAGATTGTCGAGGGAACAGCTGATTATGTCACATTGCCTGACGGCGGTCTCGGCTTAGATGTCGGCTGTGGCTCCGGTGCGCTGACCATCGCTGTTGCAAAAAATAACCCCCATGCCAAAATAATCGGTATTGACAGGTGGGGCGGTGTATACTCCTCTTATTCAAAAGAACTGTGCGAACAGAATGCCGCCGCTGAAGGTGTATCCAATGTCGCCTTTGCAACCGGAAACGCCGTCAAGCTCGACTTCCCGGACGAAATCTTTGACGCTGTCACAAGTAATTATGTCTATCATAATATCATGGGCAAAGATAAGCAGAAATTAATCCTCGAAACGCTCCGGGTACTGAAAAAAGGCGGTACGTTCGCCATTCATGACATTATGGCCAGTTATGGCGATGTGAATGCGCTTGTCGAGTGCCTGAAAGAACAGGGCTATGAAGAAGTCCATCTCATTGATACCACGGACGGCATGTTCATGACAAAGTTTGAAGCAAAAACGCTCATGCTCGAACAGTCTTTCCTGTTATACGGAAAAAAATAAATCAATACCGCCGGGATGCCCCGGCGGTATTTTCATCAATGTACCCTGTTCACTGCGGAAACTGCATATCTTTTCTGCCGGATATTCAGCGCGATTTTCTGATAACATCCCGCCCCAAGACAGGAAACTATCATATAGACTGCAAAAAGTCCCAATGTAAGCCCGGCATTCAAAGGCGTTTCCTCCCCGAAGACAAGCACGCTAATATAAATAATCAGCAAATACTGGAAAACATATACAGCTGTCACCCGTGAACTCAGATTCCGGAGTACTGTCAGTATCTTGTCATTGAGAATATTCGCTAATGCAAAGCATACCCCCAGCCACATCAGCACGAATGCAATAAACATCAGATTGATAAACAGATTCTGATGATAATAAACTTCTCCGTCCATTAAGTCATCCGCTACGATAAATATATACAAATTTGTAAAAATCTCATATATCTATACTGTGATATTCCTCACGAAATATCTTCCTGTTTCATCGTGTCCGATTTTGC
>Ga0326511_10004387_pt1 | contig 11251 bp, 16 predicted proteins | sample 0_2496_0518_D_FD_203701 | JGI IMG/M metagenome (GOLD analysis project Ga0326511, IMG submission 203701) | Bovine rumen microbial communities from UC Davis, California, United States - 0_2496_0518 | ecosystem: Host-associated > Mammals > Digestive system > Stomach > Rumen | place: USA...
AGGGGTTGTTCAGGCTGTTTTAAGGTTTCCACAATGAGCGATTGTTAAAAAACGTATAACACGCAGCGACACTCACAGTCTACATTGAAATAAAATTAAGAAAAAAAATAAAAAATTTTTTGAAAAAGTATTTGACAATATTTTGAAAAGATTTATAATTTTAATGTTAAGGCAGCGACAAGAAGGACGCAAGCCGAAAGAAATTAAATGAATGAGGTGAGACTATGACACAGAACAAAAGAAAAGAAATCGAAAGACTTTGGAAGTTGTGCAAAGAAACAAATGTTATCACAAATAACACAAAGTTGTGGAACTTTGCAAAGTTTGTTGAATCTGACCTTTCCAGAAGACTATCAAAAGTTGTCTATAAAAGACTAAGAGCCGATGTCGGTTGTTTCAAAACTCATGCACAAGATAAAAGATTTGCCGAAATTCTGTTGAGAAAACTCGACAGATACTGCAAATAAGCCGAAAGCCGCCCTATATGAAAACAACGTATAAGGGCGGTTAAAATAAATCAAAATGAGGTAAAACACTATGACAAGAAAAGAAAAACTAAATGTGATTAACACAGTGAAAAATATTGTAACTCTTGAATTGAGAGAAACAAATGCAGACATACTCGACATAAAATCTGTTGAGCAAATTTGCGATACAAATCACATGAGAAGAATTACTGCGAAAGATGTCAGGTCAATAGCGAACGTTATCAGATACGCAAGAAGACAAGTTGAGAAAATGGCGGTTACAGAGCGAACACTTGAAGCCATAACAACGATTCAAGAATTTGGTATGTGGTTCTGCGGTAAATTTGACTTGTCGTATGCATACATGGACTAAAAAAGCCGCCCTATATGAAAACAACGTATAAGGGCGGTTAAAATAAATCAAAATGAGGTAAAACATGAAATTCAATCCAACAAGATTACATGAATGTCTGAGCGAAATTCAAACATTCATGTATAAAGACTGTAAATTAAACGACTTATCTAAAAAGATGTTGTTTAATATCTGCAAAATTGCCGAATCTGAATACATCAGAGAATCAACATTGTTTGATTTGTATTCATATCTAACGACTTTAGCACTTCAAACAAACAACGACACAAACAAAGACATTAGCACATTGTGCATAAAGTCTTTGAAAACAATGCGTATCATCGAAAACAAATGGAGGGTAAACGATGAAGAAAATTAAAAAAATTTTGGTGCGAATCATCAAAGACGACACAAAACAAGAAGAGTTTATCATTGACTTCAAAAAATGGGTTGACTGGTGCGATGAAAACAATCTTGAGCAGGGTTTCAACAGTCTTCACAGATTTTTTCTTGCAAAAATCAACAAAAATCTTTATAATGATTTTGTGCAAATAGAATATTTGTACTAAATACAACGTTTTTTTCAAAAGGTGGTAAAACATGAAATTCACAAAATTCAACAAAACAAATCGCATTGAATGGGGAGTTTCGACAGAAAATCTTCCATTCAAAAAACTCGGGGACATCTTCAATGAGGGTGTAAAACTCGTCAAAATCCGTGGTTTCTATCTTCAGAATGGAAGATTCGGAAAGCAAGCGAACGCAATAACAGATTCTTGTATTCTGAACGTTCCGACACACATGACAAAAACAATTGAAGAGATTTTGAACGATTCCGAAGCGGTCGAGGCTATCAAAAATGGCGAATGCTGGGTATCAATCCATAAATACCACTCTTCAACATACAACAAAGATTGTTATTCTTTCGACTTTGTCGAAGAATCAGACACAATCGAGGATTTGCCGAATGAGTAAAGATGAATTTGAGAAGTTGAAAACAATTTTCAACATCACATCAGGAACTGTCGAAAACGATGTTGAACGCTATGAAACGGTTATCAACGGTAAACAAATTGTTCTAACGTTCAACAGAAACACAGTGCCACCGAAAAGATATAACATTCATATAGTTTCAATGTGATGATAAAATCACTCATCTATTGACAACAAATTCACAACTTTTTAACATGGAAATCTGAAAGGGCTTTTCAATAGTTCTTCGTTCTCCTAAAAGACACTTTGAATTTTTCAAAGTGTCTTTTTTTTCAAAAAAATTCTTGATACTTTTTCAAGAAAATTTTACAATAATTTTTGAAAAATATTTTTTGGAGGTTTTAAAATTGCCGTTTACAATAAAAGTAAAGAAAAGCACATCGGGATTGAATCTCCCCATAGCGAACGAAGCGTTTTTCAATAGTCCTAACGTTGAAAAAGAGATAAAAAGAGTTTTTCAAATGGCTAATAGACGAGTTCAAAATTTGAAAAACGCTAAAGTAGTTTCGCCTGCGTTGAAGGCTCTTGAATTAGCGACTGGAAAAACAGACAAATTCACGGTTTTTTCATTCTCAAAAAATGACTTGTTGACAACAAGCGGACAAGAAAAATTAGCATATTCATGGGGACAAGCAGTAGCATTTTTACACAACCCGACTAGTACAGCGTTAGGTGCTAGGCAATATACAAAAGAAATATCGAACGAATTGAACGTTTCAAAAGACAGAGCAACTGAAATTTTGGATTATTTAACAGATACCGAAATCGACTTCATGGGTAACATTCATTTAATCAACTACAGAGACACACTGAACAAAATAAGAACAGAATCAAAAAATGATGCTAATGCGATAAATTGGAGCGGTGCGAATTGGAAAAATCAAGTAATGCAAGCATTACAGAAAGAATCTAGCAACATAGATAAAGCCTTGGACACTTTCGCAAATTCTTTTTTGTCGTCTTTTTACGGAGAATGAAAAATTGATATTCAACATCAATAATTGTGATGAAACAATACAAAATGTTTCATGTGAAACAATTACGAAAAACAAAACAACGTTTTTCAATGTTCCTTTCTCTTTCGACATAGAGACATCATCTTTTTATGACAATGGAAACAAAAGAGCCATTATGTATATTTGGCAATTTGCCATAAAAGATGATGTCATAATCGGCAGAACATGGAACGAGTTTAACACACTCATTGAAAAAATCAAAAATATATTGAATCTCAATAAACATAGAAAAATCATTGTGTATATACATAATCTTTCATACGAGTTTCAATTTTTATACAAGCGTTTCAATATTACTGATGTTTTCGCAGATTCTGAGCGAAAACCAATAAAAACCGAAATAGATGAATGTATAATTTTGAAATGTTCTTATAGGTTAAGCGGCTATTCACTGGAAACACTGGCAAAAAATCTCAAAAAACCGTTAAAAAAAATGGTGGGTGATTTGGATTACAAAAAGTTGAGACACTCGAAAACAGTAATTACCGACTTAGAATTGAATTACTGTATTCAAGATGTTTTGATAGTCAATGAGTACATAAAAGAACAGATTGAAGAATATGGAGATATTGAAAAAATACCACTCACACAGACGGGTAAAATAAGACGTTACACCCGACACAACACGGAAAAAAACAAGAAATACAAGAATTTCATTCATAATTTGACGTTAGAACCCGATGAATATTTACTATTGAAAAATGCTTTTTGCGGCGGTTTCACTCATGCAAATGCATTATATGTAACACAAACTGCGTTTAATGTCGCTTCTTTCGATTTTACATCTAGTTACCCGACAGTCATGATAGCGGATAAATACCCGATGTCGAAAGGCAAGCGAATTAAAATTAACTCACTGGAGGAAGTGAAAAGACTTTCAAAGAATTTCAACATTGTTTGCGATGTCAAAATAGAAGGATTGAAACCAAAAGTAACTTTTGAAAATATTTTAAGTTTCTCAAAATGTCGGAATGTAAAAAAACCGATTGTCAATAATGGTAGAATTGTTTCATGTGAAACACTTGAAACAACTTTGACAGAAACCGACTTATTTTCTGTAAACGCTTTTTACAGTTTCGATTCAATAAAATTTGGATTGTGTTATATCTATAAATCCGAATATCTTCCTAGAGAGATAATCGAAGTTATTTTAAAACTGTACAGAGAAAAAACAGAGTTGAAAGGTGTGAAAGGCAAAGAAACGGAATATTTACATTCAAAAGAATTATTAAATTCTTTGTATGGAATGACAGTTACAAATATTATTCATGATATACATATGATTAAAAATGATAAATGGATAACAGAAAACGTTGATATAAAAGACGAAATCAAGAAATACAACGAAGATAAAAATAGATTCTTGTTTTTTGCTTGGGGAGTTTGGGTTACGGCTTACGCAAGAAGAAATCTATATACCGCTATTCTTGAATGTAGAAACGATTATATTTATAGCGACACAGATTCTGTAAAGATTCTGAACTATGAAAAACATTCAAAATATTTCAAGAATTACAACAGAATGATAGTTGAAAAACTTGAATCAGCATTAAAATATCATGGAATAAACGACACAATAAAACCGAAAACAATTAAAGGAATTGAAAAGCCTTTAGGGGTATGGGATTTTGAAGGGATTTACACAAGATTCAAAACTTTGGGTGCGAAAAGATACATTGTCGAAAAAGACAACGACATAGAAATCACAATTGCCGGATTATCTAAAAATAAGGGTAAAGAATACATCAAAAATCAGAAAAACCCATTTGATTTTTTTGATGACTATATGGCAATTCCGAAAGAATACAGCGGCAAACAAACACATACATATATTGACGATGAAATAAGTGGAGAAATTACCGATTATAACGGAATTAAAAACACATACCATGAATATAGTTTCATACATCTTGAAGAAACTGCGTTCAATCTGTCATTGTCTGAAAACTATATTGAATATTTGAACGGATTCAAAGATTTTAATTGAAAAATGTTGCTAAAAAATAATATGAAAGTCATAATATTTCACATGAAATATTATGACTTGAAAAAAATAAAAGAGTATAAAGCCGATTATAATTTAATAATCGGTGAGCGAAGCAATGGAAAAACATATGCACTTTTGAAAGAAATAGTTAAAAACTTTGTCGAGAATAAAAAAGAAGGTGCATATATAAGACGATGGAAAGACGACATTATAGGAAAAAGAGCCGAAAGTGTTTTTTCATCACTTGTTGAAAATGATGAAATTTCCAAAATAACTAAAGGCGAATTTTCTAATGTTGTTTATTCTCGTGGGAGTTGGTATCTGTCATACTTTGACGAAACCAAACATAAATACATGGCAAATCCTCAACCATTTTGTAGAGCGTTCGCATTGTCCGATGTAGAACATGACAAGTCTACCAGTTACCCGAATGTCGATATTATTGTTTTCGATGAATTTATTACAAGAATGTATTATCTTCCCGATGAATTTGTGATTTTCATGAATGTATTGTCTACAATCATCAGAGATAGAAGCAACATTAAAATTTATATGCTTGCAAACACTGTAAATAAATTTTGTCCATATTTTGATGAAATGGGATTATACAACATATCGACACAAGAGCAGGGAACTATTGATATATACTCAATGGGTGAGAATCTCAAAATAGCCGTTGAATATTGTGGAAACAAACTAATAAAAAAATCAAACAAATATTTTGCATTCAACAATCCACGATTAAATATGATAACGGGAGGAGCGTGGGAAATTGCATTATATAAACATCTACCCCAAGGAACTAAAATAAAGCCGAAAAATATATTATACACTTTTTACATCAAATTTTCTTCAAAAATTGTCGGGTGCGATGTTGTTCAGATTGACAGCAATATTTTTGTTTTTTGCCGCTCACAGACGAAAGAAGTAACTAATAGTATCGTGTATACTTTAGATTACACTATAGATATAAACACACGAAAATCATTTTTCAATCCTATTGACAAAAGAGACAAATATATTAGAGATTTATATATGGCTAACCGCTTCTTTTATCAATCAAATGATATAGGCGAAATTGTCAACAATTACATAAAGCAAGTACAGAGAGGCTAAAAAATGAAAATTAACAAGATAGAAACAAGCGTTTTTGATGAGAAAGAATACAATCGTGTTTACTTCTCATCAATGTTGAACAAGATGTATAAAATGTTTCATTACGAGAATTTACCCGAAACAATACCCGAAAGAATTTTTGATAAGTTTCTTTTTGAAAATGGTAATTGTTTTTTCACGAAACACAATGAAAAATTTTATGTTTTTGTCGGTGGTTTTGGTGGGATTCCGAATGAATACTATGAGCCTACAGAATACATTGTCGCAAATCCTTATTTGAAACTTGAAAAAAGTTTTAAAATCGGCATTGAGGGTGTACTGATTCGCAATGATTCTTCAATGTTGGGGATTTTGCCGATTCTGAAAAAATATTCCGAATTACAAAGACATTCGGAAATCTCCCTTAAAATGTCTGTAATTTTTTCTCGTTCTCCGTTCCTTATTTCTGGAACTGATGACAAAACTAAAGAGAGTTCAGAATTTTTCATCAAAAAACTTTTCAATGGCGATTTTTCGGTTATCGGAGATAATGCATTTCTCGAGTCTCTCAAAATTCACGACATACCAAACAACAACAATGTATTGAATTGTATTGAAGTCAACCAGTACATAAAAGCAAGTGCATACAATGCTATCGGTTTGGATTCGGTTTTGAATCAGAAAAGAGAAAGACTGAACGAGAACGAAATAGCGATAAATTCGGGTGCATTGATTCCATTGTGTGAAGATATGCTGCAATGTAGAAAAAAAGCCATTGAAGAAATAAACAAAATGTTCAATCTTGAAATCAGTGTCGAATTGTCCAGTACATGGAGAACACAGAAAGAAACATTTGATTCTGTTCAAGTTTCACATGAAACAAAAACCGAAGATGAAACAATCGAAGATGAAACAAATGTTTCACATGAAACAATCGAAGATGAAACAAATGTTTCACATGAAACAATCGAAAATGAAACAAATGTTTCACATGAAACAATCGAAGATGAAATAGAGGGTAGAAGATGAATATAGACGAGTTAACAACAGAGAAAGGTTTTTTCAAAACTTTGAAAGAATCTTATAATGATTTGTATGATTCACTTTTCGGAGATTTTGACGAAAACGAAGCCGATTTAACTTTTAGTTTTACTTATGGAGATTTTGAAATGCTCAATAAAATCGAATCTCTTTTGAAAGTGAAAACTAAAATTGAAACGGTAAAATTCATCATTGATTTTCTAGTAGCAAATAATTCTTATGTGTGGGTAAAGTTGAAAAATTCGTTGTCGTCTCTGAACCCTTTAAGCGGCGAAAGAGAAGAGAGGACAAGCGAAAGAACGGATTCAACCGAAAGAAACGGGACAGACACACATGACCGAAACTCTTTTGACGATTCGACACTTTCAACTGATGAAAAAAATACAACTGATTCGACAAGCGACTACACAAGCAACAATCACAGCATTTTAGACAAAACAAAAGACGTTGCGAAAAGCGTTGACGAATACAAAAAATTGACGAATCAGAATAAAATCTTTGACATCGTTTCAAAAGATATTTTCAATTTTGTTGGTTTTTATGTATACTAATTATTCAATGGAGGTTGAAAAAGTGAACAAAAATAGAAAGGGCGTGATAGTGTTGATTCTCAATATTATCATCATGATTTGTAATACAGTCATCGGAAAGATTGACACTGTAAATGTCGAAAATGTTTCACATGAAACAACAGTTGAAACAACAGTTGAAAATGATTCTCATGAATCATCAGTTGGTATTATTGCCCATGAAATGGAATCTCTTTATATGGAGGTGTAAAAATGGATAAATGGGAAAATTTGGCGAATGTTTCGACATTGATAGTGTCGGGTGTCTTCACGTTGCTTAAAATAATAATCGGAGGTTGAAAAAATGGGGTTCAAAAAATCAAACATCATTTTCGATGAAAAACCAGTAAAGGGGAGTACGAATGCAATAACAAGCGGAGCAGTTGCAGAAAATTCGGGAGGCATACCTATTTACAAGAAAAAAGCGACTTTTCAAATTCAAAACCCAACAAGCGGCTCAAATGTGAACATATCCCCGAAAATCACATTTGCGAACACAACAGAATTGCATGAATTTGCCGATAAATATGTTTGTGTCGGTATCTGCAATATCGAATCTTTTTTGAATAGTGAGCGTACGACAACGTTTTCATCGGGTAAATATGTTAGTTTGGGTATCACTCACAATAGAGCAGAAATCGCAAGCAACATTACTGCTCCCGATTTGTATTACAACGGTGTAGCACTTCCCAAATATTCGATTTCATCGACTACCATTTATTATAATTGTGATTTGGTTTTTGTCGATGTTAACGACTTGACAAATTTGTAACAGTAATGATATGTTTCACGTGAAACATTTTTTGAAAATTGTTTCATGTGAAACATTCAATTTTTCAATAGAGGTGTAAAAATGAAAGTAAAACAGATTCATGAACTTGTCAACGGAGCAACTTCACAAATTCTCGGAGAAGAAACAATTCTCAAGGAGGATTTGTCTAATATCGTTGACATCGGAAAAAATATCATTGATTCGGACAACATCGACAACTATGTAAAATCACTCGTTGACCGTATCGGAAAGGTAATTTTTGTAAACCGTCCTTATGTCGGCAAAGTTCCTTCAGTCCTCATGGATTCATGGGAATTTGGTTCAATCCTTCAGAAGATTTCCGCTGAAATCCCAGAAGCAACTGAGAACGATTCATGGGAGTTGACAGACGGCACAAGTTATGACCCGAATATTTTCTATAAGCCGACTATAACGGCAAAGTTTTTCAACTCAAAGACAACTTTTGAAATTCCGATGAGTTTCACGACAATGCAAGTCAAAGAGTCCTTTGACAGTGCAGAATCTCTCAATGCCTTTGTGTCCATGCTTTACAACACGGTTGAAAAATCGATGACAGTAAAAATTGATTCGCTTGTCATGCGTACAATCAACAACATGATAGCACAAACAATTTCTAACGACAGTGCAGGAGTCAGGGCTATTAACTTGTTGACAAAATACAATGCACTTGGTCATACTTTGGCGGCTGATAAGGCTATCAAAGATTCGGAATTTTTGCGTTTCGCTTCTCTTGAAATGTCTTTGACTGCTGAGAGAATGTCTGTCATGTCCACACTGTTCAACAGTGAAGGAAAGGCAAGATTCACACCGAAAGAATATTTGCATACCGTTTTGTTGTCTGATTTTGCGGAGGGTGCAAAGGTTTATCTTTATGGCGACACATTCCACGAAGATTTTATCAAGTTCCCGAAGGCAGAAACCGTTCCATACTGGCAGGGTTCAGGCACTTCATACGCATTCGATGATGTCTCAAAAATCAATGTTACAATCAAAGACGGCACAACAACAAAAGATGTTTCAAAGTCGGGAATTTTGGGAGTAATGTTTGATAGAGACGCTATCGGAGTTAGTAACCTCGACAGAAGGGTAACAAGCAACTACAACCCAAAAGCAGAATTTTACAACAACTGGTATAAATTTGACGCAGGGTATTTTAATGACCTTTCAGAAAATTTCGTTGTGTTCTACATTGAAGACAACGTATAACGTTTTGTAACTTTCCTAAATGTTTCACATGAAACAATCGTTTCATGTGAAACATTTTTTATTTTTGGGTGGTGTAGTATGACTGTTTATTTTTACAAGATGACAGACGACAAAAGAAAATTGAATAAAACACTAAACGAAAACGAAAAAATTGTAAAAAACATCGTTCTTTTAGATGTCGCTAATATCAATATTATGGATTGTGTTTTATCGTCTAACATAAGCGATGAATATAATTATTGCTATATTCCTAGTATAAAACGCTATTATTTCGCACAAACCACAGACATTTTAAGCAACAACAGAAAAAGACTTCATTTTGAAACCGATTATTTGATGACATACAAAAATTTGATTGAAAATAGCAATTTGCATTTTGTAAAATCTTCTAATCCGATAGGCGATAAAATAACATTCGATACACGGAATAAAATTTCTAGAAAAACTTATAATTTGAATAATCCATTTTTAGATTCTTATTCTGATGTTTTGGTAAGCATAAAGGGAGTTTAAAAAAATGTCTGAAATAGTTCATAATTTTGATTTTAGCAATGTAAAGGGATTCGACATAGTTTCTAATTCTGATGTCGTGAAAGAAATCAACGAAATAAACCCGAATATTTACACTCTTAATTTTCGAGTGGTTTTTCAAATTAGAGAGGGTTACAACGTTATTGAAGTTCCTCATATCTCTTTAAATTTCATTCAAAATTCTGTTTTACGTGAAATCGAAAGCGATGATTCAATAAGCGACAATCTTTATATCTGCGAATATCATAGCGGCAATTTTTTATCCGTATCAACTGATTTTCATAGTGTCGTTATTGGTAGTGCTAGTATTTTTTCGCCCTTTCAATACGATTACCCTACAGTAAGAGTTCAGAGAGTAAGCAACAACAACATTCAAAAAATCGCCAACAGTCGTTTCGATGTTCAATTATCCGATGTCGATTTGGGCACTTTCATTATATCTTTGCTTCGTTATCCCTTTAACGTTGATATCGGGGATTCTGCGGATTTAATTCTTGGCACTGTCATTTTATCGCAGACTGCACCATTAATAACAAGTCAATTTTATAATTTTACTTTGTTTGATGATGTTGTATCGGGTATTTATGGAGATGATAGGGATTTTACAGATTCTGAAATTTTTATCGATTTGCCTTTCTACGGTGTATATTCAATCAGTTCTGATTATCTCAATTCAAGAATTAAAATTTCTTACAAGTGCGATATTTTGGCTAATCGTGCTAGCATTACAATTTTTTCTGATGATGTCATGATTGATAATCTTGAAATTGTTTTGGGTTATGAAATACCATATATTTTCACTACAAAAACTTTGTATACTGAAAAAGTTATTGCCGATACTCTTCAAAATTTTGAAAAACCTAAAATAAGAATCAATCAGAAACTTTCTTCAACTTCAATTTACAATATTGATTATTTCGGCAAAGTCGAAGATTTTGAAAATGGTGATTTTGTTTGTGTCGATGATATGCAAGAAATCAAACCGACATTAAATTCTGATGACTTTGATAGTCTGCTTTCAACACTTGCGAACGGTTTTTATATCTAAAATAATAAAATCGTCTTAACGTAAATTTAAGACGATTTTATTATTCTTTTCTTTAATTTTATTTTAATGTAGACTGTGAGTGTCGCTGCGTGTTATACGTTTTTTAACAATCGCTCATTGTGGAAACCTTAAAACAGCCTGAACAACCCCTAC
>Ga0326511_10004389_pt1 | contig 11249 bp, 24 predicted proteins | sample 0_2496_0518_D_FD_203701 | JGI IMG/M metagenome (GOLD analysis project Ga0326511, IMG submission 203701) | Bovine rumen microbial communities from UC Davis, California, United States - 0_2496_0518 | ecosystem: Host-associated > Mammals > Digestive system > Stomach > Rumen | place: USA...
TGGTCATTGCCATCTTGTGGCTCGTCCAATGTTTCGCCGCTTCTCTTGGTGCGCCATTGGTAACTCAAGTATTCGCGCTCTAGGTCTTTGCCATCATAGATGATTTGCTCCTGCTTTACTCGGTCAATGCCTCGCAGAACGCTTCCGGCATTCTTGTCTGCACCCACGATGCGGAATCCTTGCGCCTTTATTTCTGCGATGATTTCCGGTCTTGCTGCATCTGCCACGATCAGGACGGATGGGTCAACGCCTGCCCTGCGTAGTTCATCACCATATTGCGAGCCGAGGATGTTCGTCTTGTATATAAGCTCTTGTGCGACCAGCTCACCTGATTCTTTGCGCCAGATGCCCACGAGTGCGGTTTCGTCATTGCTGAAGCCGAAGTCGAGTCCGTATCTGATGAGTTTCGCGTTCTTGTAATCGTCCTCGGTTGCCTTGCGCCAGCCGCTGTAAATGTTCCCCTCAAGGCTCCCGATTTGCCCTAATCCATAAACTGTCCACCAGTTCGATGGCTTTTCGCCTGGCTTCGGTTTTCGGCTCTCGATCGCCTCTCGGATGGTCGGCGCGAGCGCTTCGTTGTCCTTGTATGTGAGGATGATGAAGTCCGCATTGTCCTTTTCGTCCTTAATGAGCTGATGTGCCCAGAACTCGTGCGTTGGGTTGTAATCGATGATGACCTTGCCTGTGGTGCGGAATGCGAGGTTCTGGAAGGTCTGGAAGTCCATGTCGTTCGCCTCGTTCACGAATAGTAGGTCACGCGCTGGACCATGTGCGCTCATGTTGTCCACGCTGATGAACTCCAGAATCGTGCCGTTGCCGAAGGTGTAGATTTTGCTCGATTGGTTCCAGCGTTCTGGCTCCCAGATGTCTGCCGCTTTCATGATTGCCTGGAAGTCACGAATTGCGCCTCGGCTGAGGTGTGGGTAGCTCATAGACGCTACCGTTGCAATCTTGTCTGCATTCATTTGGCACCATGAGATGATGAGCATCAGAAGCGAGTAAGTTTTCGCTGCGCGCATGCCTCCCTGTGCCACGAGATAGCGTTTGCTGTCTATGAACAGGGGCTTGAGCTTCTTGAGCCCTGTTGTGGCGTAGTTTTCAGCCATTCTGCTCCTTGATTACCTCGTCCAGGCTCTTGCCGTCGACGATAAACTTCTTCGCATTTAGGAACGTGATGCCGGCCGTCGTGCTGATGTGAATTTTTTCTGTTTCCAGCTCGTCGTCATCCTCCGCGATTTCTATGCCATAGACGTTCTCCAATGGCACGATCATGAAGTCCATCCGCTTCCGCGTTTTGTAGTCTATTTCGAGTGTTCTCATTTCTTGCCCTCCGTCAGGTCAATCAATGGCTTTGGCTGGACTGGCTCGACCTCCAGATGTTGCTTTGGCTGTCCATAGACTTGGTTGATCATGCTTTCGAGAACTTTCCAGTCGCCTTGGTTGATTGCTGTTGCCACTTTCCGCTCGAAATATGGGAGTTCCTTGTTCGTTGCGATCGCCATGAGTTCAGCCTCTGACAGCTTCATCATCTGTTCGAGCTTATATCTTGGCGTGTCGTCTTTCTTCCATGATCCATTATTGCGCGGATTCCCATTTGGTTTCCCAAATTGCCGCTCCACCGGCGGTCTTTTATACCCAACCGCCGACTTGACATCACCCTGCTTTGTGGGATTGCTTGCCATTAGAATAACCCCCACTCTGCAAGCTTCTCGAAGCCACCTGTTGCTCTTATGTAGTCTCGCGCGCGTTCTACCACTCTGGCATAAGGCATTGAGAAGTGAGAATCGCTTTTTTGTCTGAACTCGACAGATTCATCGCCAATCGCACATAATGCCTCGACCTCTTGTCCTGTTTCTTGCGCTACCATGTGGCAGACGATATTGACTGCCACATCCGCTTTACTGAGGTCTTTGCCATGTAGCCCTCCGCCTGTGACCGCTCTGCCCATGTCAGAGCCAAGTTTACGGTTAGTCGCACCAGTGTCGACATTTGTGCCGCCAGTCCATTCGCCGAGTGGATTCACGATCACTTTCTGAACGCCTTTTATATTGAACTTGATCATCTGCTCTAGGTCATAGCCGTTCGTGTTGCTTTGGCATGCGATGAATGTCTGAGTCTGCTCATCATAGATGAATTTGCCATCAGTCGGCAGTTCCGTGTAGAGCGCGCGGATGAACCCGCTGAGCTTTTCTTCTTCTTTGCTTACTGGCACACCCTTGAAGATGCCATTGTCGCCACAGCGAATTTCTTCTGCCTGATTCTCGGCCAAGTGTTCATCCTGTGGCACGATTTTAAGGTTAATCCATGTTTTCTCGGTGTTTATGATTCTTTTGACAATCTTGCACACCTCATCATGGCTGAATGTCGCGTTTGTTTCAGCTATGATGTGGCAGTTGCCATGTCCGATCAGCACCTCGACTGCGATTTTCGGGTTATCGGTTTTCTTGTATGCCAAGTCCACGATCGCTCCTGCGATGCGGTCTGCCACCTTGTCCGGATGTGATGGGTTTACTTTTTCAATCATTTTGTGCTCCTTTCATATTGCTCGAGATTCAAGTTGTCGCTGACCTGCTTGATCGCTGATAGTGAGCGCCAATTTAGTCCAGCTATGAATGCGAGTTCCATGTCAAATACTGCCGGTCCTTTGATATTCGTGTCTGTCACGAAATCCGTGCTAGTGAAACATGGGAACGACGGCTCGGCAATATCTAATGTGTCGAGCTTGATTTGTTTTTCCTTAAAATCAACCCCCGGATGATGCGTCCCAACCTCGGATATTTGGACTTTCTTTCCAATCTCGATGTTATTGCTCCCGACATAGCCAACATTGAGCGCATCTTCCTCGCTTGGATCCACTGCCTGCAAAATCTTCTTCACGGCATTCATCCCGCCAATCCCAGTGATGATGATCTTTTCTGCATCGTTAATGACATCCTCATCGAGAATCTCTAGTTCGCTTGCTTTTGCTGCGATGATAATCATGCTTCCCCCTTTTCTATATATGCGATTGCCTGATCCAAGAAATCCTTGATCGCCATTTCAGGGATTTTGCTTCGCGTTGAGTAATTCCGGCCAATGAATCCATTTGTGTCGCACGAGCTTTTGATTGAGTTCCCATTCTTTTGAACGAACGTCTGCTTGAGATTCAGCTTAATGTTGCTTGCGAATATTTCTGGTTTTGGCGAGAATCTTCCTGGCTCGTATGCCGAATAGACAAGCTTATTGAGGAACATCTTAGGCACCCCCCCCGCCACGTATTTATGGATATAATCCCAACTGTAATTGTCTGGATTTTCCACCATGAACACTTTTGGCTTCGTCGTCTTGATGATTTCCCATGTGTTTTGGTGGCACAGTTCGCCATTCACGCGCCCATAAAATGTCTTGATGCCATTATTCTTCACGAATCCAGTCGCCACATCAACATCCTGTAGTTGGAAGATTTTATTCTCTGGGAACAGCTTGCTCGCGTATCTTTTCCAATGGATGTTTCCGTTGTTGATTGAAGTCATATGGCTCCAGCTTTCGCATGGTGGGCTTGCGACGATAATGTCTGGCTTCGGGAGCGATTTGAGCAGCTTCTTGCCAATCCCCACACCATCGAACAGCTCGCTAAAATCTGCAAGGTTGAAGTTTAAGTAACGTGGATTGTTTTTCCCGTAATGGCTCATGCCGACTCCGAACACATCAATGCGATCGTCGAAGTATTTGTGAATTGTTGAGGTATAGTCGCCTGTTTCTGAATCGAACAGCGCCCAGCAGATCAGATTACTCATCCTTGAGCCTTTCATCCCAGAAGCCATCATAAGTGCCCTTTTCCTGCTTATACTGGACCATTTGCTTCATAAGCGCCGTTGCTGTTTCGTCCGTGATTGCAAGTTGAATCTCATCCGAGTAGTCAAAAGTGATGAACGATGTCACGATTGTTGGTGGATTTTCCGTGATGTCTTTCTCGTCCTGGATGCTCTGCTTGATATTAGTGACGCCCCATTCTTGGAGCTTGTCCGTGTCCCATTCATTAAACAGCGCATCCCAATCCCAGTCGCCGTTCTCGACATTGTCGCGGATGATGATTTCTTTTTCGCGTTCTTCGGTCAGGTTCGGCAGCAGGATGGTCGGCACCTCTTTCAATCCGATTGCCTTGGCGGCCTTGTAACGTTGATTGCCTGCCAATATGACCAGCTCGCCTGTCCTATCGCTTAGGATGATTGGACGCGCCTCGAAGTAGTCGGCGTTGTCCTTGATGCTCTGCTTGAGTTTCTCGAACTGGTCTTTTTTGATCGTGCGTGGATTGCCTGGCAGCTCTTTGAGGTCTTTGATTGGTCTATATTCGACCTGTGCGTTCGGTTTCATTCTTCCTCCTTTTCCTTGATTCGTTCATCTAAATCAATAAATGTCGGCTCGATAGGTTCTGGGGGCATCTTCCTCCCCACAGAGTTCTTTCAATTCTTGTTTTCTACACTCTGGGCATACTCCCCACTCATTTAATGCGACAAAGTGCCAACCGCAATACGCTTTTGCTTCCCTCATTTTTCCTCCTTTTTCGCTTCCCTGATTCCTGTTGGCTCGTCGCTCCATGCATTGTCGAACTCGAACTCTAAGCCGAGATGCGCCATCAGTAGCTCGATTTTCGTCTCGAGCGCATCGAGCTGATTGTCTATTTCTTCGCCTGGTGTCATTTTCCCACCTCCAATAATTCAGGGTTTTCGTGGATGTTACCGAGAATCTCGTAATCACTTTGTTTGTCATGATGAAAAAAGATTATTTCTTCTCTGTCATCATTCTCGAGCACGAAGCTTGCATCGTACTTTCTGTATGTGACTGCGTAGCTAGAGCCTCTACAGTCGTATTTCACTATATCCCCCTTATAAATCTCTTTGCCGTTCTTGTCTTTGAGACCAGTGTCGAACTCAAGAACTAGGTCTGTGTTTTCATGATGCGTAACCCCATCGTCATCTTCAAACATCGCATAAAGTGAGCCGTCTGGATATAGTTCAGCATCGAACGCATACCTTTTCCAGAAGTCACTCCAAACTCTAAAGCCTCTCATTTTTCATCCTCCAAGTCGAGATTATCCGCCAAGAACTCGCAGATGTCGTAGGCGGTCGTCAGGCTCTTTTCTTTCTTCCATGCCCTGACCATGGCCTTGAGCTCTTGCATCTTGATTTGCTTTTCGTTCATTTCTTTTTGCCTCCCTTTTTCTTTAAGCGGTCAGTGAATTCTTCGACCATAATCAGCACGGCGAATGCTACCAATCCCAACACCATCAATAGCACCCCTGCCAAGAAGATGATTCCGATGGTCTGCAATAAAAGCCCAATGATGTCCATCTAGCGCCCCTCCCTTGCAATTCTGCGCATGATGTGACGCTCGTGGTTCGTGTATTCCGAGCGATCAGGTTGTTTTGCTGGGTGTTTGGCGTGGATTGCCCCTTTTTGAGTCATTTTGCGCCAGTTTTGGTCGCGCTTTACCTGTTTTTTGGCGAACCATCCAGGGAACGCCTGCAATTTGCGCTGGCTTCCCATCCTTATCGGTCGCCCTGTTGTGTGGCTCATGTCTTGTCCTTTCTTTTTAAGTTCTCGTATTTCACTTTTTTGCCCTCGAGATTCGGCGTCCGTTGCGTTCCGAAGCTCTGGATGCCGTGTCGCATTGCGATTGTGTGGATTTTCTTCGGCGTTAGTCTGCGATTATATCGAAGCGAATTGCGGAATCTGCGCCATTCGGGATATGTTCCGAGCGGGCCGAAGAAGCGGTGGTAGATGATATTAGGCGCGCCATGTTTCGGCAGGGCGTAGATGGTTTCCTGGTTCAATAGCACCACCTTTACGTCGTCGAATTCCCGAACATAGACTTGCACCTGCTTATATCGCCCCACCGTCGTCATGCTTTTATGCGTCCTCCGTGATTCTGATGGTGATTTCGGCGCGTGGATTGTCGCGATCAACCTGCTTGTCGATGGCAGCGAATGCTCTTAGTAGTTTCGTGGAATCGTCTGCGATTGCGAATGATTCAACCAATGCGTCCAATAATGTCGTCACTTGGTTGTCGAGGTCGCGTCGGATTTCGTTCGGTCGGTAGATGTTGAATGTGATTGAGTAGACGGTATGCTTGGCTGATGCTTTGAGCTTCTGTTCTTCTTTGCTCATTGTGAATGCATCTATAATGCCCTGCTCGCGCAATTGGGCTGTAAATTGGTTGACCATGTCCTCCTGATTGGCTCTGGCTTTTTTGTCTGGAATCACGGCACCATGGCTCGATATGATGTGGCGGTTCTTTTTGCTCATCACGGTTCCACGATATGTGAGCTTGAGCACGCGCGTTTTGCGTGGTGTGATTGACGATTCGTAACCTGCCTCGCTCATGGCGCGGTCTATTTCACGGATTTCGTCTGCGACGCTCATGATTCGTCCTCGTGCCATTTCTTGCTCCAACGCTTGGCCTTTTTGAGCCAATCGTCGAGTATCATGTTGTCTATTTTCTGGACGGCTTTGTTGACGAGCCATCTGTCCTTGTTTTTTGCATCTGCCATGCTTACCTCGCTTATTTTTCGTTTTAATGGCCACCTTTGCGGTGATATATAGTGGGGTTGTTTCTATTCCGCCACCCCTGCGGTCGATTTGGACGCTTGCTTCAGCGTCTTGCACCACGCGAACTATTATTCGTGCGGAAGATTTAAGACACCGTCTCTGTTGTAGGGGCTTATAACCCCCCCCCGACCGCCGGTTCCATTTGACTTATTAGCGGTCGAGGCGGAGCAGTAAGCTCTGCCCTCGTTTAGTTTCGCGATTTGTTAAGTGCGAACGCGTTCCAGGCGGACTCTCTGCCTCCTGGAGCGTGTTCTATGCGGAATGTGGTGGCGGTTTTCGGGTTTTGCCCATCTTCCGCCAAGTCCGGCATCCGCGCCCTGCGGTGCCGGTCACTAACGAGCGCGCGGTGTATTTCAAGGCGGAACTTTTAGGTTCTTTATGTAATGCCTGTGCGCGCCCGGCTGACCAAATAACGTGAATCAATTGCAAGGTTGATAAGCTTGGTCAGCGGAGTTATTCCTCCCCATGCAGGGGGAGTGATACATGTTTTGATGTGCTGTCGGTGCTCTTTTACGCCTGCCGACCTAGAAGGCTAGTTGTTATTCTTCCCAGAATCGAGTTCCCTCGCCTGATGGCATTGCTGCCGGCTCGATTCGTGGCTCTGGCTCCGCGTAGGTGAAGTCTGGTGCTTCTTCGTCCATGGCGTTACCTGTTCTGTATATCCGCTTTAATGGTTTGTATCGCCGAGTAGCTCGCCTTGTTGATGATGTTCAATTGATTGAGCAGATCTCTCTCGGTGTCATTGGCTAGGTCAATCTTGCGGAGCACCGTGTCGATGCTCGCGATTTGTTCTTTGACATGCGCAAGATTCTGTGGAATTATGTTGTTCATTTCTTTAGCTCCGCTTTGCGTTTATTGATGATGCTGTTGATGTATTTCTGTTGAGCTGGGCTCATCTTTGCGACGTTCAAGCTCTTGTAGTAGTCCTCCAGGCTCTCTAAGTCATCAATGGCGGCGCAGGATTCGCGCACGGTGTCGAAGTCGATGTTGTTCTTTTTGCGATATTCAACACCATCCGCCTCAACGTTCTTGTCGTCCTGTCCTGCCAATCCGAGCGCCATCAGGGTCGTGTATCTGCGCGCGTATGATTCCGAACTACCGCGGCTTTGTTGGGCGTTCATGCTGCCCATCTTCTCGCTGATGATTCGGCTGCCGATGTTCCACTCTTTGGTTTCTTCGTCGTAATATTCCATGTAATCGCCGACATATGTCGTGCCGTCTGGTGTGAAGACTGGCTTGATTCGCATTTTTGGCACGTCGAAGCCTTGCGATTGGATATCTGCGAGGCTCGCATAATTGAAGCTGAATTTGTCGTCACCGGCTTTGCTTGTGTTCTTGACGATTTTATTGGTAGGCATAGTCCACTCCTGGAATCACGGTTTTGTCATTTCCGCCTTTATTTGGTAGTCTGAATTCGCGCTGTTGGCGGAGCATGGCTTTTTGAAGCATGCGTTGCGCCTTGCGGAATTGCTTCGCGATCTTTATGGCTTCGCGGAAGTCTTTCTCGCTGAGGTCGGTCAATTGCTCGACCAATTCGGCGAAGTCCTTATTTTTCTTTGTCGTTTTCATTCTCGTTTTCCTTTCGTTTTCTCTTATATGTATCTATTGGCGACGCGCTCCCACGGTTCGAGTCCGTCGACGTCGCGCGTAATCTTTGCTTTGGCCTTGCCGCGTTTTGATTTGCGGCCGCCAATCGCTCCGGCGATTCGTGCAAGTTCTGGGTTGGCGGCGAATCCTCCTGTGTGTCCGTTTCGGCCTCCCTTGCGCCCAATGCTTGCATAGAAGTCGTGTCCATATTTCTTTTTGTTAGTTATTGCGGCTTTCCTGCCGCCTTCTTTGGTCCCTGACATGTTTACCTCCGTTGGTTTCGTTTTATTGTTTGTTGCTTTTCTTTTTCTTTGCCTCGTCGATAACCGCCTGCGCATCGGCGCAGAAGTTCTCGAAGGCGAGCTTAATTTCGTCCAGCGCTTCCTGCATCTGGTTCCTTTTCTTGTTCTTCCATCAATTCGTCCCAGTAATAGACTTTGATTTTGCTCATTTTCTGATCTCCGCTTAGTTGATTGGTCCAATGATTAGCAGTGCGATGAAACAGGCGATTGCGACCAGTTTCCAATGGCGCGTGCCCCAGTCGATGATTTTGTCGATTGTTTCCATGTTCTAGCTCCTGCTTTTTAGTTCTTTGGTGAGGACGTTGATCGTGTAATCGCTGTCCTTAATGATTTGGATGAGTTCGCTCTTGGTGAGCTTGCTCAAATGTTTGTAAGTTTGGCTCATGTTGGCCTCCTTTCGTTTAATGTTTGTTTTTGTTTGGTTTGCCGAATTGTTAAGGTGTGTTCCTAGTCTGCCCTGACCGCTTTATTTGTTGCGCGTCTAGTGTGGCGATTCGGATGGGTTTCAAACTCTGATCAATTCGTTCTTTGAAGCCCCTCAAAAAAGCCACTCTTTGCGAGTGGCTTGTGTTTCGCTCTGAATTATTGTGCGACACTTGATTTCTGATTCTATACATTGTGCGACATTTTAGATTCAGGCGAAAGACGACTGTCCACTCGTCTTGGTTGTTCTAGTTTTCAATTTCGCGCAGGGTTTTTTGATTCCCTGTTACTATCTATACTATCACACTCGCCCTTAAAAGTCAATATGCTTTCGCTTAAAAAATGCCCAATTTCAGCCGCCTTTTTTGGCCCTGGATGTATTCCCGCGCCGGATCCAGATATTCGTCTGGTATCAGGGGTGGGAACGGTGTCATGCTGAACACCCATTTGGATTGACGGGGAAGTCGGTCAATCGCAAGCGCCAGGGCCGAATCAATGGTCACTTCCCTGCCTGTTGGTGTTCGGATTATGTTCGGCTTTTCAAAGTTCGTCCAGGTCAGCATCATGACGCGCGGTATTGGGAGCCGCGTGGCTTTGGCTGTCTTTTTAATGAGCTCATTGCGCCATAGTTGATCTGACTCGCTCATGATGTAGATTTCGTTTTCGGTTTTCATTGTGATCCATTTCCTTTTAATCCTCCAGTTTATCTATTAGTGGAGCCTGCACCCAGAGGCTCGATTTATCGTCCCATTGTAGGTAGATCGCGCAAGTGCGCGCGCATTCCTTGTCGTTTATCATCTTACACGTTTGTCCGCCATGCGTCCGATTATGTTGGCATCTGCGCCGGTACCAGCGGACGGTGCGAATGCCATCTGTTGTGATCTTCCATGCCGGACGTGTTTGGCTTGCGAATTCCGGCTTTGGCCATTGTGGATAGTATTCTCGCGTGATTATCAGACCGCGCTTGATTGAGATGTGGTTTAGGTTATCCGTCAGGGCTTGGTTTGTCTTGTGCATCTTGCCATCATCGCCTTTATACAGGTAAAAGATGGGCAGGTCGCATTGATCTTTCTCGGTCATCTATTTTGCCTCCCTATTCTTCAAGAAGGGCAGGGTCTTCCGAGCCTCTTTGAACATCTGGCAGACTCTAGCGTGCTCCTCGTCACTGACTGGAACGAACGCGCCATTGTAATATGGGATGCCTCCGCGCAGATATTCTGGAATAGGGCGGTCGTCTTGCGGTGCGCTCCCCTGCCCAAGCGGTTGCTCGTTTTGTTTGCGAACCTCCCACATGTCGAGCTTCGCCAATTTGCTGTATTTGCCTGTCAAATCGCTCGGTGTGGCGATTTGTGGCGCGAAACGGTCACCGCTTCGGATTGCGTTGCCAACGCGCCTTACAAGCGTTTTCGTGCCGTCTGCGCCGTATTTGCGGAGCAGGTTGTATAGTTGCCGACGCTGATTCTGTTGGCCTTTAATGTCGATGCCAGTTTCGGCTTGCCATAGCTCGACCAATTCGTTGATGTCCTCGCGTCCATATTGCTGTTTATTTGAGTTTTCCACACCCTCTGCGACGGACTCGTCGCCTTTTACTTTTGTGTATTCTTTTGTGTATTCTTTTTGAACAGACGGCGAAACCGCTTGTTCATCAGACGGCGAAACCGCTTGATGAACAGCCTGGTTTTCCGATTGATGGCGATTTCCGTCTGATGAACAGAATGTCAATGTGGTGGTTCTGACGATGTGTCCAAACATGCGCTTTTCTGTGATGTATCCGCGCTCGCGTAGGTTCCTGCACGTGCGTTGGAATGCTTCACGACCGACGCCGAGCAGCTTCATCAATTCCTCGGACTTTTTCCAACATCCGCGTGAGCCGAAGCTCGCGATCTCGGCATATAGAAGCCGCTCGTGTCCGTTAATGCTCTCGTCCAGCCATATCTCGGCTGGGATGAAGATCCCGTTGAATTTTCTTTTTTCGGCATCCTGTGGGATACCATCGTAGTTTTGGTTCGTTTCCATTGTCCGCTCCCTGAATTTTGATTTGTTTCAGGGGCTTCAAGGGTATAAAAAGCACCGCGCGTAAAAAATGCGGGTGCTTCTTATATTTGCGAATTGATCAGTGCTTTCATTGTAGCGAATTTGGCTGGATTTGTCAATTTGGCAGTACCTGTGTTATACTTGAGTCAGAGTTCTTAGCGAAGCCAGCGGTCATCAAAAACACCGCTGTTTTTTTACCTCGCTTTTGGCTTAAAAAGCCCCAATTTCTGGGGCTTTTGCTCATTTTTTGAGCTTTTCTTTAAGGAACTGCGCTTGATGCGCCATGCAGCTGTGATAGGGTTCTTCGTCACAAGCC
>Ga0326511_10004390_pt1 | contig 11245 bp, 14 predicted proteins | sample 0_2496_0518_D_FD_203701 | JGI IMG/M metagenome (GOLD analysis project Ga0326511, IMG submission 203701) | Bovine rumen microbial communities from UC Davis, California, United States - 0_2496_0518 | ecosystem: Host-associated > Mammals > Digestive system > Stomach > Rumen | place: USA...
GTGTATCAGTCCTGGCCTGGGGCCACTGGCACCGCTCACGGCAATGGCTTCCGCGAAATACTTAATGCTCTGATATTCACCGTTCTTGGCTTTCTTCTGGCATTGCAAACAGCGGAACGTCAGTGAGCGTTCGTTCTTAGGTTTGAGGTCGATGGTGGAGAGGCTTATAGCACCAGGCTTGGGCTGCACGGCGAGCACGTTCAGGAGATCGAGATACACCCCCTTTGCCACCCACGTGCAGCAGCGGTACTTGCGGCTGCTCAGCAGGTCGCGTGAGAACATGTAGAAACCCTTGCGCGTGGCACTGACCTTCATGCCCCGCGATGCCCTTATTGATTTTCTTCCCATAACTTTGCGTTGTTTAAACCCCCACTTTTTCGTTTCATTTTGCATTCAATTTTGCGTTGCAAATTGTGTTTCTTTTTGTGTGCAGAATTGTAAATCATTTTGTGCATCGTTTTTGTTGCAAAAAGTGATGCTGAAACCCCGCTTTTTTCATCCAAAATTGCACGTTTTTGTAACGCATTTTGCAAGAACGAGGGGAAATATCGCCATTTATTGTTAATAATTATAATAGACATATCGCCATTGAATATTGTTATGCCGTTGGTCGCTCACCAGTGTCGTAAGCCCACTGTTTCGTCTTGGGAAACATTTCAGGCTCGGACAGGTGAGCCCATCGGTCTGAGTTCATAGTCACGGGAACCACGTAGCCTTTGTCACTTCGCAACAGAAGGTCAACCATCTTGTCGCCCTTCTTGCCGAAGTTGGGACTCTCAGTCACCGGTCTCCAATCAAAATCATTCCAAGTCATTATTTATATCGCCGTGATATTTCAGGAATAATAAACCTCTGGTGGGGTAGGTTTCTTTTCCTCGATGTATTCTTCGTTCATATCGCCAATCAGTGTTACATTAAGATATTCTTCTCGCGGAATACCTGCTCTACTGTATCAAGATCAGTCTGGCATATCTCCGCAATGTTGTTCTTGAACCATCCCTCTTTGTGGCAGCGGATAATCTTATTCCGCAGATACCTGTCTATAAAATTCTTTGCCATAGTTGTAATTGTGAATTATGAATTGTGAATTGGTTTCTGATTGCAAAAGTAAGAAAACCGCTTTTTGTCATAAGGACATTATTCCTTATCTTTATTAAAGTGAAAGCCATATCTTTCCTGAAACAGGTGGTCGATATGGTCTGGCGCTCTGTCTTCACGCTGCTGCATGAGTTCGAGCTGACTAACATACGACTGGAGCAGGGCGGTAAACTCTGCATCGGGTGACTCGCTGCCCTCGATGTGAAACCGCTTCTGTGCATAACGCAGTTCGCAGACAAGGCGGTGGTGATGTGTGAACATTTCGTGATTGCCCCATATCAGGAGCATGGCACAGATGATAGCGCACACGTCACGGCTGACGATGGGCAGTCCTACTGCCAATGCAGAGTCGTACATTGCCTCACGCATCTTGAAGTCTTTATTTTCTAACAGTGATTCCATTATCGTTATCGTTTTTGTTGAACAGGTGGCATCCCACGCGGGGACGGCAATTACGCCGCTCCCACGCAGAGTTAATGTTTGAGTTTTGATACTTTGTACCTTTCCCATAAGCAATCCAGATTTAATTGTTCAACTTCTATTTTGATAGGCTTCACCAGCTTATGCCAGTATTCACCATACCTTCCTTTCTTCTTTATATCGGTCATTATCTTCTTGCAGAATCGCTCATAGTTATACACGCACATGCCGTCCATAAGGCACTCATAGAAATAGCCTATTGCCTCTTCGGCGGTGTCCATGCTCCTGCGCTCCCCCATCTGCAGGGTCTTCATGCCATACTGCATCAGGCAGGGATAGAGGTATGTCTTTACGTGCTCGTTGATTTCCTGCATATCGGCAGTCTCGAAGTAGTGCTTTGTCATCAGGGCCTGGTCGGCTATGAGTTGAAGTTTTCGCTTCCGCTCCTCCAGCGTGTCGGGCTTCATGCTGCTGTTGCGCTGCATGTAGTGCCAGTAGCCGCTCTTGTCTGTCAGCGAGAGATTGTCGGCAGTGATGTTATGGCAGTTGCCGTCCTTGTAAGTGATATAGTCCGTAGTCTTGTAACCGCACTTCCATGCTTCAGCCACCAACTTCGCAGCTTGCCAGTAGTGCATTCTCCTATTTAGCATTATGTTAATGCGCACTGTTGCCTTGCGACCATTCACAGTGGTAGCGTATATAGCCTTTTTGGGTTTGCCATTGTAGCGAAACTCAGCATCCGCAGACACCTCCAAACCAGGAACACTCTTTACTTGTCGGAACATAATCTCTTAATATTTTAATGGTCTAAGGTCAATGTTCAATGGTTTTTCTTTCTTCTCGGCATGTTTTCTGGTTTACCATATTGTTTCAGCAGGGCAAGGATTTCGGGATTGTCTGGATAGCTGCAACGGGAATTTTTCCATGATTTATAAAGGGCATAGTTTGTTTTTGTGGTTGGAAGTTCTCCGTGCATTTCGCAGAATATTCTCACATCCTCCAAGATATACTTCAGTCTCGGCCCTTTATAGCGGCAGTTCTGTTCAATACGCTGCACATCAGGATCGTCGGCGTAATACTTTTTCAACTTCACCCAATACCGGCCTAATGGTGTCCTTTTTGTCGGCAAATATCCGTTCTCACAATAAAACTGCTCTATGGCCTTTAACTGCTCTTTGGCCTGAGCTTTCTTTTTGGTGGAGTGATGGTAGCGTGTTCTTAACTCTTTCAATCTTTGGCTATCAGGAACTTTTGCCTTCAGATTGTTATATGCCAGATATGCCTCACCGTCTGCCGTCAGTGTAGGAAGGCGGTTGGTGCTCTTGCAGAAGGTTTCCATTATAGTGAAATCGTTTTCAATGTTGCGAGGCGGTTTATGGTGACAGTATTTTTTACGGAAAGCCACAAACCCAGGATAGTCTTTGTAGATGTTACTTCTGAACATCTGATACTCCTTGCTTCTGGAGAAAGACTTACCGCTTTCAGCCATTTCCGTCAGTTTTTTGAGTGCTTCTGACAGTTTACTATCCTCTTGTTTCTGTAGTATTTTCATCCACGCCTTCACGGTAGGGTGATCCGGATAATGCTTGCGGAGGCGCTTCCACAGACCTGCCATTCTTGAATGCTCTCCACCTTTCCTGATAGAGAATGTCAGGAAGCGTCCTGTGCGCTTATGGTATTCTTCAATCTCTGCAATAGCCTCTTCTGCCGTTATGTGTTGTTTGCCGTACTTCGCAATCAACTCCTGCACCTCTGCATTGTCAGGTGCTTTTCTTTTGAGCATAATCCAGTGCATATACATTTCCTGCTCCTTGTGCTGACTTGGAACCCGCCCGTGCTCTTCACAAAACTGTTTCACCAATGCCAGATTTTCCTCGACAGTAAAATGTATCTGAGGCACCAGTTTCTTTATCAGTTCCCTCACACCAAGTGTATAGTCCACCACCTCGAATTTTCGAGGCTCGCGGCATTCGCTTTCTGCCTGTACCGCCTCCAGCCTGTCAAACTCGTCGGCGATATCCTTTATGGCGGTTGTAGTGGTGATGTTATCCACCATGTCGAGTACCAAAGGCTTTTCCGTATTGGCAGCAGTAAGACAACGACCTAACTGCTGCATATAGATAATGCGGCTATCGGTAGTACGCAGCATAATAACGGCACTGACATTGGGAATGTGTATGCCTTCGTTGAGCATGTTTACAGAGAACATCAGCTTTACCCCCTTGCCATCCGTATCGTCCTCGAAGCGGTCCATCTGCTCACGCTGCTCACGGTAAGGAAGTTCGGAGTGCATCAGACAGGTGCTTACAATCGTAAAGCCTGCCTCACGAAACCAACCTATAACCTCCTGGCGCATTTTCTCCAGACCCTCGATGTGGCCACAGAATACAATGACGCGACGGGCGTCTTTGTCTAAGTGCCTACGGAGAATGGTAGGCATGCCGTATGACAGTTCCCAATGCAGGCGGGTATTGGTAAGTCGGAAAATGCGTTGACGTTTTTCCTCGGCTGTCAGATTGCGGCTACGCTCAATACGCTCTTTCGTATCGTTGACAGTCTTATCCCATTGAAATAATCCTCTGACATAACGGGGAATAGGGAGTATCTTGTATTTCGTCCACGCTTCAGCAATGGTAATCTGATTGGCAATGTTTCTGTCAAACAATTCGTCGGCCATATCTCTTTCACCGTCCAGATAGCGGACCGGTGTGGCAGACGTACCAAACACCTTTGCACCGGCATTCAGTTCAAGCAGATGATTTACCGCCGCGCCCCATTCCTGTGCTCCGGCCCGATGAAACTCGTCAAGCACTATCAGGTCATACACTCTGCTGCCTGCTACGGCTTCTACGTTTTGGGATAAGCCGGAGTAGGTGGCAAAATCCACACCGGCAGGCCAACCTTTCATCACCTTGCGTTGCTGCTGCAAGATAAATTGACTTGGTGCCAATATCAGTACCCTCTTGAAATTCTCACTCACAGCCGCTATCAGATACGACTTTCCCGTGCCCGTCGGATGAACTATACAAGTACGGTCACTCGTCTCAAAAGCCTTCATCACTTTCCTATAAGCAGCCTTGTTATGCGGTAATAATACTGTTCTCATAATCTCTTTTATTTAATTGAAAATTGAAAATTGAAAATTGATAATTGATAATTGGATGAAGGGCGAAGGATAAAGGGCGAAGGTTTATTTGTGCGAGTGTTCAGTATCAAACTTTCACCTTTCAACTATCACCTTTCAACTATCACCTATCACCTTTCATCCAAATCAATGTTCAATCCTCCATCGCTTCCGCACATTCGCGGATAATTTTCTTCTGCATGCCCTTGGTACGGAACACCTCACCGTAGTCCTCTGCCGTGGCTTGCAGGCTCTGGAAGTGAAGGCTGCTGTCTATCCATGTCTCTGTGAGCTGTTCCAGACCGAGGGTAATGTCGCGCTCCTCGTCCTTGTCAAGCGGATGCTCGTAGCCTCCTGTAAGTAATCTCAGTGCCTTGTTCCATTTCTCCTTTACGCTCTGCAGTGATAGTTGCCCGAATACCAGACGCACAGCCTTCAGGGGAACGTTGAAGTTTTCCGGGCAGTCTGTAATTGCACGTTCGTGCATGGCGCATGCCAGTTCCAGACACGCCATTGCCACCATCACCCATGCCACATGGTCGGCATCCTCATAGCCATGACGCACAAGGCTCTTCTTGTATTTGTTCTGCAGGCATGTCAGCAGCGGTCGCGTCCTCTGATATGCTTCACAGCCTGTTGCAGACCAATAGTCGTAATACTCCCTGTCGGTAATGTCACCATACTTGCGGCGTATGCGCTCAGGCATGTCGGCCACGCAGAACATGCGGAAATTCTTTTCGTGGAGCAGGTGTCTCTCATACACATGCCATTCCTCAATGGCCTGTTTGAAAGCCCGCTTCACCTCATGGCGGTAAGCCTTGCATTTTCGGGCATGATCATAACCGTCGAGCATCGCCATGTGTGCAGCATTGTTCCCCACGCCACACACCAGCTTCACATATCCCGCCGCATCACACAGTGCGGCAAATAATTCTTCCTGTGTCATAATTTAAAATAATGTCAGTTGTTTCTGTTCGTCTGTTATGCGCTTGCACGCTTTGTCGAAATACTCCTTGTTGGTCTCGAAGCCGATGAAGTGGCGCTTCTCCATCAGCGCAGCGACCGCCGTAGTGCCTGAGCCTATCGTCGCATCGAGGATGGTGTCGCCCTCGTTCGAGTAGGTCAGGATAAGGTAGCGCAAGAGGTCAACGGGCTTCTGGGTGGGGTGCTTGACATCGAAGTGATTTGCGTTAGAGCAATAAACTACTGATAAAGGATATCGTTCTCCATTGCTTACTCTTTTCAGACTGACAACAGATGCTATTGATGTCTTGTCTTTTATGTTTTGCGGATTACGTCTTTCTTCTTCAGTCAGTTCTCTTGCTGAGAAAATCCTACTTCCGTTTTTCCTTACCCTCCCTTTTCTTGTATATGGTTCTCCGCTGCCCATCTGCGGGTTATAGGTAGGAAGATGCTGATAGAACACGCTGATGTTTTCGTGTGATTTCATCGGCATCTTATTTGCATTTGCAAAACCAGTGCCTTTTTCTTTGTCCCATATTAAATCGTACCGATACCATTTAATATTGCTTAAACGAAGATACGACGAGAACGGTTCGCTGCCGAACAGCACAATCGCCGCATTGGGTTTGGTCACTCGCTTGAACTGCTCCCACAGCGGCTCAAAGGGTATCACGCTGTCCCATGCGCAGGCCGTCGTCCCATACGGCAAATCGGTGATGATGCAGTCCACCGCTCCGTCAGCGATGCGCTTCATGCCCTCCAAGCAGTCCTCGTTGTAAATCTTATCAAGTTCAATCATTGTTTTTTATATTTATTAGTTATTCTTCATTTAACTCCAGAGGATAGCCTTCCTCAAAGTTATCATCATCATCGTCCTTAACACCCTTTCTGCGATTTCTGCTGCGCTGCACATAGTCCAGTGTGCAGCCTACGTTTCGGAAAGCCTGCTTAGTGAGCTTTGAGAGTTCCCAACTTATCGAGCCTTTGGTGTTGCGCAAAGTCATATCCCTCTCTTCCTTCGCCCAACCCTGATTCTTGATAGTGGGATGCACATAACCCAGTATGCCCATATCCACCGTTATGCCATCCTGCACACAGTAGATTATTTCCTCTGCTATCTGCCCGAATATCACAGCCGCTATCTTCGGGTCAACAAGCAGCCTTCGGCCAATTCTTTTTGCCACATATTCTACATCCACCGTTCCGTGAGCCTGCACACGGAAGGTCCAGCCTATCTCACCCGTCTGCGGATGACGTAGCCTTACCTTATGTACTGGTATGTCTCTTGTATTTGCCATAGTCTTTTGTTGTCTTTATTATAATGTTTTATCTAATCGTACCTGTTCGTCTGTTTAATCCATACTGATGACTTTGTTGTTTCATACTGATGAATTTATTGTTTCATACTGATGAATAAGTCTATCCATTAGTATCACCCCACCAACACGTGAGCATCAAACGCTGTCGTCTTGCGCATCAAATATTCCTATATTGCACGTCAAACATACCTGTCTTGCGCATCAAATCTGATGTTTAATTAGTGTCAGCCAACTTTTTAGGCCGGTGCAGCCGAGGGGTAGAACTGCCGCAGCATTATTAACGGTCAGCACCGGCACTATGTTTATTGTTTTATTTTTATTGTCCAAACATTGTCTTTCTCAAAGTAGAAGCGGACACCCTTACACTTATGGTCGGTATTCACGCGGCAGGTCATCTTGCCGTGAGAGTTTTTCAGTCTCTTGCATGATTCTCACCCCCTTACTCGATATTTTCTTCGCCATAGTTGTATCTGTCTTTTAATTCTATCCCTATTTCTTTTGCCTTCTCCTGCATCAGCCGTATATTCAGCCAAGGATTGCAATGCACCTCTTTGTGGCAACCATGACAGAGCAGCATCATATTGCGCTCATCGTGCAGCAAATCTCCGAAACGCGCCACAGGCAGAACATGATGCAGCTCCATTCTGTTATAGTCAAACCGACCTCCACAGAGAGGACATCGCCCGTCATTAGATTCATACACCCGCAGTTTTGTCTTTATTATTTTGTCTGCGTCGGCACCCCTGCGAGTGTAGCCGCAAGTGATACGCTTTTTTACGCGGCAGTTGCTGACGGTGAAGTACAGCCCCAGCACCTTGAACGTCTTCTTGAACGTTCCGTCGGCCTTGACCTTTCGGAAATACTGATTAGGGGGGGCAGGATTCATTCTCGTTGTTTGCATATCGCCAATGATTTGTTTAGCTCGTGTAATTAGCGGTTCTTTATCACCACTTTTCCCGACTTGATGTCCTCGCGGTGGCCGTCGATAGCCTCCTGCAAGGCACCCTTGTTCTGCACATCAGCAGCGGCCACGGCCATCAGCACCGCTCTGGTTATCGCCATTTCCGCAGGAGTGGCACGCTGTTCGCCCACATGGTTCAGCACACACAGTAGTGTACTGGCCAGCACATCACCGTCGCCTACAAAGGCCGATGCAGCCGCCGACGAGTCGTTAGCCCCATAGAGCATTGCCACCGTGTCGTTCACGCCGTTGCAGGTCGCCATTGCCTTGCACAGTGCTGTCAGCACCTTTCTTTCTTCGTTCATATTTGCCATAGTTTCCTATACTTTATTATTCAACAGTCCGTTAATTTCGGTGGCAAGCCTGTTCAGTTGCTCGCGCAGAGAATCCGTGACATCGTGGTTTGTTTCATGTAGAGCAGATACGGTGTGGGTAAAAGCCTCGATAGCCTTGCTGCCCGTTTCTATATGACCATTGACAAAACTGTCGAAGTCTTTTTCGCCAACACAACGCTCAAATGGGTAGAAACAGTCTTGGTTCTGCGTCTCGTCACTGGCCTTGCGGACATCCTCTTCAATGTCAAAATCACAAAGACCGCAGTCATCCATCACTGATGCTGTCAGCAGCCGACCATTGTCCTTTTCAATGATTACCTTATAATCGCATACTGCGCAACAGCGATAGTCTGTTTCTTCGTAACCCTTGTAACTCACCAGGTGCGGACGGTATATCACATTTACAATTCTTGCCATAGTTCTAATTCTTTATATTGTTCTTAATATCAGCGATGCGCTGCTGGATAGCCTCGGTGGCTTCGTCAAGCCAGTATTCCCATTCTTCAACCGCATAGACTGTGTGTTCGCTTATGATGCCGACACGCAACAGACCACCAATAGCTATTGCCACATTCTTCTCATAACCTATCACAACATCGCCAATATTATGTCCAGTTAGTTTGAGAAGTACAACACTTGCAGCGCAACCAAGAGGTCTATGCTGACATCCTGCGGTATGACACTTATTTCGGTAGTCCTCAATATACCACAGCGCTTTCTCTAAATCCTCAATCCCCTTCTCGGCATCCTCCATGCCCATTTCGGGCTTCAATCCTGCCCGCCAGCAATACTTAATGGCGTTGGCAATGTCGCAGGTGTAATGCCTGATAATGTTTATGCACTCAATCCCAGCGGGGTGCTGATTGTAGTGTGAAGGGTGATTAACGTGTTCCATATCTCTTATACCTTTTTATATTATATATATTAGCCGAAAATACTCCAGTCCTTGTCAACAGAATGGCTCCACAGGTGCAGGAACTCGTGGGCGGTCATACCATGAATGGGCTGCGGATGCTTTTTGTCGGGACCCTGCAGGAAGTCCACAAACGACTGCTTCCAATAGACCGTTGCTTTGCCCTGAGTGATTTCCATCACATCGCCGATGAACTGACAGCATGCGGCAAGGTTGTAGGCATCAAAATGATGCTCACCAAACTCGAAGTCCTTACGAACCACACGGGTATTGTTCGTCAGCAATCCAATTTTGAAATGCTGGCATCCAGCATTGACGGCCTGGTAAACCATATCCAATGCTGCAGGGAAGTCAATGATGGGCTCTATCGAGGCCCAGACCTTGAAACCTGAATCGGCCATCCTCTTCATCGTGGCGATACGCTCCATATTCGGCGAAGCATTAGGCTCCAGTTCGTCGTGACCCGTCAATGTCCATCCAAAAGCAATATTTCCCCAATGAGGATGACCGCTTTTCGGATTTGGAATAGTTTCTGGCCATCCACTCTCACAACTCTTAAACAATACAGTCTCATGCCCAGACTTAATCAATCCTGCGATACGCATCGGGTCAGATTCGTTAAGGAAGTCTGCATTCTTAGTTAGGATGGTTACTGGTATTTCGTAACGGATGCAGGATGTTCTCGCTATCGACAGGAACAAATCCCGCGTCTCTTCGGCACACGGGTCTGACGTGAATGTCATAAACAGTCCTCCGTCCTTGATTATCTGCTCGCGGTTCTCGATAATCTCCGCCATTGCCAGATGGTAGGCGTGTTCCTCATTTACGATACCTTTCTTCAGCACGGGTGCATCCTGTCCGAGGTAAGCCCCCGACGGCCCTTTCTTCAAGTAGCAGTTATGCGCCACAATACCATTGGCGAAGAAATTTCCTGTTGTGGTTTCAATATCAATAAGTCTTGTCGGATTTGTCAGAGACTTCTTTTCCGTCATGCGTACTATCTCGCCGTAGAACTTTATTCGAGAACCCTCAAAGTCGAAGAGTGACGTTATGGCAGGACGGCAGGTACGGACAAACAGGATGCTTGTCTGCAGTCCACCTTTCAGACGGACGTACTTTACCAACTTGCCACTATGTTTCTGTACGGGTTTGTCGAATGTATAGGCAATACCGAAAGCGTCAAGAGCCTGACAGTAAATTCTGATAATTTCGTCGTTGCTGTTAGACATACGTTTCACATTACCCTTACACCCCTCAGCGTCGTAAATGCCTGCCATGAATCCGCGCAGCCACTCACGATTGTTAGTGTTGTTAGCGATAAGATTCTTTATCTTTTCGTAGTTATATACGCCTCGCTTACGGATGGCCGTATGCTTGACAATTTCCTTGGTGGCACGTTCGACCATTGGAAATTCAAAGTCGCGAACGTCAATACCGAAATGCGCAAGGTAATCACGGGTGCGATCAACGCCCTCCTTTTCTTTCAAAGCCAAACGGAAGTGATACTGGTCTATACCATTATAATTATATTGAGACAGATTTGCATCGCCACGGATGATACCCGACAGGTAGCCGCGACGGTAGTCATCAGTAATGTCAAAATCCCCCATCGGATAGTTTGGAATGCACACCATATTGTTGTTTGGTGTCAGATGCGGGCGGCGGTAGTTGCCAAATTCAGAACCAGCCGCAAATTTCCATCCTCTTTCGGTCAGGAATCTGTGATCGCCAGAGCAAACGATTTGCTGTCCATTGCTAAACGTCAGCCGCCACGGTTTCTTGAATATCTCAGCCTTGGCCGTCACCTTCGCCTTAACAATAGCGTGATAGTTCGTTTGCGTTTTCTCGACCCCATAAATCTCGTCGCCTACCTGCACGTCATCAATTCGCTTTGAACTGCCATCTGCCATAAACACCTGTGTGTCTGGGCTTACGCAGTAGTGGCAGCCGTGCGAACATCCGATGTACGGGTTTACGCTCCAGCATCCGTATTCCTCGGCATTCCCCTTTGGTCGGGATAGTATTTTTAATATTGCCATAGTCTGTTATTCCCTTCCTGCGTATAGTGGTCCGTCTTGTTTGATGTCAATGTGCTTGCCAGTTGGTTCCAAG
>Ga0326511_10004392_pt1 | contig 11237 bp, 10 predicted proteins | sample 0_2496_0518_D_FD_203701 | JGI IMG/M metagenome (GOLD analysis project Ga0326511, IMG submission 203701) | Bovine rumen microbial communities from UC Davis, California, United States - 0_2496_0518 | ecosystem: Host-associated > Mammals > Digestive system > Stomach > Rumen | place: USA...
CCGTTGAGAGAGAGCCTTTTTTACAAAAGACAGAGAAAGCTTCTCAAAGAGTTCCTACTATTAACATAAACAAAGAAGCTCCTTCAACGCCTGTACACAGAAGGAATCATTGGGATTGGCTACTTCACTATTTATTTGATGATTGAAGCCGATGTTTGCCACAATTCTGATGCTTTTGTGGGAAAAATGAACAAATTTTGTTAAAAACCAACATATTTATGTTGAAGAAGTTTGTAATCTAAATATAAAAGCATATCTTTGTATCGTGTTTTTCATAGTATTAGATTTAAGGTTAACAGGGTTGCGGCGGCGACCCATTTTTTTTCATACCATTCTTGTCATCCTTCTCTGGGTATTCGATTTAAATTATATTCTCTATCTTATTGTTTTATCAGATCTTTTATTTCCATGATTGATGACATAAACGATAATATTATTTAGTTAATTTGCAATAATCAGATACTCTCAAAAAATTTATAATTGTGTCGGACATCTTTTGTCCGCCGTTCCCCTTAACTTTGCCCCCAGAAACTTAAAATCGGAGGTTAAAGATATGAAACAAGACAAAGATCTGGTCTTCCTGGCCACATGTAAGAATGAAGACCTGCGCACATTGTGCGACTTCCTTATTTATAATAAGAAAGGTGAACTGCGGATGAGTGAACAACTATCCAACTCAGATGCTTTTCTTCGCCATTACCCAGAGCGCATGAACCTGATGGCTACGGAACTTAGCGAGGAATTACGTAAATACGGTTCGAATACCATCAAGACCTTGTATCGTCATGGTGAGGCTGACAGTTATGAAACCATTGTACGTCGTGTGTGTCGAAAGATGGACGTGGAAGTCAGCGATGGTGATTCTGTGCCCATGATGGAGCGACAACTGATGACAGAAGTCTGCGAACAGTTTACTTCCCAACTCTCTGACGAGGAACTCCATCAGATAGCAGACGATGTCGGCATCGTTCATAAGAATCTGAAGCGTCAGGCACTTGTCTATGCTCTGATGACAGCAGTACGTCGCAACGCAATGTTGTTGTCACGGATAGTTTACTATGTTATTACCAGTTTGGCAGAGATCCTGTTGGGGCGTAGTATTACGATGATGGGATTAGGCACTTTTGGACGCTATATCGGAGTGGCCACAGGGCCTATAGGCTGGGCTCTGTTGGCAGGCTGGACTATCAGCGACATAGCCTCTCCTGCCTATCGAGTGATGATCCCAGCAGTCATGATGATTGCCACTATGCGTATTCGCCAGACAGCATTATTAACCCAAAAGATATAAGCCAATGAAAGCCTCAGACTTTATGCACCCAGAGGATTCAAAGGCCATCCAAGTGCTACAAAAGACAAAAAGTCTCAATCCCTTGGTACGCAAAATCATGGAGTATGGATATGAGAATGAAAATCGGGGTGTCAATCTTGGAAACTACCTGAAGGTAAATGCTCACAATCTGCCAAAAATATATCAAGCCTTCAAGGATGTTGTGAGGAAGGTAGGCATCAAAGAGCCAGAACTGTATATCTACCAAGATGCAGACCTCGGCGCCTACACCTATGGGGAAACCAATACGTTTATTTGTGTCAGCAGCGCTGTGGTTGACAAATTCTCTGTCGAAGAACTCCAATGTGTTATTGCACATGAATGTGGTCATTTGCTTTGCAAGCACTCATTCTATAAGAGCATACTCCGCACTCTCATGGAAATGAAAGATGCCTTAGGAATCATCACTTGGCTCGCTTTTGAACCTCTATACCTTGCATTACAGTATTGGAATCGCAAGAGTGAATTGTCTGCAGACCGTTGTGCAGCAGCTGTTACAGGCGAATCAGTCTTTCAGTCCATGATGCTCAAACTGTCAAGTGGTGTTGATGCCCAGATCGTCAACAGGAGCCCTCTTTTGGATCAGGCAGAAGAATATCATAAGTTTAAAAATGCCTCGTGGTGGAATCGTATTCAACAAAACTGCCAGGAAGCACTTTACAGCCATCCCTATGAATGTGAACGTGCTTATGAGATAGACCGTTGGAAGAATTCGTGGCAATACAGGAAGTTAAGAAGCACAGATTGTTGAACTGATAAATATGCTGATTATGACATTAGATATTGTAACCAAAGGTATCCCATACCTCCACATGGCTATTGTTACAGTCATGGTATTTGCTAGTGTCCCCAGAATTTTTTCTTATACGGCATTGATCTGGGGATGTTGTGCCATTATGTCAATCTCTCTCCCCGAGGAAGATTTCTATTTGGAATTCCCAACCCCTATGGCGATACAGGCACCTGTTCGCTTTGGGAGTTTGTTTTATGATTTACAGAGTGTATGAATTTTAAAAGATAGTCCGTAATATGAAAAAAAAAGAGTAAATGCTTTGCCGATTCGATAATAATCCTTATCTTTGCCCCTACAATTATAGTTTCATAATGATAAATGATGAATCAAAGCTAAGTCTTTACGATATAATAATCCTAGGTTATTACAAATGAGCAATTCATTGTTACAATATTCAAAAACGCTTCAAAATGATGGATTCGAAATTCAATTTGAGGTTTTGCCTGTGTTCAACATTGATGAGTTCCAAGAAAGAAAAGAGATTTTAGAGTCTCTTAATTCTATAGATGCTCAACAAAAGATCATATCACAGAAAATTGATGCCTTGAATACTGACATAGAACGGTTAACCAATCATGCAGATGCTATCGATTATTCTGTTGCTGTTGGATGTGGGATTCTATGTGGGGTCATTGATTCCATTTTTGTCGGAGAATTTGATTTTGACGAAGCTTTTCAAAAATCAAAGGAACAGGTTAATAAGTATGTTGAGAATAAAGCCGAAAAAATAAGAACCTCAGAAACGGTAAATAAAGCTATAGAGAATGCAAAAAGGAAAGCAGCAGAAAAAGGGAAAACACTTACTAAAGAGGAAATAGAAGAAATAAAGAAAAAGGTAACAGAAGGTGTTGCCAATAAATTTAAAAAAGTAATTAATGGCGATAAAGAAAATGGGACGGTTAATGCTATACGACGTTCTATTGCCAAATTAGAAGAAAAATATAAATTGCCATCTGATAATGCTTTTAAGGGCATAAAAGGAATGAATTCTGCTTCTCACCATTTAGATGATTTAGCACATCATCCAACGTTATTAGGTTTAGTTGCAGCAATTGTCGGTGAACTATTTCGTGCAGGCATATTTGTTGATAAAAATGGTGATTGGCATTTAGAGTGGTTAGGCTTTGACAAAGAAGACATGAAAAGATGGTTAGAGTTATTTGCTCCAATAGTGGTAGCTGGCCTCATTACGTGGCTTCTCAATGTGGTTAACTCAAAGTACAAAGACGAAATAGACCAAAAGCTACCTGCGCCAATTGGGAAACTAATAAAAACTTTGGCAAATGCGCCACTTGCAATAACAATTCTTAATAGTATTCGCAATGTCTTTACAAATTGGTGGGGGCATTTAGCGAGTGATATGGCGGGGTCAAAATCATCACCGGGAGCAGGTATGGGAATTCCCGGACTATTTGTTTCCATTCTAAAGGAAATCTCAAGTATTCCTCCTTTAAATTTAACAGGCTTACCCAAGATAGTCGATGAGATATATACTCAAAACAGATTTGACATGCGTGCAGAACTTGCTGTCATGAATGAACTAGGTAGGCAATCCATTCCTGTTCTTCTTGGTGATATTTTGGTTCGGGGTTTCTATTTTGTTAGACATCTTATCTCAGAATTGTCAAATAAAGATGGTTTCAATGGTGTAAATTGGAAAAATGTTATCCCAATGAACAATAGGACTATAGTAAGAATGATGACAATAGAGTCTGGAACATTTACAGCTATTGATATTGCCGATGCTGCAATACGATCAACAACAAAAAATGGAACTCCAGAAAATCCTCTCTTTTGGAAGGACCTAATATTAAAAGTGAATTTTGTTGGTATAGGGCGATTTGCTATTGCTTTATCGTCAGACATTTTAATGGGCAGAGAAAGGAACACTGACATTAGTGGGCGTATGCTTTTGTATGGTAAATATAATCTTCTTGAAAATTCGAAGATCTTTTATAAACAAGAAAATGTGTGGTTAACGGCCATTGATACAGCTAGAGCAATACAACATCTACAAGAAACGGCTTACAAAACCGTTAGTTTATATAATTACACGATTAATAAATTAGATGTAGAATGGTCAGAAATAAGTGGTAAGACAACAGTGATAAAGACCATAGATCCAGAATTTGCAAAGGAATTATTAGATATACTAGATAATTAAAATATGGAAAAAGAAGATTTAAAACAAAAGGCAGAAGAGTTCTTGAATAACAAGGATTTACCGCAAAAGATAGAGTCGTTCCCTTCTCTTATAGCTCAAAAAGTAAGATTAATCACTGAACTTGAGAAGAAAGTTGAAAAAGCCAAAGCTGACGCAAAAAAAGCTAAAGACAATGCAGAAAGCTTAAAAGGCTTTGAAGAAAAGAGCACTCTTTGGAATAAATTCAAGTGGAAATCTGGAAAGACAAAAGAGATTTTAGAGAATACACAAACAGTAACAAAAGATCTTGCCATAGCGACAGAGCAAAATGCCGAAGCATTAGATTTGGCTATTGAATTTGAAAAAGAATTGGCATCAACAGCTGAATTCCTTTTTTATCTTGGATGTTATAACATAGCTACTAATGAAGCAATGATTGCTGACTTGAATGAACAGTTAAGCAAAGACAATGTTGAAATTGAAGAAAAAAGCATTAAATTATCAGCAAAGGTTAAGGAACAGTTTATAAATGTAGTAAAAAGACTGCAAGCCCAGCAAGATGTATTATATCGACAAGAGAAATTAAGCAAAAAGTCAAAAAAGCATGGTGAAGCAATTGCCAAAAACATTAATCAAATAAATGAGCATGAATCTCGTCTAAAGGAGAAGGACAGAATAGATCAAGAGCAAACTTCCAAAATAAATGAGCATGAATCTCGTCTAAAGGAGAAGGACAGAATAGATCAAGAGCAGACTGCTTTAATAAATGAGATAAAAAAATCACTAAACCAGATGGACGAGGAACTGTCTGATAGAATAAAAAAACTTATACAAACTTTAGAAGATAAAAATGCTTTAGATAAAGAACAAACATCTCAAATAGAAGAGGTGAGAGAAAACTTCAAACTTGTATATTCACAATACGGCAAATTGAAAAAAATTGTAACTATTGGTTTTATTGTATCTTACTTATCATTATTATGTATCATAGGATGGCTCCTATTTTATTCATAACAAAGGCATTTATTAATCAGTGAAAACTAATTAGGACGTGAAACAAAGATATATCAAAGAATGCTCGAACTGCGTAATGTCGTAGTTGGCAGAGAGAAGCGAGGTTTTATCAGGGATGCCTTGCATGGCGGACCAGGGACAGTTGTGGAGTTTATACCTGTTGGTGAAAGCTGATATGGAAGGCTTCGAAGGAATTCATTTTGCGTTTTGATTCGATAATTCATAGATTAAATATCTTAGAAAAAAAGGAGTAATCATCTATTTTCTTGAGTTTGATAAAGGGTAAGAATTGTTTTTAGGGACGGACACAAATTGTCTGTCCCTTGTTGTATCTTTGCAGCCAGAAACTTAAAGTAAAGATTAGATGACTATGAGTAAAATCCCGCATCCTAATAAAAAGACGATAAGCCAATTCTTCTGGCTTCAATTCATTCAACCTGGGAATACCCATGAATTGCCAAGTTCAACAAATTGGATGAAGCTTTGGAGATACATCACACTAGATCTTAAACAGTCTAGCGTCTGGTTTATACCCAATTTTAATAGCAATGCAGCTATAAAAGTACTGAAAAAGAGATGGTCAAGGGGTGATCTTGAAAGGATAATTAAAGGTGACTATCGTTTTTATGATTTTAATGCAGGCAACATTCAATCGATAACAGCAACAGTCATCATGGATTATGAGAAGTGTATGAAGGATTGGCTGATTATTAAATGTGACTATGATTTTGTTGAGAAGAATCGAGAACAGTTACAGAAAATCGCCAAGAATCTAAATACAAGAGTGGTTATGATTTTTTCATCAAATAATTAAGTTAGTTATGGCAAAAGTAAAAAGAGTCATCAAGAATGATGCTCTACCAATACCTATGAATGGGAGGTTTGGTGTGTATCTTATGAAAAAAAATGGTGAGTGTGTCAAGTATGAATACAAAGACGTACGGGGCAAACTGAATCCTGATGGGCAATATAGTGTATTGCTAGATGGAAAAGAGTACCTATTGCATGATGGTTTAAGGTTTCCTAGGACTGATTGGAAACAAATAATCTATCATGATATTCTTGATAGTGAGGATTATTCTATGTGTGAAAAGGTATGTAACAAGCAACTAAACAGCAAAGAGCTTACTAAGTTTATAAAACATTGTTGGGTTTTTCTTAAGGAAAAGGATGACAAGACGTTAGAAATAAAAGTAGATAGTAGATTCATACTGGATAAACTCAAATCCAATATGCAAGAGCTTTATGCGGGTGAGTTTTGGAGAAGATGGTATAATATGTATATACTAAAAGGCGAAAACAGACAAAAGATTAAACTTGTTGTTTATGATACCGAATTTGAAATAACAGTTAACAAGCAAGACGTTGCGAAATATTACTTTGCTGCAAGAATAGTTACGGACAGATTTAATGCATATACTGTTGAGTATAAAGATAGGAAACCAGAACACGAAATAGCATTAATGACTATGCTTGATTTGGTTTTACTATCGATAGTAAAAGAAGGCAACGAATAAATAAAACGAATAAATATTTTGTAATCTGGAGTATTCTTCATATATTTGCACCAAATATTATCATTATGTCGAAACTGAAGAAATGCCTCTATCTCATTAACCTCATGGAGAGAAAAGGTGCTTTGTCGCTGAAAGAGATAAACGATTATTACCAGTACTCTTCATTGTATGAGGGAGAAGAAATTCTCCCCCGTACGTTCCTCCGTTATAAAGATTATATAGAAGAAACTTTTCCTTGTTATATTGAGTTTAACCAACGTAAAGGAAAGTATGAACTGCATCGTCACAAAGCTCTTTATGGCGAAGATGATTCCCTTTACGACTATCTGCTTTCTGCTTATCATATAGAAGGAATGACAGAACTTGCATTGAAGCATCGCGACAAAATTATGTTGTCAGAAGCGCCAACTGGAGTTGAGAATGTACAAATAATACTCGAGGCCATAGACAAGAAAAAAGGCATAGAATGTGATTATTACTCATTTAATCACAAAACTGTTAAGCATCAATTACTCATTCCCTATTTCCTACGTACTTGGGAACAGCGTTGGTATATAGCTGCAGAACCAGACAATCGTCATCATGGTATTTCTATCTTCGCATTGGAAAGAATGGATAATATCACATTAACTGAGGATAAGATGTTTCCCACCCATAATATAACTGCCGAAGAATACTTTGATGGAAGCTTTGGAGTAAATCATTCTGATAACCAAAAGCCTGAGAAGATAACGATTAAAGTTTATGGAGCACAGGTAGAATACGTTAGAGCATTGCCAATTCACGAATCTCAAAAAGAAGTTGAGACAACCCAAGAATGGAGTATTTTTGAATTTAGTCTTGTTCCATGCTATAACTTCTATCAACAGCTTTTGTGGCATAGGGAAAAAATAGAAGTTCTTGAACCGCAACATGTGCGGAATGAAATAAAGATAGCAATTCAAAAGATGCTTGAACATTATAGCGAAATAAAAGAATGAAGGAAAGAATTATAAGCATATTATTTGCAATAAATAAAGGCATCTTTGAAAAAGACACTGAATTATCTATGTCTCTTTTGGCTGCTTTAGCAGGAGAAAGTGTGATACTTCTTGGCCCTCCTGGAGTTGCTAAATCCATGATTGCCAGAAGACTTAAGTTTGCATTCAAAGATTCTAGCAATTTTGAGTATTTGATGTCACGCTTCAGCACACCAGATGAGATATTCGGTCCTGTGAGTATCAGCAAACTAAAAGATGCTGATAAATATGAAAGAACTATAGATGGTTATCTTCCCACTGCTGACGTAGTGTTCCTCGACGAGATATGGAAGGCTGGTCCCGCAATTCAGAATACATTGCTGACGGTGATTAATGAGAAACTGTTTCGTAATGGTGACAAAGAGATCAACTTACCATTAAAATTACTTGTAGCAGCCAGTAATGAACTGCCAACACAGGGCGAGGGATTGGAGGCTTTATGGGACAGATTCTTAATCCGCATTGAATGTGGTAACATCAGAGACGAGACGGCTTTTAACTCCATGTTACTGAATACTGATGACGAAGAAGACATCACGATATCACAAGATATACAAATAAGCAACGAAGATTATAAAGACTGGAGTGATTCCATCGATAAGGTTCTAGTGCCAGACTCAATCCTAAAATGTATCAATTACATCCGTAAGTATTTGGGTATTGTTGTTCTTGACAACTCTGATGAGCATCATAATGTATATGTAAGTGATCGTCGTTGGAAGAAAATAGTCAGACTTCTCCGTACATCGGCTTTTGTCAATGACAGAGATTCCGTTTCACATGCCGACCTTGTACCAATATATAATTGTCTTTGGCAAGAGCCGGAAGAAGTAAATGGGATAAGGGATATTGTGATTAGGGCAATATTCAGCGAATATACTACAAGTCTGGGTAACATCAAACAAGCTCTTGAAAATGATATAAGAGTAAGCAGGCAGCATCGGGCAACTGATAAAGCGAGAAAAAATATGGCCTTATATGATAGCAATAAGAAAATATACGATAATTATTACTATCATCTTCTTGATCATGACACAGGCAACACCTATGTTTTTATTTCCGACTATCAGAATATGAGGAGATCCAGTCGAGAGAATGCAGGCCAAGGAGGTATTATATACAAAGACCCACAAAATCCCCATCGAAGCATTGTAAGATGTTATGATGGAAGCGACACACCTGCAGGCTCTAATTCGGTTTATCTCACACGAGATGAAGAATGTATTTATATCAATGGTGTTCGGTTTTATATCGAAACTCTTCAACGAGGAGAGATTCAGACATTGCCAACAAAAAAAGGCACAGTTACTGGACGAGATTTCTTTGGAGAAATAGAAAAACTAAGTACTCTTATTTCAGTACGTGATAAGGAAATCAGCGAAAACTTCTTTGTGTCTACGTATGACAAAAAGGAGGTTGCTTCATATGTTAAGAATTTGTTTAAGGACATTGCCGAAACACGTCAGGACCTTGAAAAGCTAGAGTATTAAGTATATGGTTCAGCAAAAGCGGTTCTTTCCTAACGATTACCTGATCCTTATTGATAGATTCGTCAAATATGGCGATGTGTTTGGGATAGAGGAAGGGGTAGCAGGAGACTACCATATAGATCCGTTGATGCTTTATCTGCGAGGATTGATGAATGATCCATTCATTCAGTCTAAAGTCTTATCCAGTAAACTTGCTGGAAAGGTTTTCTATGAAGTTTTGGGCCGATTTGTTCTAGAATGCCTTCATGATGTCGATTTCTTTAATAAGTTATCAATTGGTGAACAAACCCAGATGGAAAAGATGATGGAGTGGTCTATGGAAAAGAAATGGCAGACGTGGAAATCGCTACTCCAACAATTAGACGACAAATATAAAGATGACGGTTTTGATATAGATTTCATAAAAAAGAAGTTCAAATATAATGGATGGAAAAAGCCGGAGAACTGGGAACGATTGAAACGAGAATGGAAGGGTGCGCTAGACGAGAAGAGAAGAAAAATAGTCTCCCAAAAGGTTAAATCAAAGGGAGGTGGTATCGGTGGGCTCTTTGAACGTACCATAAATTCGATAGAAAAACATTTTCGGGCAGAAGGGGCAAGCGAAGAAGAACTTATTCAGGCATGGGAAATGATGGATGGCTCCTGGACAGAATCTGAATTTGAGAAAAAACTTAGAATTGTTAAGATTCAAAATAAGGTGCCAGAAATCAAAGATGTTGTTAGAAGGATGGGCAGACTGCCAGATGTTGACGGTCACGACCGACTTACAATACAGACCGGAAGCAGTCATCGACTGGAGCATTCTTCGGGGAGCGACATAGAAGGAGTTACAATTGGGCGTGATTTGAATGCTCTTATGCCATTTGAACTTGCCCAGTATTCTGATTCAGACCTAGAAGGCTTGTTTTTTAAGAAATACTTAACCAGCAGATTGCAGGTGTTTCGTTATAAGTCTGAGATTAGTAAGCCATCTCGGAAATTACGTTCTGAGAGAGCGTCACGACGCGGCCCCATGATAGTTTGTATAGATAGTTCTGCGAGTATGTATGGCACACCATCAGATATAGTTATATCACTATTGTCCAGACTTGAGGAAACTGCAGAGAGTTTGAAAAGAGACTGTTTCTTAATAGACTTTTCAGTTAATGTACGTCCCATCGAACTGCGATTAAGACGAAAAAGGAGAAGGATGGAACGTATGGGTGGGAGGCCTGAAGATATAGAGAATTTTGAAAAAGGTTATTTCCCATTTCTTGGAGGTGGTACTGATGCTCAGAAAATGTTAAGGCTTACTTTTTCCCTTCTTGACAATGGAGAGAATCGCTACATGAATGCCGATGTTTTATGGATTTCAGACTTTCTAATACCCAGAACGACAAAGGACTTAATGGAAAGATTTAAGGTGTATCAAGCGACAGGAACTAAATTTTACGGATTCCAGATTGGAGGGGGAGAAACTAATTGGGATAAGTATTTTGATAAAATATACGAGGTACATTATTAGCATATGAGTTTCATTAAATACATTTCTGACGAATTTCACTACAAAGAAGTCCTGTCACTGGTTAAAAAAACAAAGCGGACAGTGTGGATCGGGACAGCAGACATCAAGGATTTGTACGTTGATGACAAGCCGTTCCTTGCGCTCATTGCCTCCTTGCTGAAGAAGGGCGTGGAGGTCAGGCTGATTCATGCCAAAGAACCAGGAATAGCATGGAGAGATGATCACGAGAAGCATCCAATCCTATATGACGGCATGGAGCGTGTGCTATGTCCAAGAGTCCATTTCAAGCTCATCATCATCGACAGTACCATTGCCTATGTCGGCTCAGCGAACCTGACTGGTGCCGGAATGGGCATGAAGTCCCCAAAGAAGCGTAACTTCGAGGCAGGCATCCTGACCGATGACCCCGAGATGCTTGAAGCAGCCA
>Ga0326511_10004393_pt1 | contig 11237 bp, 11 predicted proteins | sample 0_2496_0518_D_FD_203701 | JGI IMG/M metagenome (GOLD analysis project Ga0326511, IMG submission 203701) | Bovine rumen microbial communities from UC Davis, California, United States - 0_2496_0518 | ecosystem: Host-associated > Mammals > Digestive system > Stomach > Rumen | place: USA...
TTTCCGGTTTAAACCTGGAATACGGTCAGTTCTACTGCCAGCAGACTACCGGCGGCGCCGTCATGGGTCGTACCAAGGGAAATATAGAAGTTACGAACGACGGCAAGATTAAGCTCAAGAAGGGCCAGTCATACCATGTGACCGTACGCGGCGGATATTCCAAGACTACGGCTTCCGCAGATTACGGCGTGCTCAGCTATATCGAATATATCACCGGCCAGAATATCAACGTCAATGTCGACAATTCTGTAACCGATACTCAGTATTTCGAGATTAGCTACGACCTCTACAGGCTTTCTTCCGACAAGAACTATTATGTATTCTTCAGCCTGCCTACCGGTTCTTCCGTCAACAACCTGTTTATCGAAATCCATTCTATAGGCTGCATGGGTACCGGCGGTTCCGGATCCGGCGTACCTGTCGAATACGACGCCGGCTGGGGTATCAACATTATCGACAACGTAATTTCCGTCGATCCGTCTATTCTCAACCAGTACGTGACAGAAGGCGAGCTCGCTACGGCAATCGATAATGTAATCGATGTCGTTACCGGATTAATTCCTGAAGCACAGGTACAGGCTGACTGGGATGAAACCGATCCTCTCGACCCGTCCTATATCAACAACAAGCCCAACCTTGATATCTACGTAACGCAGGAAGAACTGGCTTCCGCGGTTTCCGGACTTGCACCGGAATATACGGCGGGCGACAACATCGAAATCGATAATGACGTCATATCCGTATCCAACCCGGCAACATTTGTCGGTGAGAGCGACACGGGTTATATCTCTGTCGGTAATATTACTCACTGGAACGAATTCACTGAAGCTCCAGGTATCATATTGAAATCCCATACGTCTTCCGTATATCCGGGTGGTGAAACTGACTTCGAATGGCACGTAACTCCTGACCATGCGCATCAGGCAATGGCATGGGGCGAATACGACGTAGATTGCAAGACATACACTGTTTCTGCTACCAAGTATATGACTATCGGTGAAGGTGACATCGTTTACGCTTCCGGTGCTTTCCAGGATACTAATACTCTCCCGGTAATCTGGTCCTGCAGTCAGATGGCACAGGATATTTCAGAATTACAGGAAGCAATTACGGCTGTAACGGGCGTAAGTGCCGATAATATCGTAGATTATGACGATGCGGATCTGTTTAACAAGGTAGAGGCTATCTACGATGACGGCCGTTCACCAATCGTAAGGTATACATATAACTCTACTCCGGGTCAGGGATTCCCGTATTCTACTGAAACTTACTTTACGGAATTCTACAGATATTCCGAAGACAACGAACACGGTCATACTGACGGTTATCGTTTCAATTATGAAGGCCATACAGGTAACTATTTAACGAACGAACTCATTCACTTTAACAGTGACGGTGTAAAGGAATATACTCGACAGTTCAAGAGTTTGATAATAAAGGCAGGTGCCGGTATATCCGTTGCATCCGGTTATGACGCGTCTACCGTAATCAGTATCAACCCTGCAGAGGTAGCTACCGCTATTTCTGGTCTTCTTCCTACTGCTCCGACATATTCTGCAGGAAACGGTATCGATATTACAAACAATACGATTTCTGTTGATAACACCGTGGCGATGAAGACGGATATTCCTGATGTTTCGAACTTCGCAACCGAAACCGAACTACAGGACGGTCTTGAATTAGTAACTGGCTTGATTCCTACTGATTATGTAACTGATACTGAGCTTCAGGATACTGTTGACACTATAACTGGAATGATTCCAACAGCACAGGTTCAGTCTGACTGGGCAGAAACTAATAGTGATTCACCTGCCTATATAAAGCACAAGCCAGATCTCGAAGACTATACATCGCTGGAACAATTCTACGAAACGATGAATAGTTCTATCGCCGACTGGGCTGAAACGACAGCCAGCGCATATTCTTTCATTAAGAATAAGCCTGAAGAGAAAGAACTCGTAGCCGGCAAGAATATCGTAATTACTGAGAACGCTTCGTCTATCATTATCAACTCTACCGGCGGTGGCGGTGGTGGTTCCGACGTATTCGCCGGTGACGGTATAGAAATCGTAAGCGGTGTGATTTCTGTCAACAATACGGTAGTAAGGGATCAAGAATTTGAAACTGCTTCTGGTAACCTCGTTGCATATACGGATACTGTTTCCGGTAACCTTGTCGACTATATCGACGGTATCGATAAGGATGCAGTATTCTGGGTAGGCTCTTCCACCACGTATCAGGCAATTACGGACGCCATCGCGGCCAACAAGATTCCTGTATACCTGGATCCTCAGAGTCCGACTACATACGGTTATCTCAACGAGAAAGGCAGTAACTACTACTGGTTCATGGCGTATAAGTTCCAGGATAAACAGTTAATAGATTACGATATTGTATATAATTATTTCATTTATTCTGACGATCGTCATTCTAATACTGTAGGGTATACAGGTATCAATACGGTAGCCGGTAACGGTATAGACATAACGCGTACTTATAATTCGCAGTCTAAACAGGGATTCCAGACCGTAAGTATCGACGCGGCAGAAATAGCAAGCTCTATTTCCGGTCTTCTTCCGTCTGGTCCGTCCTATTCTGCAGGCGACGGTATCGACATTACCAATGACGAGATTTCTGCTAAGCTCGGCGCCAACATGTCTTTCGACAACAACGACGCTATTACCGTTGACCTTACGGGCGTGGCAGAAGACGCGGCCGGCCTGGTTTCCGGTAATATCCCGCAAATGGAGCTTATCGCGGGTAACCATATCCAGATAGCTACTTCCGGTGTTTCCGCCGTCATCAACGCGGTTATTCCTGACGCGGCAAAGGATGCAATCTTCGCAAACAGCTACGACAATCCGGGATGGGAAACTACCGGTACGGTTACGACTTACAATCCGTTCGGTCTTGCAATCCATCCTGACCTCGCCTATGACATCTATACGATTTATAATTCTAGACTTGTCGTAAAGGAAATAGGAAGCGGTTTCTACTATCTTGATCTCTTCATTTCCATGAAGGGTACGCCGAAGGCAGATTACGCCGCGTACCAGAACTATATCACCCTTACTAACGGTCACTTCGTATGTCCTACGAATTCGAACGTGTACGACGAATGGAATTCCTGTTTCGGCTGTATCTGCCAGGATACCTTATACGGTACAGGTCTCGATTTCAATGCGACCAAGCCGTACGACGCAACACGTAAGCACTACGTTCAGCTCCACACGCTCGTGGCTAACTGGTAAGGCTAATTATAGTTCAGAGGTAACAGATGCTTACAATCAACAATAAGTTATTGAGGATAGGGAATACGGGGTTCGCCTACTGGACTCCTCCCTTTCCGTACTTCGTATTCGAATTTAGTGTTAGCGACTTTGTACCTACCACAAGTTTAGTTATTTCTGATTACAGAAGTATATCAACTTGGACACAAGTTTCTAGTTCACCAAATAGATGGAAATTGACAATTGATAACTTTGTTGAGTATTATTCAGGTCAAACCAATCTTGGTATTGGATTCGCTAAATTATTCTGTGTAGATGATTCACATACTGGCAGTTTGATTCCTTCACGTCTAGGAGGAGGTACATGTAAACTGATAGGTAGTGGAAACCTTAATATAATAGATTCAAATGGAAATACTTGCCAGACGTTTGATAGAATGTTTGCTGATTGTACAGGTCTTACTTACATAACCCCGTTACATTGTTTAAATGTACAGAATGTCGGGGGTATGTTTCAAGGTTGTAAAGAAGTAACTGCGGGTGCATATGGCCAATATATGTGGTTCTTAAATAATAGTGTTAATATAACAAACCACTCTAGCACATTCTCAAATTGTGGTTCTAATACCGTTACTGGCGCAGCAGAACTCGCTCAGATACCAGTCGGATGGGGAGGTACATTAGTGCCTGCAAGTACATTAATGACAACTAGCTTAAACAAGGGTGTTGTGTGGTCCGTTACGGCAAATAACCCGACATGGGCCAACGTAAAGAATGGGATGTATTTATTTACAGAAGCCTCTGTTTCTAAGTATGCTGGCGTGAGCATGAATAGAAGCCGTCTTTATAACAAGATCAATTCGTTCAGCAGCGCCACAACGGTTGACGAATATTACTATCCAGCATTTATCCAGATTCCTGGCGTGCCTAATTCGACTAGTAAATATCAACCTACATGGATCGTGACTACGGATTCATATAACGGTATGTTGCCTGCCGGTCAGGGAAATACCGACATGCCGGGTACTTTGGACTTCGGTACATACGGTGCATTTACTAGGGAATACGGTACATATGATTCGACTCAGACAGTTTATTTCGCATTCCTGGTTACCAATACGCCTATAGCAAACTGGACAGGTTTGTCCGGTGAAATGGCATTCCTGTATAACGGTAACTACCTTACAGACGCCAAATTAAGATGGTTCTTTGAATAGAGGATTAATATGATAACATATCATGGAAACATAGTCAAGAAGACTTACAACGGGCAGGCAAACTGGGTAAAGTACGGCGGACAGCCCGAGCCGCCTACGCCCACGCTTCCACCGTATACTATCAGGATGAAATTCATTGACGGAGTTACACCTACTTTCTCTAAAGGTACGGCTACTCAGGTTACGTCCAGCCCTAACGTATGGGATCTGACATATGAGAACAACAACTGGTCTCGCTTAATCATGAGTCAGACCAACCTACTCGAGGTTATTGGTGCTAATACTGTAGGTGTCACTAACATGAGTAATATGTTCTATAAATGTGCTTCTATCACAACTGTACCATTATTCGATACATCGAAAGTTACTAACATGGGTAATATGTTCAATAACTGTACTTCACTTACATCAGTTCCATTGTTTGACACTTCGGAAGTTACAAATATGAGCTATATGTTCTATAGTTGTAAAGCTCTTACCGATATGGTACTATTTAATACTTCGGAAGTTACTACAATGAGTGCTATGTTCACTGGTTGTACAGCTCTTACAACTGTACCTTTATTCGATACATCGAAAGTTACGTCTATGGGTCAAATGTTTCAGAGCTGTGCTGCTCTAACAGCTGTACCATTATTTAATACTTCGGAAGTTACAAATATGAGCTATATGCTTCGTAACTGTACTTCTCTTGTGTCTGTACCTTTATTCGATACATCGAAAGTTACGTCTATGAGTCAAATGTTTCAGAACTGTTACAACGTACAGTCTGGTGCTCTTGCTCTTTATCAACAGGTGTCTACGCAGGCGACTGAAGTAATCTATCATACATATACATTCTCAAACTGCGGCCGTGATACGGTTACAGGAGCTGCGGAACTTGCGCAGATACCTGCAAGCTGGGGCGGAACAGGAAATTAATAAGGAGATTTACAATGTCTAATATCAACAAGGTTTGTGCCAACGTGGCACAGGAATTCACGGACGCCGAGAAAGCTCAGGCTCGCCAGAATATAAACGCTTCCAGGGTCGCTACGGCCTCTTCTACATCACACGGCCCGGCTTACACGGACGTGGATACACTGGCCCTCTGGCCGTCCAGCAACAGGCTCGCTTTCGGCGGCAATACAGATACGTTCGTGGCCCCGTATACGAACGACAACGCCGACAAGGGTAAGGTTCTGAAACTGAACGATTCCGTAATCCCTGACTGGGGTACTGTAAACGAAGTTCCGGAAGTTACCCAGGCAGTAACGGGCGAATGGCTTTACGCCGACCCGGATACGATGACTGCCCAGTGGCGCCCCTATTACCCGCCGGAACAGGTCGTAATCGTAAACATGCATACTACGAAACCAGAAATCGACCAGTATCTGTTCGACAGCAAGCTGCCCATATTCGAATATATCGAAGACGACAATACGTACTGGTATACTTTCAGCTACGTGGAGGGCGACTATTACGTGTTCTCCGGTCAGTCCGGTTACGAACAGAACAAGTACGTCATAGGCCAGGCCAACGGCAATCTAATCACGTGGACAAGGTCCGATATAGTACTCGTAGGGAACTACCTCGTGGGCGAACAGCAGACTACCAGCCCCGGTGCTGCGACTATGGTCTACGACATGTACAACCTCAACGGCAATACCAAATGGGGTTTCAAGAATTTCGGCTCTATCCTGGACGCACAGAATTCGAAGACATGGCAGTGGCATATGCAGAACGACAATTTCGACTGGGCTGAACTGAATATCCGCGGTTTCTGGCGCTGGGCCGATATCAACAGGCAGGTCGACCAGTCGAACAACCGTAACTGGACGCCCGGCTCGTGGTCCGAACGCCTTTACTTCGAAATCGGCGATTCCCAGCACAATAACCTCGGTCAGTCCGCTATATTCGCGGTTATACCGAACGGTACTGACGACTGGTTTGCATGGCAGGGAACTATAAGAATCGACCAACTCCATGCACGTACAGCTCAGTATATCCAGATGGCCGCGGTAGCTACGTTTACTTACCCGCAGAATACTTACGGTATAGTACCAGGTATTACGTGGTGCGGACTCAGGGAATTCAACAAGAAACTCGGCACAGTGGCGAATATCTAGGAGGTATAATATGGACGAACAGCTTATGAACATCATACAGACAGGCAATCCTACGGCCATAATCGCGTGCGTAATCCTCTATTTGATTATAGCATATCAACGCAAGGAGACGGGTACGAAACGCGACCAGGACTCGAATATGCTCGATTACCGCATATCCAGGCTCGAAGAGTCGGGAGGGGAGCTTGCAAAGTCTATCAAGGAGCTTCAGGAATCTATCATCAGCCTTACGGTTACCGTAAACCGCATGATGGCCAGCGAGGAGGCGAAGAATGGAAAGGGAAATCCTTAGCGATCCTCTGACTGTCTTCTGGCTCACCTTAATTCTCGGAGGTACCTTGATGCTAATCGAATTCTTTACGAGGCCTCGCCTATGAAGATACTCGGTCATTCAAGGACATGCGACTATCACAAGGTCAACGGCCTGTACGTGCTCGACGAGAACGTGTGGCTGGATTTCGAACTGAACGGCGTCAAATTCAGGATAACCGTGGACAAGGGCGCCATGACCGACGGGCTGTCGGTTCCGAAGATATTCAGGTGGTATCTACCTGACTGGGACGACGATAATCCAGGTTATAATATTTCCGGAATCGTGCACGACGGCTGTTACGGATCCGAGGTACTCAGTAAGGACATGGCTGACATATTGTTCAAGAACGGCCTATTATTTGCACATATCAAGCCCTCTAAGGCCTCCGTAGCTGGCTGGGCTGTAGAACACTTGGCTGGGCTACATTACGGTCACGAACACGACGATTTCGGCATATCAGAATACGTATCCCTTACTGCAATATAGTAAATTTGCAGCATATATGTCATAAATTATAATATATATTATAACTGTAACGATTAACGGAGGCTTTGCGGTTTGACATATTACCCTTCCTACCTACGTAATTTCGTTATTTCATAATAGTTAATTCCTAAAGAATCCGGCGGACTGACACTGCCGGATTTCTTTATAACATATAATGGCGCAGCTAATAAACAGCAAGAATCTTCGCAGAAAGGGTTTACGGAAGGCGATAAATAATGTATATTTACTGATGTAACTGACATGTTGTGATCCTTTACGTAATGCCAAATAAAGAACGGGAAACCGGATCCGGTAGGAGTTGAAGCCTACCGGATTTCTTTAATATGTTATTATATACAAAGTAATATTTCTCCGCACAATCTCCGCAATTCTATTGCGAAACTTCCGCATAATTATTGCAGAATATTGCGCAAATAACCGTTTACAAATCACTAATAATTATATATATTTAAGACGACACGGAAATTAGAGGTTTCACCGCTAGACATATTTAAAGAAACTCGATACTATCGCACCAAGGCGTGCCAAGGGAGTGTCTAAAGTAATTGACGGAAACCCGACTGACCGTAAGGCGATAGCTACCTCGTTCAAGACAGGTGAACGACTAGAACAGCGGCTGAAATTATAACTCCAAACCAATGGCCTAAAGTAACCCGCTCGGTAGTAATTCCTTAAATCAGAGTAACGGCTAGCGACCGTTACACATAGCGCACTTGGTCTTCAAGGATGCAGCTCGGGGTATTCGCAGTGCCGTCCCGATAAGCCTTGATTAATAGGACTGGCTCCTAGCTGAGATCTATCCAAATGAAACGACTTAAATAAGAGATACTCGCCGAAGGCGCTGCGATCAGCAGCCACTAGCCCCGCAGGGCCTGAAACAGTAACTATGAACTGTAGAAATTAAAGACTCAATGAACAGTAACTATGAACAGTACAGAACAATGGCGTGCCATGCACTGTCAATAATCGTAGTTCCAAGCCCGCTGGGAGGCGCCAGAGGCGCTGCGTGCTACGCACGGTCGTAACTATGGAACAGCTGTAATAAGTGACTATGTGTAAATAATAAATTTACATATAGTAACAGTAATTGTTTCTATATTTACGTACATGAGAAATACAAGTTATACCAAAGAAACCGTAATAAAGTACGTTTCCAGTCTATTTAAACTCGACAGTATATACAGGAAACTATCGAATAACAAGAATATAACGATGAAAGCCACGTTCGGCAATAATTTCGACCGACTGTCGACGCTGGAAATCAAATACAGCGACAGAACTGTTATATATAAGTATATGGGGAAATAATGTGGCCGGGAAATTAAATATAATATATAGTTCGTGGAAATAGGGTGCCTATATATCCTAATAAATAAATTAATTATATAAGGAGATATAATGGAAAGTTCAGAAACAATGAAATACAATAGCAAGTATGGCTTATATGTTGATATCGATGGAAATGTATATTGGCGTGATCAATATGGTAATATTAATCTAAAGAGACAACATTTAAACGAGCATGGTTATTTATATGTTATATGTGGTGGCCGAAAGAAGAAATTGAGAGTACATAGAATAGTAGCTGAAACATTTATCCCTAATCCAGATAATAAACCAGAAGTCGATCATGAGAATAGAATTAGAACCGACAATAGAGTAAAGAATTTACGCTGGGTTACTAGGTTAGAGAATTTACAGAATAGAAATAAACCGAAGAAACCGAAGAAACACAAGAAGCATAAGAAACATATATTTGTCGAGCCACATTCAGACTTCGGCCGCCTATTCTTTGAGACGTTCGGTATAATGCGAGCTGACGACCCTAAATTCTACGCGAGGATGAGAGCCCGGTATCAGTATCACGGCCGTATGTAGTCTTATATAATATTATTATTTGCGCTTTCGCTTTGCTGTGAAATTTCTAGGAAAGTTTAAATAGACTCGGTTTAAATCGGGTCTAATTTCTTATATTATATTATTTATTATAATAGCAGGGGGCCAACATATATCCCCGAAATTCATATTACTGAAATTTGGCTTATATTGCAGTATAATCGCAACATATACAGGAATAAACATTAAATAAACTTAACATAAAGTGTACGGTTCGCCTAGAAATAATGTATATTTATCTTTGCGATTACGAGTTTAACTTCGTGTCGTTTATATATAAGATAAATACGTAAAGGTAATATAGAATGTACAATAAACTTTATATATACAAGCATGAGCCTAAGGATACTGTCGAAAGATTACTACATGGTGATAAGTATTTCTGGACAATGTGTTCGACCGACACTGACTATTGCAAGTCATATAGGGCTGATATGCAGACTAAATACTGTGGACGTCTTCTTGAAGAAATCGGAAAGATAGACTGTAAGGACGAGAAAGAATGTAAGTCATTACAACTTAGTATAAATACGGTATTCAAGCCGTGGACCAAGGGTGGCGGAACTAAGATAACGTTAAATATCAGTGACCAGTTATTTATGGACAACTGCATGGGTATATACAACGATACATACGACTTATATAATGCACTAAGCGACTACGAGCATAAGTTAGTCAAAGGAACTGTATATCTTGTCAAGTGCGCCAACGATAAACTGAAGATCGGTATCACTACGGATATGGCTAGGCGCATAGAAGACCTAAAGAAAGAAGAACGCAACAAGGTTATCGAAATTATAGACACGTTTGAATCTGGAGATATAATCAAGGATGAGGCTGCGCTTCACGTACTATGTTCAATTTACAAGACAAATGGCAATAATGTCGTCAGGTATCTACAGGACTGCTTGAATTCTGAATTATTTAGTAAATGTGATGAAGTTATGGAAATATGGAATAAGTACAAGGAAACCCATAAAGAATATAGTATAATATGATGTAACTATGTAACTTAATATGAAACTGATTAAATTGAATAAATTTAAAGGAAATTCGGTTACACCGTCCATGTAACCAACACGTAACCATACGTAACTAAATTGTTTACATAAATAATAACGAAAGATTACTATATTTGTTATATACAAAGGAAATTAATATGCAAGAGACATTAAACGAAATAAGAGACATACTCAAGAATATCGAGTCTATACTCAAGAAGAACAAGAAATATCCTGGTGTACTAAGGGAAGCACAAGGCTTCAACACGTGGCTTTCACAATACGACGAGGAAACCGATATTTCGGAACCGCCTGTGGACGATCCTGAGCCGTACGTACCGGTAGCCGCATGCAGTATGGAAGACATGTTGAGAGCACAGAAGCTACATGACGAATGGGAGGAGCGACAGAAATACCGGAACAATTTCACTGTGAACAACTATCTTGTGAAATAGTTTCTATATTTACAATATCACATTAACATTACTCTACTAGCATAATTCACACTATATGAAACAGGCTGGCCTTATTTCTGAACAAACGATGGGTAAGGCCAGCCTTATACGTTAAAGGAATTTAATGAGTAACTACATAGACGATATGATATGTGGCCTAGCCGATAGGCTTATAAATGACGGTAACTCAGTCGTAACATATAAAGGTTTCGAATTCAGATTTCAAGAGGTAGTATATGCGAGTCCGTTCGACTTCAGCTGCACGACAATGATTAACGTGATTCTTCCTTACTATATAATCAAAGGGCAAACCGATTTAACGTGCGGCGTATCTTACGACAGTACGTACCCGAAGGACTCAAGAACTAGTTATTTAAACCGTACAAAGGCATGTATGCAGCTCGCAAGACAGTTCGTTACCGAGGTTCTGCCTAAAGTAGATTATAATCTAAAGAAAGAAGCGTATAACCAAGAAATTGATGAGATATTAGAGGTACTCGAATGAATATA
>Ga0326511_10004396_pt1 | contig 11237 bp, 5 predicted proteins | sample 0_2496_0518_D_FD_203701 | JGI IMG/M metagenome (GOLD analysis project Ga0326511, IMG submission 203701) | Bovine rumen microbial communities from UC Davis, California, United States - 0_2496_0518 | ecosystem: Host-associated > Mammals > Digestive system > Stomach > Rumen | place: USA: California...
ACGATGCCAAGAACAACACCCTGACGGACTACCGCGACGGCCAGGTTTATAGGACTGTAACGATTGGCGAACAGACCTGGATGGCACGGAACCTGAACTACGCTTACTTGGTGGCCTCAGATTCCCTTGACTCCATCAGCGTCTGTTATAAAGGAGATTCCTCCTACTGCTCCTGGTACGGTCGCCTTTACACCTGGGCTGCCGCGATGGACAGTGCTGCCATATTTTCTGATAATGGCAAGGGCTGTGGCAATGGTAAGAGCTGTTACCCGACATATCCTGTGCGGGGGGCTTGCCCTAAGGATTGGCATCTGCCTACGCAATACGAGTGGACCAGATTGATTGAGGAAGTCGGAGATGAATCTGAAGCGGGTAGATTGCTCAAGTCCACCAAAAGTTGGTTTACGGATGAAGAAGGGACGGATGCCTATGAGTTCTCTGTGCTCCCTGCCGGTATGTGGGCTCCTGCTGGTAAGCAGATTAATGGATGGTACAACAACATAACAGAATTCGCATACTTCTGGACTTCTACAGATCGTGCGAATGCCGAGGCGCATGCAATAATTTTTACCACCCTCGATGAAGTCTGGCTCCATAAAGAATTCAAATACCAAGGATATTCCGTCCGTTGTGTTAAGGACTAGAGGGAACTAGAGCCCGGTCCCTTCCTATACTCGGTGAAATGGAAAAGGGACGACTTGGCTTCGGGCCCTCGCTACGCGAGCCGAAGCCTCGCCCTGCGGGCTTGAGGCTTACGCCTCAAGTGCTGAAATTTTTCAGTTATGCTCACGATGTTCGCATGTGAAAAATTTCAGTCGCACCCTCTTCTCGGGCCCGAGTCCCTTTTTATCCCGATGCACAAAAAAAGAAAGAACCACTTTGAAGTGGTTCTCTCTTTTTTAGAGCGGGAAAAGGGACTCGGACCCTCGACCCCGACCTTGGCAAGGTCGTGCTCTACCAACTGAGCTATTCCCGCGAGGTGAGCACAATTATAGAATATTAATTCAGGTCTGTCAAGGGTCTTTGCAGAGAAAAAATCAAAATTTCTTTCTTTTTTCCCCGAAGTTCGAAAAATCCTTCCTTTTTACTCATGTAACCGTGGGGAAAAGGCTTGGGAAGGATAGTAAACAGGTCTTCGGAGATCAGAAATTCCTGCCCCAGCTTGGTACAGAGGTTCTGTATCCTGGAGGTCGTATTCAGCACGTCCCCGTGGTAAGCCATTTCGCTCCCGAAGTTGCCGACCTCGGTGGAAATCACCTTGCCGCAGTGCGCTCCCGCCTTGAAACTCGGGACAATGCCGTAACGCTTGAGGAAGCGCTTCTTTGTCTTCTCGAGGCACTCGCAGAAGTCGAAGAACAGGTTCACGGGGCGCGCCTTGCGCGTGCATTTGGACGTCTTCCACGTGATAAAGACTCCGTCGCCGGCGATCTGGTATATTTCTCCGAGGTTCTCTTCGCAGCAGTTGGACAAGAGCTTGTAGTAATCCTTCATGAACTTGCTGTAGGTGACATGTCCCAGGTCTTCGGCGATGGCCGTGGAGCGGCGCATGTCGATGAACATGAATACAAGGTCTTCCTCGATGGGGTCCTGGAATTTCCCGAGCATGGTATTCACGAAAACGCGCGTGCCGAATTTCTTGTGGACACTGCGGATGAACGTGATGAGGTGCGCGCAGAAGAGTAGCAGGAACAGCTGGACGTGTGTATGCGGGTTCGCGAAGGCGTTGACGACGTCGTGCATCCCTTCTTCTGTAAGGAGTCCCGCGTTTGCGCGGTCTCCCCAGAGCAAGACGCAGAGGGTGAAGCTGGTGCCGATGAGCGTGATGTAGAAGGCGGAACGGACCAGCAGGGCAATCCATGCCGAGCGCAGGTTCAGGTCGTCTTGAAGGATGACGATGTCGTAGATGCCGTGGGACAGCCCGACGAAAATCCCGAGCTGCAGCGCAAACAGCAGCGAACCCAAGTCCACGCCGGAACTGCTGCCATACTGTACAAGTAGGGCAAGTCCGAGGGTCGTTACAATCCAGCTGCAGAGGTAATAACAGATGGCCTTGAACTTTCGAGCTGTCAGCCTAGTCATAGCCATAGGGGGTCAATGGATGAATAGCGGGAGGGACCATATCATTAGGACAAGGAAAATATCTTTATAGGAATCTTCGAGGAGCAGAAAGGAGGCGAGAAAGAAGATGGTCGTGCAAATCGCCAAAAACAGGAACAGCGGGAGGCGCTTCCTGAGATTCTTTTTGATTTTCTGGCGTTTTTCGGTATCCATGGTATTGATATAAATTAAAATTTTCTTATTTTCTTAAAAAAAGCGTGAGCTAAAGCAACAAAAACAATGCTCGGAATGTACGTCCATGTCCCTTTTTGCGGAAAAATCTGCGATTATTGCGATTTTTCGGCAATAAGTGTGCCCGAGCGTTACTACTTGGAATATTTGGATTTGGTTTCGGAGGAAATCCGGACGTTCGCGGAACGCTGCCCCGGGGCCTTTGAAAAAGTCGACACGCTCTACGTGGGCGGGGGTACTCCGTCCGTGCTTTCGCCGGAACAGCTTTCGCGGCTTTTCGGGATGTTTCAATCTGTAGGCGTGCCGTTAAAAAAGCTCCGGGAAACTACCGTAGAATTCAATCCCGAATCGTGCGATGTCGAGCGCGTTTCCGCCGTGCGTGAACACGGCGCAACCCGCGTCAGCCTTGGCATCCAGACGTTTGACGGGAATTTGTTGGACCGCATTGGACGTAGCCACCGCGCGGGTACGGGTGAAGCCGCCCTCGACATGCTGTTGCACCTTCCGGGGCTTCGCGTCAGTGCCGACCTCATGTTCAATCTGCCGGGCCAGACTGTTGAAGGATTCCTGCAAGATATCGAGAAGCTCGTCGCGTTCGGCCCGGGCCACATCAGCTTTTACGGACTGAAGGTGGATCCCGAAACGCGCCTCGGCCACCGTATCGCCCGTGGGGATGACTCCGTTGACGAAGACCTTTACGCCCCCATGTACCGCTCCGGCGTGGAACTTCTTGAACGTCATGGATTTACGCGTTACGAGACGTCGAATTTCGCGCGGGCGGGGGAGGAAAGCCTCCATAATTTAAATTATTGGCGCCGCGGTGAATACCTTGCCTTCGGTCCGGGCGCACACGGCTTTTGGGGCGGAGTCCGCTTCCATGCGCCCGAAAAGTACGCCCCCTGGCGCAACTACGTGAAGTCCGGCTGTTTGAAAGAATTTCTTTACCTCGATCCGGTCGGACCGGAAGAGGAATTGGCTGAAATAATCCAGCTTTCGTTCAGGACGAAGGAGGGTCTCGACCTCGCAGACCTCCATAAATGCGGCAAGACCATTCCCGATGCGGTCGTCTCCCAGTGGGAAAAAAAGGGCTTTTTGACGCAGAATAACGGGCGTTTGGCCCTTTCCGGGGACGGCTGGCTGTTCATGGACCGGGTCGTCGAAGACCTCTACTGCAACTGCATTCCTTATTCCAACTTGGAATAAGCCGTTTTGAAAGCCTATCTAGGCGGCCAAATCGTCCATTGGGCTAAAAAAAAGATACATTTAACTATATAATTGCTCTCCAAGCAATGTTTTTTGCGTATTGAGGTGCCTATGCTACGTCGACCCTGTGATTGCCTTCTTCATGTAGGTCTCCTGCTTGCCTTTGCAGCGGGGGGCGCTTTTGCCGCGGAAATTGATTGCAGGAACTATTCCAAGTCGACGACTGATGCCAGGTGCGCGTATACGCTTATCGAGTCCGAGATGGGCATCCAGCTGTTCGTCGTCCCCGACGGGGCCGACCCGATGGACTTCAGCCAGGCTCTCCCCAACGAAGATTTCTACGTATATGCCCCGCTGAGCGATAACGATTCCGTATCGTACACCGTGGTGAATGGCGAAAAGCGGGAACCCTTGAAGAACCGCCAGATGGTGAATTCCGGAGAACAGGCGTTCGTCGTTGCCGCCGTGAAGGGCCTCTACCCGATCTTCAACGTGGCCATCGGTACGGCCACCAAGGACGACATGAGCGACGTCGCCATCGTCCGCGTCTACAACTACTATGCACCGACGATTGAATACTGCTTGGACAAGGACTGCAAAGAGGTCATCTCGGACAAGAACATGTCCGATACCAAGCTCGAGGTGGGGGACACGCTGACTGTGTATGCCCGCACCGTGATTCCGGAAGGCGTCAAGGGTGCCGGCGAAACGGAAAAACTCACGAAATCATTCTACATCAATCCCGAAGGCGGCAGCAAGGAACTGCAGTTCCTCGATATGTCGGGTGGACCGCTTCCGCATCGCGATTTGGGCTACCAGCTGAACTTCGAAGAAGGCCGCGCTGCTTTCAAGATTACTTCGACCAAGGCGGTGACCGACGGTTCCACCTTCTACATGGACGGCTATCCGGACTTGACCGACACGGGCGATACGATGTTTATCGTGCATGACGGGTTCCCGGGCGGACTCCGCTTCGACAATCACGACATGCCGACGATTGACAGCGCGTTCGTTTTCGATACGAATGGCGACGGCGTGGGTGACAGCGTGGCCGTGTACTTCGGCGGCAACATGGAATTCATCGACGTGAAGTCGTTCGAATACAGCTGGCCCGACAAGGACCACTTTACGGACTTTGGCGGCGACGAAACGCATAAGGGCAGCCTCTACAAGCTGACCGATGTCCGTATGGCGGCTTCGGGCGATTCTGCTTCGGGCTACATCAAGGCGAAGGTCAAGGCGACCAATTCCGGCATTTCTTCCACGGTGGGTCCGGCCGACCTCCAGGATCGCATTGGTCCGGTTATCAAGACCGCCTCCGTTATCAAGGGCAACGGCAAGACCGATACGCTCGTCGTCCGCTTCAACAAGAGTATCGACCCCTCCTGGGAAAAGGGCGAAGGCCTTGTCCTGAACGGAGTGGCGTTTGCGTCGGAAGCGATCAAGAAGGACGGCGACGTGTGGACGTTCGTCTTGGATACGGGCATCGTCTTCGCGGGCGACTCCCTGCAGATTGCGGTTTCTTGCGCGAAGAAGGCTTGCCCCACGGGGCTCATCAAGGCGGCTGACGGCAACGAGACCGGCAAGAACAACCCGGTGGAAGTCCAGAACGCAGGCCAGCTTTACGTGGACAACGAGAACAATGGTTACTACGACCGCGATGGCGATGGCCGCATGGATAGCGCCTCGGTCGCGTTCGACGTGCCCATCACGAAGGAAGATTTTAAGAACCTCGAGGTGACGCTGTACTGGCTCGACTTGAAGGGCAAGGTCGTGGAAATCCCGTTGAAGAACCTGGACTCCCTGTCGAAGAAGGGCGTCGTCACGCTTTACGATGACGGCAAGATTCTCGGAGTAAACCTGGATCCGGACGATTACGACATCAAGGAAATGCTCACCTCCATCAACAGCAAGGACTACGGCTATGCGAAGGTCATGAACCGCGTGACCGTGGATGGCAAGACGAAGGTGGATACGACGCACCTTGCGATGAACGACCGCATCCCGCCGCAGATTACCGGGACCTTCCTGCAGCCTGAATCCTTCCAGAAGATGGAAGCCGACGAACTCGTGGTGCAATTCTCGGAAAAGATCGACTACAAGAACATCGACGACCTGTCCGAAGCGTTCCTGTTCAGCGGCAATGGCCACGACTGGAAGAACATCGACATGAACAATGTGGAATGGAGCGAAGACGGAAAGTCGGTCACCATCCGCATGGAAGTGGGTTCCGAACTGGACAAGCGCTACAACCCGGCCGACTACATCCGCTTCAACGAAAAGTACCGCGGTTTCCAGGATGCTTCCGGAAACGGCGTGTTCAAGACTCCGCTGACCGTGATGCTGCAGGGTGACCCGCGCGTGCTCGCGAAGACGACTTCGCTTGCCACCAAGGATTTCGCGGACCTGCTTTCGGACAAGAAGGACTTTACCGTGAGGTTCGTGCCTGCGGATTCCTCGCTGACCGACGAAATGAAGATGTCGCTCGGCGTACTCATGAATATCGGGTTCTCTACGGTGATGGGCAAGGATTCTACGGGCAAGGATGTGCCGGACCTTGAAAGTATCGGCCTCTCGTGGGAAATGTATGTCTATACGAACCTGGGCGGCTATGTCGCCAGTTCTTCGGGAGAAATCTACTGTAACGATTCCTACTTCAATCCCGAAGGCAAGGTCGGTAAGGGAGAAGGCAACTGCCTTGAAAATCCCAAGAAGCTTTACTTCCGCTGGAACATGCGTAGCGAGAATGGACGCAAGGTGGGCATCGGTGTCTACCTCGCCAAGTTCAAGGTGAAAGTTTTCGGCGCGAAGAATACATTCGAGTATGAAAGGTACTACAACTGGGGCGTCAAGGCCGGCAAGAACGGACTTGACTTGAAGAACCTGGAAAAGTAGGAGGATATGGCTATGAAAAAGATGGCAAAAAAATATATCGCGATGTGCGCCCTGCTCTGTGCAGGAGCGGCCTCTGCGGCAAACATCGAACCTCCGATTAACTATGCGACCGGCATTTGGGTCCAGCAGGTTGGCGATATCGTGCCCCATGCGAGCACGAGGGCTACTCTCTATTATACGAAGTATGCCAGCTATTCGAAAGATGCCGTGAAGAGCCTCCAGTACTATTACGATGGTGCGGGCTACTTGCAGTTGCTGCAGAAGGATACGCTTTGCGGTAAGGAAGACGGAATGGAGGGTGCTGACGGTATTGTCCACCATCCGGATGGAGACTTGATTGTTGCGGCTCAGGGGCAGAGCGTCCATAAGATCCGCAAGGGCGTGAAGAAGACCAAGGGCGCCTGCGTTGTCAAGACTTCCCAGACTTCGGAAGGCGTTTGGCATTTGATGAATGACCCGTCGGGTAAGTATGTTTGGGCTGCCGGTATTCCGGGTAAGCTGCACCGCATCAGAATAGATGACGCTGTCAATGGTAAGTTTGACTCGCAGGGCTACAATGTGACGCTGGAGGGCGATTCCAGGCGTTCGAAGCATAACTCCATGTCAACGCTTATCTGGGACGAAGAAGGCAACGCCTTCTTTACGAGGTCCGGCTATAAGGGCGGTGGTTGCGAACAGACGGTCGAGAGCAACACGAGCGGCGTCGGCTACGACTTCGAGGTCTGCTCGGAAAGCGATAAAAAAGCGGCTGCTGCGGAAGCCTATTTCGGTTATATCACCGATACGACCAAGGTGTACATCAGGAATGCAGCGGACCGCGACACGTACCGCGCCCCGATTGGGGATTCCGCCATCACGAAGATGGGCGTGACCATCTTGATTGACTCCTTGGAAGGTGCTCACGGTGGTACGTATGACCCGTATTCGAAGACCATCTTTGTCTTTGGCGGTGCCCGTATCGTGCAGATCAAGCCGTATGTCGAGAACCATAAGATGAAGGCGAAGATTGTTGCCTTTATCGACCTGCGTGAATATTTCTTCGATGAAACCTATTCGTCCTTTACGGGCCCGAGAACGAACGACCACGTGGGTTGGCGTTTGGACCAGGGTACCGTTGACGGCATGGGCCACTTGTTCGTGGCAAGCAATACGGGCCACCTCGTGTTCGTGGACTATGCGGCGAACCCGAACAAGTATATCAATGACAACGTGCTTGTGCACCTGCAGTGGATCGATAACTACCTCGATGACTTGGCTCCGCTTTCTGGCGTAGGCGTCATTAGAGACGATGCCGAATCCGGTGAAGACGAGGAAATGTCGAGCGGAACGACGTACAGCTCTTCGTTGGTTGAATTCTCTTCGAGCAGCGATGGCACGAGCAGTTCCAGCAAGAAGTCCTCTAGCAGCGGTAACAATAATTCCAGCGGTGGCAACAACTCCAGTGGCGGTAACGGAAACTCCAGCTCTGGCAAGTCCAGCAGCTCCGGCCCGGTCCTGTACTCGTCCGGCAATAACAACAATTCTTCTGGCGGCACGAATTCTTCGGGCGGCAATGGAAACTCTTCTGGCGGAAACAACGGCTCTAGCGGCAACGTCAATTCTTCTGGCGGCAACACGAACTCTTCTGGCGGCCATGGGAATTCCTCCGGTGGAAACAACGGCTCTAGCGGTGGCCAGGGCAATTCCAGCGGCGGTGGCGGACACAACAACTCCTCTAGCAGCGGCAACCAGGGATCTGGCCAGGATATCGTTCTCAATTCCAGTTCTTCCAACCGCTATGCGGGCTTTACCGATTATGACTTGAGCAGCAGCGGCGGCCTCGACTTCTACCCGTCTCAGGATAAGTTCGATGACGGTGACGATGTCGTGTCCGAAACGGTGGTCTTGATTCCGGTCGATACGGCTAAGGGCACGCCGGGTACGGTGACCATCGGCGACAACACCTACTTGGTGGTCGACAATCCGAAGGGTCTCGAACTCGACCTGCGCTACAACGCCAATATCGATTCGGCGCAGGTTGGCCAGGTGGTCGCCATTACGCTCGATTCTGCAAAGGTGGCCGAAATCTTCGGTTCTGTGGACTCGCTGACCTTCGCGACGGCTTCGAACCTCACGATTATCGATCCGTCGAACCCGCATCCGGGCGATACGATTACGGTGAATAACGATGGCTCCGTGACAATCTGGGTCACGACGGATACGCCTGTCAATGGCGGTACGATTATCGTGGCGAGCCCGGACGGCAAGGTCATCATTATCGACAACATCAACTTCTATGACCCGATTCCGGATGCCGACAAGGGCTATATCAAGGATTCCGATGACGACGACAAGCTCGACTTCTTGGAAATCGTGTTGAAGGATACCCTGGAACCGAACCTGAGTGTCTACTCCGTGGCCCTGGTGGTGAATGGCGATACGTTACCGGCTTCGGATGTTCCGGAACTCGGCTCGGTCATCCAGAACGTGAACTCGTACGAAACGAAGAAGGTGAGCACGATTTCGCTCAACGTTTCGGACCTGAAGCTCCCGAAGAAGTTCCCGAACGATGCCTTCGCCATTATTACGTATGAGAATGCGGATGGCGCCCATTACCAGCGCACGGTACCCGTGGTGGAAGTCGGTAGCCGTATTATCGAATCGGCCCAGGCGATCCGCAACAAGAACGGCAAGGACTCGCTGTTCATCAAGTTCAATGTCGACTTGATCCCGGCAGACCTTTCTGACCCGGAACTCCTGGTGATGATTAAGCAGAAGGCGAAGAAGTTCGGCTTTGTAGGCCAGATTTCCAACGTCTATATGCCGACGAAGAACATCGTGATTCTCGTGGGTGATTCGCTTGGCCTCAAGGGCGACCTGAAGGATAGCGTCTCGCTGCACCCGCTGGCAAAGTTCCACAACCTGCCGTACATCACGTCGGATGAATACGACCGCGAAGTGCCGGTCTCGGTGACGGACCGTCTGCCGTCTGTCAAGAACGTGGAATACTGGGATACCGATGGCGATGGCACGCTGGACAAGATCGTGACGAACTTCTCCGGCAAGCTCACGTCTGAAGAAGTCGCCATGCTCTACATGACCTACCCGTGGTATAGCGAACGCGGTATGCTTATCCAGATGCAGGCCCAGCCCGATGACTTCACGCTTGCTCCGGATTCCATGAGCGTCAGCTGGAACGTCTTTGCGACGATGAGGATTGCTACTGGCGTGACGAGCATCAGCGATGACTTGCCGCCGGCGACCGTCTACACGTACTACGAAGTGCTTGGCGAAACGTTCGTGACCGAAGAAACGGCGGCGCTTGTCGACAAGATGGCCCCGGTTATCTCTGCCGCGACGCTCAACTACGGTAAGAAGGCGGACACCTTGACGGTACGCTTCTCGGAACCGGTGCTTTACAAGAACCTCGAAGGGCGTGACTTCTTCAGCTACATCCATGGCAAGGATACGATTGACCTGTTGCCGTCCCGCATCGAATGGCTGCAAGATGGTAAGGCCGCGAAGCTGATCCTGGATGCAGGAGTTTCGACGATCCTTCCGGGCGACTCCCTGATGATTGTCAAGGGCGCAAGGGACAATATCCGCGACAACTACGGCAACATTGCTGGCGAAAGGCCTTCTGCCGTGATTATCGGCGGCTTGCTCAACCACTTGGTTGAAGCGACGAAGATGGGTTCCTTCGACATCAACGACAACAGGATTGTCGCCGAAGACGAATCCAAGAGCTATACGCTCCAGACGGTAAGCTCCGTGAACCTGCGCTATGTCCCCGGATCGACGACGAAGGAGGATATGGAGAAGGAAGGAGCGCTAGGCCAGTTGGTGCAATTGGGCGAACGCTTTGTCCCGCAGCTTCTGGACCGTGCGCAGATTTCTGCCGACGGTACGGTGGACCCGTCCGTGCTCGATTCCCTCGACCCGTCGAAGGTGTACATCACGTTCGTCGTGAACTACTATGACCACCTCGGCCAGTACGTGAACGACACGACCATCATGGTGCCGTGTAACAGCCCGAAGTTCGGCGGCAACTGCTTGAGCTCCGACCAGAAGGTGTTCGTGAACTGGAACTTCAAGGACCACACCGGCCGCTTCGTGGGTTCCGGCATTTACATGGTGCAGTTCAAGATGGTCGTCCGTTACGAAAAGAAGGAAATCAAGGAAGAAATCAAGGATAAGTGGGGCGTACGCCGCAAGAAACACAAAAAGTAGGGGCGGCTGCGCCGCAGTTAATAGTACTCAGTTACGAGTTCTGAGTGAAAAGTGATCGCCTTCAGGCGGTCACTTTTGTATAAGTATAAAAAGCAAAACGCCCCGGTTCTTAAACAGGGGTGGATTGCGGGGTGAAACGAGGTGAACCCTACTTGTTGATAGCCGCGAGGAACGCGTCTTTCTTTTCTTGGAGGAATTCCTTGCTGTTGTACTTGCGGATACGGCGCAGGGCCTGGTCACGCAGCTGACGGACACGTTCGTGCGAGATGTTCATGGATTCGCCCACCTCGCGCAATGTTTGCGGGGCTTCCTGGTTGATACCGAAGATGCCGGTGATGACCTTCGCTTCGCGTTCGGGGAGCTGTTCCATCAAGTCGCGGGCCAAGGCCTCGACGCTCTGGATTTCGGAATCGGCTTCGGGGTTCGATGCAGCGGTATCGGGCAAGACTTCGGCATAGGTGGCCTTGGAGTCGGCCTTCAGCGGGCTGTCGAAAGAAACGCCGCGCTGTCCGATCTGGATGAGCTCACGGATTTCTTCGTTGATTTCCTTACCGCGGGACTGTTCGTGCAAAGCCTTGCGCACACGGAGGTGCTGGTTCGCCGGCAAGCGGATGAGGTTGCCCTGCTCGTTGATAGCGCGG
>Ga0326511_10004397_pt1 | contig 11235 bp, 12 predicted proteins | sample 0_2496_0518_D_FD_203701 | JGI IMG/M metagenome (GOLD analysis project Ga0326511, IMG submission 203701) | Bovine rumen microbial communities from UC Davis, California, United States - 0_2496_0518 | ecosystem: Host-associated > Mammals > Digestive system > Stomach > Rumen | place: USA...
ACAAGCCTCTTGAATTTACTACAGCGGATGACAGAAAGAGGGCTATTGCGGCAAAAGCTGCTGCAGAGGCTGCTGAAAAAGCAGAGGAAAATAATAATTCCGATTCCGGAGAGGGTTAACAGATGTACAAGCTTATAAGCACCGAAGGTAAAGCACGTCGTGGAGAAATAGAGACTGTACACGGCACAGTTCAGACTCCGGCATTTATGAATGTCGCTACCTGCGGAGCAATAAAGGGTGCTGTTTCTGCACTTGATTTAAAAGAATTAAGATGTCAGGTACAGCTTTGCAATACATATCATCTGCACTTGCGACCTGGAGATGAAATTGTACGAAAGCTCGGAGGACTTCATAAGTTTACACGCTGGGATAAACCCATACTTACCGACAGCGGCGGGTTTCAGGTTTTTTCGCTTGCAAAGCTCAGAAATATAACCGAAGAGGGTGTGACATTTTCCTCACATATAGATGGCAGACGCATATTCATGGGACCCGAGGAAAGTATGACAATACAATCAAATCTCGGTTCTACTATAGCTATGGCATTTGATGAATGTATCGAAAATCCTGCACCGTATGATTATACAAAAAGGTCATGCGACAGGACATACCGCTGGCTTGTACGATGCAGGGATAAGATAAATGAACTCAATGCTGCGGAAAATACGATAAATCCCCATCAGATGCTTTTTGGAATAAATCAGGGGGCAACATACGACGATCTGAGAATTGAGCATATGAAAAAAATAAGGGATCTTGATCTTGACGGTTATGCAGTCGGAGGTCTTGCAGTGGGTGAAACGGCAGAGGAAATGTACCATATACTTGATGTGGTAGAGGAATATATGCCTGCTGATAAACCGAGGTATCTTATGGGCGTAGGTACGCCTGTTAATATACTTGAGGCAGTACACAGGGGAATAGATATGTTTGACTGTGTTATGCCAACAAGAAATGCCCGTCATGCGAATACCTTCACATGGAGCGGGCGGAGGAATATGAGAAATGAAAAATATACACTTGATGAAAATCCTCTTGATGAAGAATGTGATTGTCCTGTGTGTCGTAATTTCACAAGGGCTTATATACGCCATCTTATAAAGAGTGAAGAAATGCTTGCAATGCGTCTTTGTGTAATGCATAATGTGTATTTTTATAATACACTGCTTATGCGTATAAGAGAGGCACTTGATAAGGGATGTTTTGAGGAATTTTATACGAAATACCGTTGTATTCTTGATAAGAGAATATAAATTATGACAGTTGCAGCTTTTGGCTGCAGCTGTTATAATATATTGGTAAAAAATTATTCGTGAAAGGAATAAGGAATTATGGATATGATGTTTTTATCTCAGGCAGAGGGTCAGGGAAATAATCTTGCAACATATGGTATGATAGGCTTCTGGGTGCTTATCATCGGAGCTATGTACCTGTTTTTGTGGAGACCTCAGCAGAAAAAACAGAAGGAAGAGGATGAACTCAGAAACGGTGTTGAAGTAGGCGATGATGTTACGACCATAGGAGGAGTAGTCGGAAAAGTTATAGCCATTCGTGAGGATGATGAAACTATCGTTATCGAAACAGGCAGCGACAAAACTCGTATACGTTTCAAAAAATGGGCTATCCGCTCTATAGATACACCTGAAAAACAGCCTAAGAAAGAGGATAAGAAATCTAAAAAATCAAAAGAAAAATCTGATGACGAGGATAAAGTTTCTCTTAAAAAGGATGAAGAATAATCGGCTGATGACATGAATATATTGGAATAAATATTTTCATGGGGTTGATTTTCGGATGACAGGAATAAAACACAGAATAAAGTGGATAATTATCGGGTCACTTGCAGGCACTGTATCTGTTGCGGTATTGATACTTTTAATATCATGGATAGTTCTTATGTCAGGCAAAGTAAACGAGGGGCTTTATGCTCCTCTTTCTGTTATAGCTTTGTGTATAGGCTCAGCAGCAGGAGGCATTATTTCTGCAATAGGCTGCGGCAGCAAGATACTCGTAACAGGGATCATAACAGGTGCAGTTATATTTCTTTTGCTTACGGGAATAAGCTGTGCAATGGGCAGTATTCCTCAGATGGCAAGTCTTTTCAGAATACCTGTGGCGGTTATTTCGGCAGGTGTTTTACCTGCTTTTGCTGTAAGACCTGATAAAAAACGCAGGAAAAGATCAAGGAGAGCATGAAACTTTTCTTTATAGCCTTGAATTTGTAAACGAAATATGTTAAAATATATACCATACTATAATGGTATCGGAAAGGGTGAAACAACATGACCAAAAAGCATATCAAGACACTTAATAAGGCTAACCTCAAGGAGTCTGCTGTAAAGGGCGGCTGCGGCGAATGCCAGGCTTCCTGCCAGTCAGCTTGCAAGACTTCCTGTACTGTAGCTAACCAGAAGTGCGAGAAATAATTCCACTTCCTCGTTTAACCGAAAAGGGCGGATTCCTTTATCCGCCTTTTTCTTTTTGATTTTTTATTTTAAAAAGGAGTTTTCTTGATGATACATAAATATAAACTTGGCGGATATAATATCTGTCTTGATGTTCACAGCGGTGCTGTTCATGTTCTTGATGATGTTGCTTACGATATTCTTGATTACTGTGATGAAAAAATGAAAAAAGAACCTGATGAAAGTATGATAAACAAACTTTCAGACCGCTACAGCCGTGAGGATATATGCGAAACTTATGAAGCACTTTTTGAGCTTTATGAAGACGGACTTTTGTTTTCACCTGATGATTACGAACAGTTTGCTGATCTTATGACAAAAGCTCCTGTAAAATCCATGTGCATAAATATATCACATGACTGTAACCTCAGATGTGAATACTGCTTTGCTGCAAAGGGCGATTTCGGTCAGGGAAGATGCCTTATGTCGCTTGATACAGCGAAAAAAGCAATAGATTTTATTATAGCCAATTCAGGCACAAGAAGAAATCTTGAGGTAGACTTTTTTGGCGGAGAACCGCTGATGAATTTCGATGTTGTAAGGCAGACAGTTGAATATGCAAGAAGCATCGAAAAAAAGTATAACAAAAATTTCCGCTTTACTATCACAACAAACGGACTTCTTCTTGATGATGAAAAAATAGAATATATCAACCGTGAAATGAATAATGCAGTTCTGTCACTTGACGGAAGAAAAGAAGTAAATGACAGAATGAGGGTTACTCCTAACGGCAAGGGCTGTTATGATGTTATAGTTCCGAAATATCAGAAGCTTGTTGCAGGCAGAGGTGATAAGGATTATTATATAAGAGGCACATTCACAAAATATAATCTTGATTTTACAAAGGATGTACTTCATTTTAAGGAACTCGGCTTTGAACAGCTTTCTATTGAGCCTGTTGTTTCAGATCCGAAACTTGATTATTCTATAAAATATGAAGACCTTCCGGCTGTATTTGAGGAATATGAAAGACTGGCTCAGACTATAATAGAATCAAGAAAAAAAGGAGAATACTTCAATTTCTTCCATTTTATGATAGACCTTAATCAAGGGCCTTGTGCTATAAAGCGTCTCAGAGGCTGCGGATGCGGTAATGAATATGTTGCGGTCACACCTCAGGGAGATATTTACCCATGTCATCAGTTTGTAGGAAATGAAGATTTCAAAATGGGTAATCTTAACGACGGCACGTTCAATAATGATATGAAGCTCATGTTTGCAAGATCAAATGTATATACTAAGGAAAACTGCAAAGACTGCTGGGCAAAATTCTATTGTTCGGGCGGATGTAATGCTAATAATTTCCAATATGAAGGCGATATAAAAAAATCACATAAGACCTCATGTGAACTTGAAAAGAAACGTCTTGAATGTGCGATAATGATAAAGGCTGCACTTGCCGAAGACGGTGACGAAACTCCCTGTGACGGTGAGGATTGTATTTCAGCCTGTCATTAACGGGAAAACGTAAAAAATAATTATAAACCCCTTGACAAATTAAATTATAAATGGTATATTATTCAGGTAAAACAAAGTAAAGCCTATGCTTTCACCCGTAGAGTTCCGTCTGTGCAGGTCAATATCAGTTGTTCCGTATTTATAATGATACGGTATTGTTATGCTGTTATTGCGTGGACGGTTGGTGACTGTTCACGCTTTATTTATGTTATATTGTTTTGGAGGTGCGTTACAATTAGCAAGCAGGAAATTCAGATCAACGACGAGATCCGTGATAAGGAAGTCCGCGTTATCGGTTCGGATGGCTCACAGCTCGGCATAATGACTTCATCGAAGGCTTTGGCAATGGCTGAAAGTGCCAACCTTGACCTCGTAAAGATCGCTCCGCAGGCAACTCCGCCTGTATGTAAGATCATGGACTACGGTAAATATCGTTTTGAACAGTCCAAAAGGGAAAAGGAAGCAAAAAAGAACCAGAAAGTTGTGGATATTAAGGAAATTCGCCTTTCACTGAATATTGATACTCACGATTTCAATACTAAGCTCAATCATACCGAAAAATTTATTAAAAACGGAGATAAGGTCAAGGTCTCCATACGCTTCAGAGGAAGAGAAATGGGACATCCTGAGATAGGTACCGAAATCATGCGTAAGTTTTCAGATGCTTGTCAGGAATTTGCAGTTGTGGAAAAGCCTGCAAAGCTTGAGGGCAGGAATATGCTTATGTTCCTCGCACCCAAACATAATAAATAAAAGAAAAAACAAGGAGGATCTTCGATATGCCTAAGATCAAAACACACAGCGGCGCAAAAAAGCGTTTTAAGCTCTCAAAGAACGGTAAGGTAATTCGTGCTCACGCTAATAAGTCACATATACTTAACAAAAAGACAAGAAAGCGTAAGAGAGGTCTCAGAAAGACTGTTGCTGCAGATGTAACAAATGTAGCAGCAATCAAGAAGCTTATCCCTTACAAATAATTCGGAGTGCAACAATTATTATTACTAAACGGAGGTATATAGCATGGCTCGTGTAAAAGGTGCGTTGGCAACACGCAAAAGAAGAAAAAAGGTTCTTAAACTCGCAAAAGGTTACTGGGGAGCAAAGAGCAAACATTTTAAAATGGCTAAAGAAGCCGTAATGAAGAGCGGCAACTATGCATACATCGGCAGAAAACAGAGAAAGCGTGATTTCAGAAGACTCTGGATCACAAGAATTTCCGCAGGCTGCAAGGCAAACGGAATTAACTATTCAACATTCATGAACGGCCTTAAAAAGGCAGGTATCACTCTTAACAGAAAGATGCTTTCAGAGATCGCTATTGCTGATGCTGAGGGCTTCACAGCTCTTGTAGAAAAGGCAAAGGCTGCACTTTGATCTATTATAAAAACGCCCGAGCATTGCTCGGGCGATATTTTTTAAGGGGTGAAAATATGCTGTGCGAAGAATTACCAAAAATTATGTGGTTTCAGAATGATAATGATTACACCGAATGTAATTATTTATTCCACTACATTATAATTCCTGATACAAAACAGGAGGTTATGACCGTAAAAATATGGCACGGAGAATTCTGTTATGAAAAAAGCAAAGATGAAATTGTTTCAGAGCGTACTTTTCCTATGACTAATGATGGAAGAGAAGAAATGATAGAATATATCCGTGCGGAAGATTATAACTATGTCCAGTAAAGGAGAAGTCTATGAAAAAACGATATTTTGCATTGGTCACAGCTTTTTTGACTGTGCTTATGATCTCAGGATGTACACAAACTAAAACTGAAATATCATTGACAAACAGCAATACGGAAAGCTCTGTCTCAGTATCATCCGAAGAAGAACAGAGCAAGGAAGAAAGCGAAGAGGGATCTTCTGAAATATCTGTTGTTTCCGAAGATTCGCAGCAGAAAAAATACAGTGAATTCAGTGAGCCGATATTTTTGAGTGATGACCCGTTTGAATATACAAAGTATCTTGGACAGTGGGAAGACCTTGACGGAAGTTTATGTTCCGTTGAAATAACCACAAAGGATGACAAAAATTTTGATATTGTTATAAGCGATAATAATAACGGCACAAGAACCGAATATACACTCACAGGTGTATATGAACAGGCAAGCGGAGGTATTCATTATACCGGAAGTATGAAACAGACAGGCGGTGCTTTCAATAATTCTGCCGTGAATTGTGAGGGTTATCTGAGGCGTGGTCAGAGTGGTTATCTGCATTGGGAAAACCTTACGGAATATTATGGAAATGGTTTTGTTTTTCGCAGACTTGACACATGATTATGTTAAATATGACAAAACTGTAAAATGTATGTAGCGTTTTATACTTTTTTGTGATATAATTTATGAAAATGCTGTCTGTTCGTATTATCCGTGCAGGTCTTTTTGAAAAGGAACAGATAAGAAAGAAGGTAAATGATGATAAAAAAATATGTATATGGCACTCCCATTCCCACAGGGGCAGTTGTAGAGGATATTGAAGCCGCAGAGGGCGGTATACAATATTTTACAGAGCTTGAGATGAACGGAAAAATAATTCTTAATTATGCCATGGAAAACGATGACATAGTATATGGTCTCGGTGAAGCTAATCATGGTATGAATAAGAGAGGAGCAATTTACAGAAGCTTTTGTTCCGATGAACCGAATCAGACGGAGGATAAGCAGTCACTTTATGGTGCACATAATTTTCTGGTTATAACAGGTATTATAAGTGTCGGTATATTTGTTGACTGTGCATCGCAGGTAACATTCGACATAGGATACAAAGCTTTGAATATGCTTAATATCGAGCCTTCATGCAATGATTTTACTGTTTATATAATCGAGGGAAAAAGTGCCTATGACATAGTAAAACAGTTCCGTAAAATGATAGGCAGAAGCTATATCGCACCACGCTGGGCATTCGGTTATCAGCAGAGCCGCTGGAGCTATATGAACGAGGATGAAATACGTACCGTTGTTAAAAATCATCGTGATAACGGTATTCCTCTTGATGCTGTATATCTTGATATAGATTATATGGACGGATATAAGGACTTTACAGTATCTGAGGAGAGGTTTCCGGATCTGCCGGGTTTTGTTCAGGAAATGAAGGCACAGGGTGTAAGACTTGTACCTATCATTGATGCAGGTGTAAAAATCGAGCCGGGATATGACATTTACGAGGAAGGCAGACAATATCAGCTTTTCTGCAAGAGAGCAGACGGTTCTGATTTCGTGGCAGGTGTATGGCCGGGAAGAACACATTTCCCTGATTTTATGAATTCAAATGCACGTATGTGGTTCGGTTCAAAATATAAGACCTTTATCGATGCAGGTATAGAGGGTTTCTGGAATGATATGAATGAGCCGGCAATGTTCTTCACTGAAGAAGGTGTTAATGAAGTCAAAGAATATCTTCAGAATTTTGATTTCAATACAAACGACCCCGGAAAATTCTTTGAAATAAAAGATAAGCTTACAGGTATTTCAAATCGTATGAAGGATTATGAAAGCTTTTTCCATAATATGGACGGTACAATAGTACGTCATGATCAGGTTCATAATCTTTACGGTGCTAATATGACAAGGGCTGCAGGAGAAGCTTTTCAGCAGTTTTCGCCTGATAAACGTATGCTTCTTTTTTCAAGAGCATCATATATCGGTGCACATCGCTATGGTGGTTTGTGGACAGGAGATAATCAGTCATGGTGGTCACATCTTCTTCTTAATATAAAGATGATGCCCTCTCTTAATATGTGCGGATTTATGTACACCGGTGCAGATCTCGGAGGCTTCGGCTGCAACTGCACAAGAGATCTCCTTATGCGTTGGCTCGGTTTTGGTATATTCACACCCCTTATGCGTAACCATTCGGCTTTAGGTACAAGAAAACAGGAATGTTACAGCTTCGGTGATACAGAAGATTTCAGAAGTATTATTTCTATCCGTTACAGTCTTCTGCCTTACCTTTACAGCGAATATATGAAGGCTTGTCTTAATGATGACATGATGTTTAAGCCTCTGTCATTCGTATATCCTTCCGATAACTTTGCAAGAACGGTTGAAGACCAGCTTATTGTCGGAGAAAGCATCATGATAGCTCCTGTATATGAACAGAATGCTGTCGGAAGATATGTATATCTCCCTGAAGATATGCTTCTTGTTGTATTCAAATCTTCATCTGTACGCAGATACCAGATAATGAAAAAGGGTATGCATTATATTCAGGCAGATATAAATGAAGTACCTCTGTTTGTGAGAAAGAATAAGCTTCTTCCTCTTTGCAGAACTGCACAGTGTACTGATAATCTTGATACATCTATGTTCGAGATAATAGCATATACAGACGATAATATCGAATATATGATGTATGAGGATGACGGAATTTCAAAGAATTATGACAATCCGGAAAATTACGTTTCTTTTGCAATCAAGGATATGGACGGTATACTCGGTGCTGTATCTCCCAAAACAATAGTAAAACTTTCACTTTTCTGATTAAAAATAAACAAAATATTTGTTTTCCCTATTGAAAAAACATATAGAATAGGGTAAAATATAGTATGTAGGTGTGAGCTTTTATAGGCTCACACGACTGTAAAAAATCTTAAAGTGCTTTTTGGCACCTGAAAGGATGTAAGTAAAATGAACTATCTTAACAAGAAAACCGTTGAGGATATCGAAGTAACAGGTAAGAAAGTGCTTGTTCGCTGCGATTTCAATGTACCGTTTGACGGTGAAGGCAACATCTCTGACCCCAAGAGAATTGACGAGGCTCTCAAAACTATCAAATATCTCGTTGACAAGAAAGCTAAGGTTATCCTTTGTTCACATCTTGGTCGTCCGAAGGGCGAATTCAATATGAAATATTCTCTTGCTCCTGTAGCAGCTTATCTTTCAAAGGCTCTCGGCTTTGAAGTAAAGATGGCTTCTGATGTTGTAGGCGAAAGTGCACAGTCTATAGCTCAGTCACTTCAGGATGGTGAAGTTGAACTTATCGAAAATGTTCGTTTCCACAAAGAAGAGGAAAAGAATGACCCTGAATTCTCAAAGAAGCTTGCTTCTCTTGCAGAGATTTATGTAAACGATGCTTTTGGTACAGCTCACAGAGCTCATGCTTCAACAGCAGGCGTTGCTGATTATCTCCCGGCAGTATGCGGTTATCTTATTCAAAAAGAGATCACTGTTATGGGCGGTGCTCTTGAAGATCCCAAGAGACCTTTCGTTGCTATTCTCGGCGGTGCTAAGGTTTCAGATAAGATCGGTGTAATCACAAACCTCCTTGATAAAGTTGATACTCTTATCATTGGCGGCGGTATGGCTTATACCTTTATGAAGGCTCTGGGCTATTCAACAGGTACATCTATCTGTGAACTTGATAAGGTAGAGCTTGCTAAGGATATTATGGCTCAGGCTAAGGCTAAGAACGTAAACTTCCTTATCCCCGAAGATACAGTTGTAGGCAAGGAGTATAAGCCTGATACAGAGTTCAAGACAGTTGACAGCGACAAGATCGAAGATGACTGGATGGGTCTTGATATCGGCCCCAAGACAAGAGAAAAATTTGCTACTGCACTTGTAGGAGCAGGAACAGTTGTATGGAATGGCCCGATGGGTGTTTCTGAGTGGGAGAACTTTGCAGCAGGTACAATTTCTGTAGCAAAGGCTGTTGCTGAAAGCGGTGCAATTTCAATCATCGGCGGCGGTGACTCTGCTGCTGCTGTTGAGAAACTCGGCTATGCTGACAGAATGACTCACATCTCTACAGGCGGCGGTGCTTCTCTCGAATTCCTCGAGGGTAAGGTACTTCCGGGTATCGCTTGCCTTAACGATAAATAATGCATCATTCATAATGCTTTATGCAGCATGAAATGCCTTATTCGTAATATGCAGTAACGGGAGGCAGGGCATGACTCTGTCTCCCTTTTTATTTTAAAAATCTGGAGGTAATTAAAATGAACAAGGAACTCAGACAGGCTATTATTGCCGGAAACTGGAAAATGAACAAAACTCGTCCTGAAGCAAAGGCTCTTATCGAGGAATTAAAGCCTATAGCTGAAAAAGCAACTTGCGGTGTTATCATCTGTGTGCCTTTTACAAACCTTGAAACAGCAGTTGAGCTTACAAAGGGTACTAACATCAAAGTAGGTGCAGAAAACGTACATTTCAAAGAGAGCGGTGCTTACACAGGAGAAATATCAGCAGCAATGCTTACAGAGATCGGTGTAGAGTATGTAATCATCGGTCACAGTGAAAGAAGACAGTATTTCGGTGAAACAGACGAAACTGTAAATCTCAGAACAAAAGCAGCTCTTGCAGCAGGTCTCAAGCCTATCGTTTGCGTAGGTGAAGTTCTCGCTGAAAGAAAGGCTGATATAACAAAGGAAGTTATTTCCACACAGATAAAGCTTGACCTTATGGGCGTATCTGCTGAGGACATCAAAAAGACTGTTATCGCTTATGAGCCTGTATGGGCTATCGGTACAGGCGAGGTTGCTACTGATGAACAGGCTCAGGAAGTTTGTGCATTCATCCGTGAAACACTTGCAAAGCTTTATGATCAGGCAACTGCTGACGCTGTTACAATCCAGTACGGCGGATCAATGAACCCGAAGAACTGTGCAGGACTTCTTGCTCAGCCCGATGTTGACGGCGGTCTTATCGGCGGTGCATCACTTAAAGCTGCTGATTTCGGCGTACTTCTTGAGGAAGCAAGCAAATAATTGATCTTAGTTTATGTGAAAGTATCGGGTGAGAGATCATCCGGTACTTTTGCTGAAATAAGAGGATAAAGAACGGAGACTGAATATGAAAAAACCATTGATCTTAATGATACTTGACGGCTTTGGTATCGGAACAAATTACGGCAATGCTATCCGCACTGCCAAAAAGCCTAATCTTGAACATATATTTTCAACTAATCCTTGGGGTCTTATTGCTGCATCGGGTATGGATGTAGGACTTCCTGACGGTCAGATGGGTAACAGTGAGGTAGGTCATACAAATATCGGTGCAGGACGTGTTGTATATCAGGAGCTTACCCGTATCACCAAGGCTATTAAAGACGGCTCGGTAATGAAAAACGAAGCACTTGTAAATGCTATGAAAAATGCTGCCCAGGACGGTAAAGTACTTCATTTTATGGGACTTCTTTCTCCCGGCGGAGTTCACAGCCATATGACACATCTTTACGGTCTTGTTGAAATGGCAAAGAAAATGGGTGTAAAAAATGTTTATATCCATGCCTTCCTTGACGGACGTGATGTACCGCCTTCAAGTGCAAAGGATTATATAATCGAATGCAGCAATAAGCTTGAGGAGATA
>Ga0326511_10004398_pt1 | contig 11230 bp, 7 predicted proteins | sample 0_2496_0518_D_FD_203701 | JGI IMG/M metagenome (GOLD analysis project Ga0326511, IMG submission 203701) | Bovine rumen microbial communities from UC Davis, California, United States - 0_2496_0518 | ecosystem: Host-associated > Mammals > Digestive system > Stomach > Rumen | place: USA: California...
CACCCAAAGGAGTATATCGAAGCTGCCTATCGCGAAGGGCAGCGCATCTTCGGCGAGAGCCACGAGCAGGAACTGCGCGACAAGCACAGCCAGCTGCCCGCTGACATCGAGTGGCACTTTATCGGCCATTTGCAAACCAACAAGGTAAAATATATCGTGCCCTATATCTCGATGATCGAGGCTGTCGACTCGCTGAAACTGCTCAGGGAGATTGACAAGCAGGCAGCCAAGGCAGACCGCCGTATCGACGTGCTGCTGGAGCTACACATCGCTGCCGAAGAGACCAAATATGGGCTAACCCCCGACGAATGCCGGCAGCTGCTGGCCGGCGGAGAATGGCGAGGGCTGAGCCACGTGCGCATCTGCGGACTGATGATGATGGCATCCAACGTGGACGATGCGGAGCAGATTGCTACCGAATTCCGCACAGCCCACAGGCTCTTCGACGAACTCAAGGCGCTGTATTTCGCCCACGACGACTACTTCCGAGTGCGCTCCTGGGGAATGAGCCACGACTATCGGATAGCAATCGCAGAGGGCAGCACGATGGTCAGAGTGGGCACTACCATTTTCGGCCCGCGCGTGTATGTGTAGCGGAAAAACGGACAATTTGGAATTTTTTCAAATAATTATTGCCTTGGTTTGCTGAAAAAATAGTAATTTTGTGGCGGTTTTCAGAAAAGACCAGTTTAACCACATCCTATGAAAGAAAACAACAAGGCAGCGGTGAAGAGTATTCTCACCAGCTATTTGGAAATTAACAATCATCGCAAGACCCCCGAGCGGTATGCCATCCTCGATGCTGTCTATAGCATGAACGGGCATTTCACACTCGAGGAACTCGGCGAACAGCTCAATAGCGAGCAGAACTTCCCCGTGAGCAGGGCTACGCTCTACAACACGCTGAAACTCTTTATGGAACTGCGCCTGGTGATTCGCCATCGCTTTCAGGGGCAGACCAAGTACGAGGCTTGCTATGCCGACAACAGCCACAGCCATCAGATATGTACGATGTGCGGCAAAGTGACAGAAATCCGGTCGGCCACCATCATCAAGGCCATCGACAGTGTGAAACTGAAGCGATTCCGCAAGGACGGGTTCAGCCTCTATATCTACGGCATATGCAGCACCTGTCAGGCCAAGCTGACGCGGCAAGCCACAAAATGGGAAAAGAAAAAGAACAACACCATAACAGACAAGAAATGACAATGAATCAAGGTAAGGTAGACGTCCTGCTCGGACTGCAGTGGGGCGACGAAGGTAAGGGAAAGGTGGTCGACGTACTCACCCCCCACTACGATGTGATAGCCCGCTTTCAGGGAGGCCCCAACGCCGGGCATACGCTCGAGTTTGAAGGACAGAAATATGTGCTGCGCTCGATACCCTCGGGCATCTTCCAAGGAGGCAAGGTAAACATCATCGGCAATGGCGTAGTGCTGGCGCCCGACTTGTTTATGGACGAGGCCAAGGCCTTGGAGGCCAGCGGCCATGAGCTGAAGAGCCGCCTGCACATCTCGAAGAAGGCTCACCTCATCATGCCCACTCACCGCGTGCTGGATGCTGCCTATGAGGCCCAGAAAGGCAAGAACAAAGTGGGCACCACGGGCAAGGGCATCGGTCCGACCTACACGGACAAGGTCTCGCGCAACGGACTGCGCGTCGGCGACATCCTCGACGGATTCAGCGAGAAGTATGCCGCCGCCAAGGCTCGCCACGAAGCCATCCTGCAGTCGCTCCACTTCGACTACGACATCGACGAAGTCGAGCAGAAGTGGCTGGAAGGCATCGAATACCTGCGACAATTCCATCTGGTAGACTCGGAGCACGAGATCAACCAGACACTCCGCTCGGGCAAGAGCATACTCTGCGAGGGCGCTCAGGGCACGATGCTCGACGTGGACTTCGGCTCCTATCCCTTCGTCACCTCGTCGAACACCATCTGTGCAGGAGCATGCACCGGACTGGGCATCGGACCGAACAAAATCGGCGAGGTGTTTGGCATCATGAAGGCCTATTGCACGAGAGTAGGAGCAGGCCCCTTCCCCACAGAACTCTTCGACGAGACCGGCCGGCAAATCCGTGACCTGGGACATGAGTATGGTGCCGTCACCGGACGTGAGCGTCGCTGCGGATGGATAGACCTGGTGGCCCTGCGCTACGCTATCATGGTCAACGGCGTCACTCAGCTCATCATGATGAAGAGCGACGTGCTCGACGGATTCCCCACCATCAAGGCCTGCACGGCTTATAAGGTGAACGGAGTGGAGACCCGCGACTTCCCCTACAACATCGAACAGGGTATCGAACCCATCTACACCGAACTGCCCGGCTGGCAGACTGACATGACCTGCTTCACCAGCGAGGAGCAGTTTCCACCGCAGTTCCGCGACTACATCGCTTTTCTGGAGCAGGAACTAGAGACGCCCATCACCATCATCAGCATCGGGCCAGACAGGGCACAGACCATCCTGCGGCAAGGAAAGACCGTCCAATAGCCATATAGTAACCCCATTATCACGTAACCACTTTGAAACCAAGTATTCCCAAAGGAACGCGCGACTTCGGCCCCATGGAGATGGCCAAGCGCAACTACATATTCAACACCATACGCAGCGTCTACGAACTCTACGGTTTCCAACAGATTGAAACCCCTGCCCAGGAAACCCTCCAGACACTGATGGGAAAGTATGGCGAGGAGGGCGACAAACTGCTCTTTAAAATCCTGAATAGCGGCGACTACCTGTCGAAAGTCTCCGACGAGGATCTCATCGGGCCCAATCCACTGCGGCTCGCCTCCAAGATCTGCGAGAAAGGGCTGCGCTACGACCTCACGGTGCCCTTTGCCCGCTACGTGGTGATGCATCGCGATGAGCTCCAGATGCCCTTCAAGCGCTATCAGGTGCAGCCCGTGTGGAGGGCAGACCGGCCCCAGAAGGGCCGCTACCGCGAGTTCTATCAGTTCGACGGCGACGTGGTCGGCAGCGACTCGCTGCTCAACGAGGTGGAGCTGATGCAGATTGTCGACACGGTGTTTGCACGATTCGGCGTGCGCGTACAGATTAAAATCAACAACCGCAAGATACTCACAGGTATTGCTGAAGTGATCGGAGCCGCCGACAAAATCGTAGACATCACCGTCGCCATCGACAAGCTCGACAAGATAGGCATCGACAATGTCAATGAAGAACTCCGAAATGACGGACTTAGCGACCGGCAGATCGAAAAGCTCCAACCCATCATCCTGCTGCAAGGCTCCAACGACGAGAAACTCGCCGTCATTGCCGACATGCTGCGCGACAGCCAGGTGGGACTGAAAGGCGTCGAGGAAACCCGCTATATCCTCAGCATGCTGGGTGACCAATGCCCTATGTCTAACGAGATACAGCTCGACCTCACGCTGGCCCGCGGACTGAGCTACTACACGGGGGCTATCTTCGAGGTAAAAGCCCTCGACACACCTATGGGCAGCATTTCCGGAGGCGGTCGCTACGACAACCTGACGGGCATCTTCGGGATGCCGGGACTCTCTGGAGTAGGCATATCGTTCGGGGTAGACCGCATCTACGATGTGCTGAATGCACTCGACCTTTACCCATCGGGCTCATTGAGCACCACCCAGCTGCTCTTCATCAACTTCGGCGAGCGGGAGACCGCCTATTGCATGCCCATCATCAGGCAGGCCCGCCAGAGCGGCATCCGCACCGAGCTCTTTCCCGATGCTGCCAAGATGAAGAAGCAGATGGCCTACGCCAATGCCAAGCAGATACCCTTTGTAGCCCTGGCCGGCGACAGCGAGATGGCCCAGCAGAAGGTGACTCTGAAGAATATGACCACCGGCGAGCAACTACTGCTGACAGCTGAAGAAATGATTGAAAAAATGAAGTAAAACAACCTGATTGCCAACAGAATATATGAGAAAGGCGTTTTTTGCATTTGCAGCGTTGCTGGTGCTCTCGTCATTCACCAGCGACAAGGTGACCACTATTTTCATTATCGGCGACTCGACGGCTGCCAACAAGGATATCTCCGGCGGCAAGAAAGAGCGCGGCTGGGGCATGGCCCTACAGTGTTTCTTCGATGACAACATCCTCGTCGACAATCATGCCGTCAACGGACGCTCCTCGCTATCATTCTATAACGAGGGGCGCTGGCAGAAAGTGCTCGACCGCATCAGGCCTGGCGACTACGTCGTCATACAGTTTGGCCACAACGACGAGAAGCCCAAGGGCGACCGACACACAGAGCCCGGCTCCACCTTCGACTGGATGCTCGAGCGATACGTCAGCCAGACGCGCGAACGCGGCGGCATACCCGTGCTGATGAGCTGCGTCGTGAGGCGCAATTTCTTCGAAAAAGCACCTGCCAATGACGACGACGAGAAACTGCGCACCACGACCTTCCAGGACGGAGTGAAGATGGTGGAAGGCGACACCCTGCGCGACACCCACGGACGCTACCGCGAGATACCCCGCGAGGTGGCCCGGCGGCTGCATACCTACTACGTTGATGCCAACCGCATCACCCACGACCTCGAGCAGGCACTGGGCACCGAGGCTTCGAAGAAGCTACACATGTGGTTCCTCCCCGGCGAGGAACCCAGCGTGCCCAAGGGGCGCCAGGACAATACCCACTACAACGTCTATGGCGCACAGGTGGTGGCTCGAGCGCTGGCTGATGGCCTCTGCCAGGAGATACCCCTCCTGAAGGCCTATCGCACCGAGGCCGACATCACCGTCGATGCCAGAGGACGCGGCCAGTATCTCACCATCGACGAGGCACTGGCTGCCGCCCAGAACGTGCAGGGCAAGAAAGAGGTGACGGTACAGATACTGGGCGGTGAGTGGACGAAGCCCCAGCTGCCCAAGAAGTCGAAGGTGCGTTTCGTCATGCGGCAGGGAGCTGCTTGGAAATAGAATGCAGGATAAACCTTATCATATGCCAGAAATAAATCCGCGCTCCATTCGCATCAGCGACTATAACTATCCGCTACCCGAGGAGCGCATTGCCAAATTTCCCAAGACAGAACGCGACCAGTCGAAACTGCTCATCTATCGGCAGGGCAATGTCAGCGAAGACGTGTTCTGCCATCTGAGCAGTCATCTGCCGCAAGGAGCCCTGATGGTGTTTAACAATACCAAGGTCATACAGGCACGCCTGCACTTCCACAAACCGTCGGGAGCACTCATCGAGGTGTTTCTCCTAGAGCCTGCCAGACCTGCCGACTACGAGCAGATGTTTCAGACGTCGGAATCGTGTGCCTGGCTCTGCCTGGTGGGTAATCTCAAAAAGTGGAAAGAGGGCCCACTCCTGCGTCGCCTGGTCATCGGCGGGCAGACGGTGGAACTGACAGCACGGCGCGTCGGCGAACAGGGCACCAGCCAGCTCGTGGAGTTTCGGTGGAATGGAACTAAGGCCTCCTTTGCAGACATCCTCGACGCTGCCGGCGAACTGCCCATCCCCCCTTACCTGAATCGCGAGACGCAGGCCAGCGACCTGACAACCTATCAGACTGTCTATTCGAAGATAAAAGGCAGCGTGGCGGCTCCCACCGCCGGACTTCACTTCACCGACCGGGTGCTCGCCGATTTGGACCGGCATGGCATTGAGCGCGAGGAACTGACGCTACATGTCGGAGCCGGCACCTTCCGTCCCGTCAAGAGCCAGCTCATCGGCGACCACCCCATGCACACAGAGTATATCGCCGTGCGCCGCCACACCATCGAGCGCCTTTTGGCCCACGATTGCCATGCCATTGCCGTGGGCACCACCAGCGTGCGCACGCTAGAGAGCCTCTATTATATGGGCCTCAAGGTGCTGCGCAATCCCGACATCGAGGAACACCAGCTGCACGTCGACCAGTGGGAACCCTACGATGATGCCTCAAGCACGACGGCGACGGTGGCTCGTGAGGGACGAGAGACTCATGCTATTGGCGTTCGCGAGTCGCTCGAAGCACTGCTGCAGTGGATGCTGTGCCGCAATCTCAGCGTGCTCCATTCCAGCACCCAGATCATCATTGCTCCTGGCTATCACTACCACATCGTGCGTATGCTCATCACCAATTTCCATCAGCCTCAAAGCACGCTGTTGCTCCTGGTGAGTGCGTTTGTCAAAGGCGACTGGCATCGCATCTACGACTATGCCCTGAGCCACGACTTCCGATTCCTCAGCTATGGCGATTCGTCGCTGCTGATACCTTAGCGATTTTTTAAAAAGAACAACTAGCATAAGATGAAATACGGATTTATCAATGTCGCAGCCGCCGTGCCTGCCGTGCGCGTAGCCGATGTGGCCTACAATGTCGAAGAGATCGAGAAACTCATCTCGCTGGCTGACAGCCAGGATGTAGAGATTGTCTGCTTCCCGGAACTTTGCCTGACGGGCTATTCCTGCCAGGACCTCTTCAAGGAGCAACTCCTGCTCGACGGGGCCGAAGAGGGGCTGGTGAGGCTCTTGGAGTTTACACGCCAGCTTGATGTCGTATGTGTCGTGGGATTGCCCATACAGACCGACGGACTGCTGCTCAACTGTGCCGCCGTCATACAGCGCGGCACCCTGCTGGGCGTGGTGCCTAAGACTTATCTGCCCAACTATAACGAGTTCTACGAGAAGCGCTGGTTTGCCTCTGCACAGGATTTAAATCCCACCGAACTCTATCTGGCCGGTACGCCCATCACCCTCTCGGCCGATCCAAAGCTTTTCTGCACGAATGGCGGAGTGAAATTCGGTATCGAGATCTGTGAGGACGTGTGGGCTCCAGTGCCCCCCAGCAACCATCTGACGATGGCTGGTGCCGACATCATCCTCAACTGCTCGGCCAGCAATGAACTCATCGGCAAGCACCGCTATCTCCTCTCACTGCTGGCCCAGCAGAGTGCACGCACCATGAGTGGCTACATCTATGCATCGTGCGGATTCGGGGAGTCGTCGCAGGACGTGGTCTATGGCGGCAATGCCCTCATCTACGAAAACGGACGGCTGCTGGCAGAGAGCGAACGCTTCTCGCTCCAGCCCCAGCTGAAGGTGGCACAAATTGATGTGGAACGACTACGCACCGAGCGGCGAAGCAATACCACCTTCGTCAATGCACAGCGGCATGCCCAGGCAACCATCATCCATACTAAGGCCCCTCAGGGCCAACATCCGTTCCGCTTGCTGCGCCCAATCAATCCGCACCCCTTCATCCCCACCGATGGAGACATGGCTGCCACTTGCGAGGAAATCCTCAATATCCAGACGGCCGGACTCGCCAAGCGCCTCGTCCACACTCGCTGCCAGAAGGTGGTGCTCGGCATCAGCGGAGGGCTCGACTCTACGCTAGCCCTGCTGGTGTGTGTGCGCACCTTCGACTTGATGGGCTATAGCCGACGGGGCATCATCGGAGTCACTATGCCCGGATTTGGCACCAGCAATCGCACCCACGACAATGCCACTCAGCTCATGCAGTCGCTGGACATTACCCTACAGGAGATCAGTATCGCCAAGGCCGTCACCCAGCACTTCGCCGACATCGGCCACGATGCCCGCATCCACGACGTCACCTACGAGAACTCGCAGGCTCGCGAGCGCACACAGATTCTGATGGATCTGTCAAACAAGGAGGGGGCGCTCGTCGTGGGCACCGGAGACCTCTCGGAACTAGCCCTGGGGTGGGCCACCTATAACGGCGACCACATGTCGATGTACGGCGTCAATGCCGGAGTGCCTAAGACGCTCATCCAGTATCTCATTCGCTATGTCGCCATGCAGACTGCCTTTGCCGCCCAAAGCACCACGCTGAAGGATATTATCGATACACCCATCTCGCCCGAGCTCACACCGGCCGACAGTCAGGGAAATATCCAGCAGAAGACTGAAGACCTCGTGGGACCCTACGAGCTCCACGACTTCTTCCTCTACTACTTCATGCGCTTCGGATTCCGTCCGGCAAAAATCTACATGATGGCACTGCATGCCTTTGGCGGTGCCTATGACGGGACGACTGTCAAGAAGTGGCTCACCACCTTCTGCCGGCGGTTCTTCGCCCAGCAGTTTAAGCGTAGCTGTCTGCCCGACGGTCCCAAGGTCGGCAGTATCAGCCTCTCGCCCCGCGGCGACTGGCGTATGCCGAGCGATGCCTGCAGTGCACTGTGGATCAAGGAGTGCGAAGAGCTGTGAACGGCAGTGCCTGCCGCCTGAATTCCGAGCAGGTGATAGCGGTGGCAATGGCTACGTTGAGACTTTCGGCCGACAGACTGTCGGTGTTGAAATTGGGTATATACAGGCGACGGTTCACGCGCTCGCGCACAGCGGGCGAGATGCCGTTGCCTTCATTGCCCATCACGATGATGCCATGCGGCGTGAGAGCCTGCTGATAGATGTCGTCGCCATCGAGCAGGGTGCCGTAGACGGGATAGTCGCCGGGCAACTGGTCGAGCAGCAAGGGAAGGGGAGTATAGACGATGCGCACGTGGGCAATACTGCCCATCGATGCCTGCACCACCTTCGGATTATAGGCATCGGCCGTGTCGGGCGAACAGAAAACCGTTGAGATACCAAACCAGTCGGCCAGCCGGATAATGGTGCCCACGTTGCCGGGATCCTGCACACCATCGAGGGCCAGCGTGAGTTCGTGAAGCGGCTGGCGGACTTCATTCGGCGGCATCGGGATACGGAAAATGCCCACTACCTGCTGAGGATGCTGCAGGAGGCTCAACCTGCAAAGCTCGTCGGAACTGACATCGGAGAGCGTTCCGCGAAGGCTTCCGCCGCAGGCATCCCCTCTGAGCCTTTCCAACCTTTCGCCCAGTGAAGAGCGTCCTTCGGACGTACAGAAAATGGCTCGGGGCTGCATGCCGGCCCTGAGCAGGTCGCCCACCACTTTGGGACCTTCGGCCACAAACAGCCCCTCCTGCGTCCGGTATTTCTTGTGCTCCAGCTGTCGCACCCATTTTATCTGGTTCTTGCTAATCATCGTTTTCTTACTTTTTTCCTATGAATAGGGAGTGTATTACGAAAAGTTTTCTGCAAAAGTAAGAAATAATTTTCAATTTCTTCGTACCTTTGCGGGCAAAATGCTGGAAATATTCTTTTCCTAGCCGATAAAATGCAAAAAGCACCCCTCATATTAGCTCTTGCCGCATGGCTGCTGGCCTCCTGTTCGGAAACGAAATACGTGGCCGATGGCGACTATTTGCTCGACCGCATCAGCATCAGTAGTGATGGGAAGACGAAAACCATCAACCCCGCAGTACTGCGCGACTACGCGCGCCAGAAGGGCAACTCGCGATGGTTCTCGGCCGTGAAGATTCCCCTACGCACCTATTCTCTCTCCGGGCGCGACAGCACCAGCTGGATCAATCGCACCCTGCGTAACATGGGCGAGGCTCCCGTCATCTACGACTCGCTGTTGCTGCAGCAGTCTGTGCGGAATATGGAGCAGCAGATGCATAATCTGGGCTATCTGCATGCCACCGTCGAGGCCACCAACACCGTCAGGGGTAAGAAATTACGCACCCACTACAAGCTACATCCCGGCCAGCCTTACTATATCAGGCTGATGCGATTCGACATTCGCGACAGTGTCATCGCCGGCCTCATCCGCGGCAGTGACCCCAAGAATCGCGGATTGCGGTCGGGCATGATGTTCAATGTGGAGAATCTCGATGCCGAACGAAGGCGCATCACCGAGTATCTCACCAATCGAGGCTACTATCGGTTCAACAAGGACTTCATCACTTTTATGGCCGACTCTGTCGCCGGGAGCAATGCCATCGACCTGACGCTGGTGATTCATCGGTTTCGCACCAGCAGCCTTACCGATGCTCCCCACCGGCCCTACACCATCCGCAGCATACGCTATGCCAGCGGTGACCCCGAGGATTCAGTCATCCACCTGCGCCGGAAGGTGCTCGTCAACAACACTTTCCTGCAAGCCGGTGAGCCCTACTCGTCGCGCGGCCTTCAGCGTACTTACAACAGTTTCGGACGGCTGAATGCCGTGCGCTATACCAACATCACCTTCCACGAAGACGCCGACTCGGCACTGCTTGATGTTGACATCCAGTTGCGTAATGGCAAGCCACAGACCCTCTCCTTCCAGCCCGAGGGGACCAATACGGCCGGCGACCTGGGGGCAGCCGCCTCGCTCACCTATCAGAATCGCAACATCTTCCGTGGCTCAGAGACGATGACCATCGAACTGCGTGGAGCCTACGAGGCCATCAAGGGACTCGAGGGATACGCCAACTCCAACTTCGAGGAGTATAGCATCGAGGGCAGGTTGTCGTTTCCACGATTCATTGCCCCCTTCCTGAGCCGCAGCTTCCAGCGCCGCATCAATGCCACTTCCGAGGTGTCGGTACTCTACGACCGCCAGAACCGTCCCGAATTCCAGCGCCGCGTGTTCTCTGTCGGTTGGAAATACCGGTGGGCAGACCAGCGCCATCACGACCGCTACCAGGTAGACCTGCTCGACCTCAACTACATCTCGATGCCGTGGATCAGCAGTACCTTCCGTGAGAACTACCTCGACAATACGACCTCGCGCAATGCTATCCTGCGCTACAACTACGAAGACCTGTTCATCATGCGTACCGGCTTCGGCTATACCTATAATAATGGTATCAATGCCATCAAGGTACATTTGGAGACGGCCGGCAACCTGCTGCAGTTGGCTTCGCATACCCTCCATTTCCATACTAACAGTAGCGGACAGTACACCTTCGTCGACCTGGCCTATGCGCAGTATGTCAAAGGTGACTTCGACTTCACCCGCAATTTCCAGTTCGACTACAATAATCTGCTGGTGTTCCACGTCGGACTGGGCATCGCCTATCCCTATGGCAACAGTTCGATACTGCCCTTTGAGAAGCGATATTTCTCGGGCGGTGCCAATAGTGTCCGCGGATGGAGCGTGCGCAGCCTGGGGCCGGGCACCTTCGTGGGCCAAGGAGGCAGCATCGACTTCATCAACCAGACGGGCGATATGAAGCTCGACGTCAATCTCGAGTATCGCGCCCATCTCTTCTGGAAGTTTGCAGGAGCCCTCTTCATTGATGCAGGCAATATATGGACACTCCGAAAATACGATGACCAGCCCGGCGGCGAGTTTCGCTTCGGCCACTTCTGGAAGCAGCTGGCGGCCAGCTACGGACTGGGCATTCGCTTGAATTTTGACTATTTCATCGTGCGCTTCGATATGGCCATGAAGGCCGTCAATCCTGCTTACGAAGACCACCGTCGCAACTGG
>Ga0326511_10004399_pt1 | contig 11228 bp, 5 predicted proteins | sample 0_2496_0518_D_FD_203701 | JGI IMG/M metagenome (GOLD analysis project Ga0326511, IMG submission 203701) | Bovine rumen microbial communities from UC Davis, California, United States - 0_2496_0518 | ecosystem: Host-associated > Mammals > Digestive system > Stomach > Rumen | place: USA: California...
CATGATAGAACTGAAGCCTCGCCGTCAGGTGGGCTTCAGTGCCTAAACATTTATTTCTTGTATTTTCTATACTCCTTACTCTCCATATACTGATGCCATCTGTCATCCCAAGTCTGTAGATTCTCGGTAGGAATGGTCATTTGTACGGCCTTATCTATAGAGTTATTGTATGAATTGCTTACTACATCGGAAATTTTCCCCTTGCCGAAATATTTTTCAAGGCAGAAATATGCCGACATTCCCACCCAATACTCGCTATTGCCATCCATAAAATCCTTTGTCAAATCATAATTCTTATGGTTTCCCACATAGTTCAGACGGTCAATATTCTCTGCGAAATACTCAGCAAGTCCTTCTGTAAACCAGAGACTTGGCTTGGATGTCTGCGTATAATCCCAGTTCGTGAAATACATAAAATGGTTCATCTCATGCCAAAGCGTCGACTTCAGTTCCTTATCATCCGAATTGGCATCTATGTTACTATCTGACAAACTCCAAGCCTCGGGAGAAATGATAATACCATCGGTATATACGCCATCTACACCATATTGGAAACAATACAGACCTATAGCCCATGTACCAGGATCACCATGACCAATTTGCTTGCAGATACTTCTAAAATCATTCACGGTCTTAGCGAGGAACACTGGTAGTTTTCTACCATTCAACTGTGAAGGGTAAGGATAGTTTTTCATAAAGCGTTCGCCCTTGGGAATTGCCTCATGAGCATAACGCAGACTCACCAATGCTTTCTTCCTTTCTACGACAGAGTCTTTTGCAGAGTAATATATCACAAAGTACTCATCCTCCAACCGGAGCATGTCGTCGATGTCCTCGTAACGTGTCCAGTCTGTAGAATCACGATCATCAGGTCCTAAGATACCCCAAATGTCAGAATTCCCCCCATCAATAAGGTTTTGGAACCAGTCGATGGTTTCCTGAGGTATATCGGCATTGGTTAGGGGGCGTTGGTTTTTGAGAGCAATACTAATGATGGCATACCCCATACACAGGACAACAACTCCATACACCAAAAATGTGAAAAATACAGATATTTTATTCTTCATGACTCAAAATCTTTAAAAACTGCAGGCTCAACAACAGCATAGGTTCCTCCGTTCTCGGTTCTCAACATATCCTCAAAATCCGAAGGCACCTCCCCTATTCCGCAGTTAGCACCTGTTGCTTCTGCATAAATATATGTTTTTTCCTTATAAGTAAATACATTTTTATGGCTAACAAGATTTCTCAATTCCTCATTGACCTCAATACCCAATGCTGCATGGCCTGTACCTTTATTTGTCTGATTTGTAAAATAGCAGCATCGAATTCCACATGCGGCCAGTAAGCCTACTGCTAATGCCGCATGGCAATCGCAGTCACCACGTTTGTCATACATGGTTTCTGTAGGATATCGGCAATATTCCTCATAGCCAAAACCATCTTTCCCATCATCACGAGTTTTCAGTAAACTCTTATTAGGAACTGGCTCGTCCCACTGTGGCAGCAATTCCTCACTATTCCAGTCATGATGATAAATGATGTTTTCTGGCTGTGATAACTTGAGAATCAAATTAATTTTCTCCAGATAGGAAAGATGATGCTTAACGACAAAGCGTTCTATTCTTTCTTTTACATACTTTATTCGCGAATAAACGATACCGCCATATTCCTTCTCTATCATCTGCTTAACTCTTTCCGCATATTCAGACGTATTTCCGTCTCTAAACGGATTGCTCGCACGCAGACTCTTTAATTGATCTTTCTTGTAAGGAATTTTAAAATTCAGTGACAAACTGCTCCTAGTAGTGAAGATAGTCGCAGAATGTTCTACTTCCTCATCAAAATCCTGTTCCTTCTCGTCTACATTATCGTCATCTTCACCATCTTCTTCGTCATCGGAACCATCGAATGGATTATCTACATCCCAAGGCTTTGGCGGGTAAACGATTCTTTGACCAACAATCGCGATTAACGCACAGAAGAATATCGGAAAGAACAAATAATCAACAACAAAAACAGACAGGATGAGCCCAAGTACACTAACAATAATAAGTTCAGTGTTCCAATTGGACGTACCCACGTTACTATTCATCTTATAGAGAAAACTCTCAAAGCGATCCGTGGCATCATAACACAGCATCCTAAATGTGTGAACAACCAACCATATGGCAAAGAACAATAGGATGAGTGCGAGAACTTTTGAGATTTGCGGTCCTACAAGCCCCTCAAACCAATGCTCCAAAGCCGACCAATTATTCAAAAACGGAAATGAGCAAAGGTAGCAAACAAGTGAAAGAAGTGCAGTAGGCCACATGCCTTTAGTACCCTCAGAGCCTTGCTCTGCATCGCGTAAATAGAATCCCTCTTGTTCAGCCAAGAGTAATGCGGCCACAGCACGCGCATCGAGACTGAAGCCTGCTGCTTTATTATTGCCCCAGAAATCTTCCTCAGCGTAGCCAACACCCCAAGGACGCATGATTCTGGCCATATCTCCTGCAAGGTGCGCATGCAGCACTCTCCATCCAGCAGCCCAGAAATATATGAATCCCTTTATTGTCGTTCCCGAGGTAACTTTTTGTGCCTTAACCTTTGACTTCTTTCTTTTCCTAAAGAAGAACCATTCACTTGACGAACTTGTACTGTCAATACAGCCTGCGGCCTCTACATCTGTATCATAAGAGCCCGGAAAATTCTTTCTCTCCTGCAATTGAGGCGCACGAGCATAACCTATCAGGACAGGCTCTTGCAGCATCTGTCCTTTCAAAGCAGCTTTTCGGTCTCTATAATACTTAAAGACCTCACCTTTATCATTTATAAAGCCAACTGGAGCGTCATAGTATTTGTCTCCCTCTACATTTGAACGTTTGAGAATAACTTCACAGATTCTCATTTTTCCACCTCCAGGAATCGTTTTTTCCGCAGGGCTCTTAACCTGACCAACATGCGTCTTATGAGAAAGACTTGTAAAGAAGATATCATTCTCCGCCTGTAAAGAACTACCGCCAGCATCACTCTCACTACCTCCTGTCCTTTTGGCAACATATCCAATCAATGCGGTCTGTAATGCCCATCTCTTGTTGCGCCACAGTCTGTGCCAAAGTATTCTTAGCGGTTTTTCTATATAGAAGCCTTCATCATCAACCTTATAAATATAAAAATAGGCTCTTCGTTGAAAGATAGGTACAATTAGCGATCGCCAAACCCACTGAATCACAAAGCTACCTAGCCACGCAAGAAAGGCATACTTGATAACCGCCAAAAAAACATTCAGCAATTCAGATATTGATAAACCAAACATGATCCTATAGTTTTAGATGAGTTGATTATTGAAAATAGTTGTCTCTGTATCTTCCTTCCCTTTGACAATTATTCTATCGTAGGAATGGACACGCATGAAGATAGAAATCTGCTTTGTGGACAACCACCCTTGAGGATTTTTCGTTTTCACAAAATCTGGTAACCTTTGGTTGACAAAACTCTGTGTAGGTTCGAAGAACAAAGACTCCCATCTGGATCCATCCTCATATCCCTGACCGTTTGGAACAATGGAAATGCCCCATGAGTAAGGTCTTATAGCATAGACATAGACTGACGGGTAAAAGATAGCACTAGCGGAAGACCATGTCTCATTTGAGAAATTGGAAACCTTACTATTATGAAACGCAGGAAAGTCAATAGTTTTCCCATACTCTCCATAGATTAGTATCTGGATATGGGCTGCCAGAATGTCCGACCAAAGTTTCAGGAGTTCTTCCTTTATATTATCAACGGAAGCATTTTCGTTACCATCTAAAAGGCAAACACGCATCTTCTCGTCCAGTTTTTGGTCACCTTCCCTCAGCATGGCCTCAAACAGACCACGAGCCACTTTATCCAAAGGAAACTCCGAATCGTTGAGTTTTAAGGTCACATTGAGTGCTGTCTTATCAAGGATATCACTACCATCGTCCATCTTATCTAAGATGTTCCGCTGGAATTTTGATTCCTTGTATTTCTCAAACGAAGGTTTGTTCAAGACTTCTAATTTAACAACAGAATTTAGCAATTCATTGATTCTGTCACACTCATCAATCAAAGCATCATAGTATTTTTCCTCTTCTACAAGAGAGAATACATATAATTCACGCTGAACCTTATAATAGCTCCACGCTATGTATTTCTGAATCATCAATCTGATTCTACGCAAAGTTTTCAGTCCATATTTGACAAAGGCGAAAACAAGTACGATAACAGCAGAAGCTATGAATAAAGATATTAGACTTAAGTCGGTATCCAACGAGAAGAGATGCACTTTATTTGTGGATTGGAGGATGGCAATGCCAGACCAAATAGTGACAAAGACCAATACAGACAACAATCCTGCCTTGGTAAATAGATTGAGAGGCATTGCATGCCATTTCAATATATTGTGAAGCCTTGACAGCAGACGCTCCTCATAAGATTTGTCAGCTTCTTCTGTACGTTCTGCAGGAGGTTCTCCGTTAGTCACCAATTCTTCATAGTGTTTCCTATATGCCGCATTTTCCTTTTTAAAGATCTCTTTTAGTGGATAGTCTTCCAATTGCGGGAAATCCTTATGTTCATCGTCTTTAGAATCTCCAAAATCCTTGACTCTCCCAACTTCATTTTTCTGTTCTACAAGATAGCGCTTTGTCCTATCCAACAGCAATGCCACTTGCCTAATTCCCTTTGCCCCTTTATAGGAAGGGTCCCAAATAGAACTCAAGTATGAAGCAATAGCAGTTTTCGCAAACAACTGTCTGTCCTCTATTTCAGTAGATCCATCAAGCATCTGCTGTCGTTTTTTTCTTGCGAACGATTCGTAACGCATCTGAGTGAGTGACGCAAAGTCATGCACATTATTGTACGTTCTCCACAATATTGACTTTACATACTTTCTGAAATACAATGGAACCAGCTTGTAAGCAAACATCCGCCAAGGCGAGATCTTACATTGGGAATACAACCCTTTCATGGTCTCTTCTTCAAACCCAGAGCTCAATAACTTGTAGATAGTGTACCAATGCAAGTTTCTCTTTAAACTCGCCCCATCGAAATGCGCCTTAGCATCGTTCTCACTACACCACTCCGCATCCTTTTCGTTGTTGCAGAACGCATCCAGCAATTGCTCAGCCATATGATAGGCCTTTGACTTTTTGAAGGCTTCCGGTTCATAGGTAAATGAGAACACGCCAGCGGTGTTAAATAAACGGTTTTGCCCTACGTACAACTGGTCTATAGTCCGTTTAGTAATAGCAATGGTAAAAATGGTATTTACCACTAAAGAAAGATAGTCATCCTCGCTTAATGTCTGATAACCTTTCGGATTTTCACTTGCATTATGACTTGAATCGCTAAGGAATGTGATGGAACTATACAATCTATCCTTTTTCTCGTCTTCTTCTATAGCCCTCATCAAATCCAGGAAACCAGCATCGGCCGTCTCTTTTTTTCGGAATGATGTCAAACCATAAAAGAAGCGGTTGCCTCCATAGGTTTGAAAGAACTTAGGATTTTTCTTCAATTCTGCGACATCTACGGATGCTCTTGTAAAATCCGACAAAGGAGCATAAAAGATGACTATTCCCTGTTGATTCAGCGGCAAGAAAGCGGTAATATTAATGGGATAACCCGTTGTGTCATTCCACTTACCATTCAGGCCACCAGCTGTAGTCTCAACCCCCCACCATTGATGAGTCTCACAATTCTCGAAACCTTCCAGTTCCGTTTCAGAAAAAGCCTTAAACTGCCGATTGACAGATAATTTAAACTTTTCAAACGCATCACCGGTAAGCGATGTCAGTATCCATATTGGGCATATTCTTTCCATAAAATGATAGGTCTCGTTATTGACAAATGCCTTGCAAAGATAAAAGCAAGCGCAATGCATGCGGATTAATTTTTAATGCCTGCATTGCGCTCATTAATAAAGATTTATTCATCTACCAGTCTTGGCTTTATACCAAACCTTATACGCATCAAAATAATCGTAGTTATTTTCAACAATATGATTAAGAATATCATTCATCTCATCACTCAGAACGAATCCCTTCTCTATTCTTTCAATGGCCTTGGCCACAAGTTCATCGTGAGCAGTAATATTGCCTTTACGTTGTTGAATGAAGTCAATCCACCAAGAGAGATCTACAAGATCGTTTATGCCTAAAGATTTTGCCGCAACATTAATAGAACTATTAGCATCCTCAACAAATTTTTTGCGAGCCGTAGCATACTTGTAAGTTGTTATAGTGTAATTCAACCCCTTGGACGACTTAATGCCTTTAGAGACTTCCTTTGGAACAATCACTCCTTTTTTGCCATCCTGGGCAACAAGCTGCTTTAAGTACTCATCCAACAATACGACACACATTCCATAGACTTCTCTAAGATTAGCCTTAGAAAGATCATAAAGGTTGGTGTCAAAACTGTCTGCCTCATCGGCTATTAGTGCATTCTTGTGAAGAGCATCCCATACACAGAGTGAATATTGTTCATTAACGGGTTCACCTAAGAAACGCTTGTCAATGAATGGATCATGAGAGATTCTGCCTTTCAGTTCTTGTTCTGCAAATTGTTTATAGTCATCGAAATAGCGATAATTGCCAATGTTATATCCGCAATTAACAATCAATTTCACAATCTTATCGCCAAACTCTGGCTGGTCAATAATAGAAGAACTTAAGGCTATATTGATGCCCAATTTTTGCTGTAGCTCTGTATTCCCATGGAAATCAGAGATATAGAGCACCTGTTGTAAGGTGGCTCCTGTAGCCATGGGCTGTGTGTGAAGATTGACATCATCATACGCATGGAACTTAGAAAAGATGATCGTCTGTTCTTCTTCACCGCATTGACCGAGACGTTGGACAATATTTGTTTTGAATAGGTTCTGAACATTCTGATTCCTTTTCACTACGTCAGATATGATTATTTCTGCCCTATGCACATACTCAGTAACAAAAGACTTCACATAATTACGCAAAGTATCGATACGATTGGGGTCCGGATCGAACATGGCAGTTAAATAGCCTTCTTCATTGTAAGTACGTTTACCAAGCTCAGGATCACTCTCTAATTGGCGCAGTACTTCCTGGTGCAGTTCCGGGATGGAACAGGTTCCCTCCAACAGATTACCATTCAACGTTTGGATTATACTATTTTCATAAATACTTACAAGCTGACTCTTCTGGACCACCTCACCATTTTTCACAATCGTGTCAAGAGTTGGAATATAACAGCGATTTTTCTTCCCCTTCAGGTCGGCGACATCTTTTTTAAAAACAGTCTCCCAGTTTTCCTTTTTCTCCTCTAATTCGCATCCTTTTTTGGCTATCTTAAGGAAATCTTGGCAAAGGTCAAAATAGCCTCGATTTTGGATTTTTATATCATCATTATTTCGGGGAGAAGATGACAAAGCGCGTGCCACACAATATTCAAGCCAACGAGACACATTTTTGAGATAGTTGTCAAAATTCTTGGATTTATTAATATACTTATTATGTTCATCCTTGGCTTTATTTATGACTGTGGGCAGCGAGGAATAATCTTTAACAGCACTTTCGTAGTATTCAGCGTCAATGGCTTCAAGTGCCTTGAGCACACTTTCAATACTGTAATTCATCATGGCTTGCCTACATGCTCCGAAAACGGATTTCTTTACGTTCTCAAGCAATTGTTCCTTACATGCCAACACCTTTCGGACATCCTCATCAGATGTGTCAGGATATTCCGTCAGAATATTCCAATACTTGAGTGGAGGATTCTTTTTTTCAAATTCAGATGATGAAATCATTCCCTTTATACCATCCAAAGTTCTCTGAATATTGGCTCCAATTTCTTTTTTTAGTGAAAAGAAGATTTTCGAATCCCTTTGCTGACAATTATCTCCACGGAGCCCCTGATGGAATAGCTCATGGAGCAGTCTGTGCTCGAAATACTCACGCCAAAGCCAATCGGGTTTTTCGATAGAGAACTGTCCCATAGCGCAAAAAGCTTTAGTATAGGGAGCTCCATTTTCTATGGACTCGTTCCATGTAGAGTCCACTTTATTGGTCAAATCAGTATCAAATCCTTGGCCAGGATTCTTACTTTCTTCAACACCGGCAAGTTCTATCTCAAAAATAAAGTCTGCAATTTGCTGACACACTTCGGGGGGAGTGAGATTATGCGACTCATAGAGGTAGCCGAAGCGGAACGGTTGGAAGGACGTGCGAGTTGTGGTTGGCGTGACCACAGCACTTTGGTCGAAACAGGAGCCACCTTCAGTATTTTTGTCTCTACAAATGTCATTGAGTTCCTGTAAGGTTGCAAAAGCGTTGAGCTGCGTTTTGTACCGTTGGACATTTTGCTTTCCATTGCCTTGTGGGATATAACCGTTAGGCATGGCCATGATGAAACGGGTATTTGGACCTCTTTGCAAAACATTGTTAGCCTTGTAAATCTGATCTATCAAGAAGAGCATATCCATATAGATACCACTACCCGTACCGCCTGCACTACCTGTAATGAGGTAAATACGATCGCTATCACCAAATCCGCTCATTAACTGTGTCAAAAGCCCCTGTATACCAGGATAATTGTCTAGCAAAGCTAAACGAGAATACTGTCGAATAGCATCTGCTCCAAGTATCATTGAAGTGTTTTTGGGAGGTGCGTCACACCAACGATTTATATGGTACACCTCCTCATTAGCGGTTCGGATCTCATCAGGACTTCTCTGTCCGATTTGAATAAAGTAATTATCAGAATTAAGGGGATAGAAATTATTCTTATTTTCCTCAAAGATGCTGATGTCCGTATCAATAAACAAATATTTAGGAACCTCGGTAACAGCATTTCCTGTACGGGCGAGAATATCTTTATGATATTTCATCATTTTCTCATTGAGGTTTCTTAACGTGTGGGTGCCTACACCACCAAGGCCGATAAATAATACACTCATAATATTTCTGAATTAAGGATGACGGAATTATGAAAAGCCAATGATAATTATTTAATTATACACGGTCAATAGTAAAGGTATAACGAAGTGCACTGACATGCATGATTACATCTTGTCCTAACTTCATTTTAACAGAACTCCCGGAACACACTTTATCATTTACATCGAGAGTACAAGGAAGACCTTGAGGTTTCTCTACGATTTGTAAGATGATGGCACGTGGCCAAATCAATGGATATCCACGGCGACCATATATCCGAACTACAAAATCCGCTTGGTCAATAATGACCCCTTGTTTACCAAATTCTTTAGACGTTTCGCCGAGGAACTCAAAACGTGTTTCTTCTCCAGAGGGTTCAGCCACGCACACACGTAGTTTATTCAAACGATATGGAAGGATAGTGTCTTTAACGAAAAAGACGAAAAGAACTATCAGCACTAAAGCCAACAAACAAGCAATCCAAAGATCCACTCCCAAAACAAAGTCGCTTTCCGCGGTGAGTTCTGTGGTACGCGCCAAATCGTTCTCCAAACCGAGATTACGAATTTCATTCGCGAAGCTCGCATCACCCTCTTTTTCACCCGTAGTAAACGTTGGCCGTATTGTGACGAGAGTTGTAACTTTTGTGTTTCTCTCACACAAAGAAGTCTGGAAGAATTTCACAGAACCTATTTCAGCCGTAACAGCGCGGCCTTTATAGACTGTATCACACTTTAACACAATATTCTCAACATTATTGCTCCGAGACACTGTCTCGCATTGTGTCAACATAAAGCCATTGACAAAAGCAGGTACAGCATCACCATCAACTTCGAAATCTAAAGTCAGTTCACGATTTAAACCGATAGACAGTTCAGTCTTGATTTTATTCTCACTATACCATTTGTCAAAGTCACCAAGAATAAGATCCTTCAGTCGCACCTTGGTTATCTCTGCCTTTTGACCTTCAAACCAATCGTTAAGTTGGGCAGAATTGTCTACATTAATAGTTTGCAGATTAGGATAGACATTACGAACTAATTGTATATCTCGTCCAGTGTTAGCGCCAGGCAACTGCATAGCCATAGCACGGATAATGTTTATTTTAGAAAGCGCAGCTACTCGTTCCTGAAGAGTCTTCCAGTCCGTATTTCCTACTCCTGGCTCATTGATAAAGTCAGTAAACATAAATACATACTGGAGATTATTAGCCCCAGGTCTATCCATCTGTGCAAGCACAGCATTACACATAGCACCAAGATCAGTACGCTGACTGAAAGCCGGGTCACGATCATAAACTCGCGAGAGCGTATTTTGGAAACTGCCACGAGTAGACTGGTTGATAACGCCAGAAAGGCCAAATTCTTCTGCCTTTGTACCAAATTTAATGATAGACACGTAGTCCCCGTCTGGCAAAGCATTCAAGAAGCTATTCAAAGCTGGGAGCACAATATTTTGGTGCTTATTCATTGTGCCAGACACATCAATAGCAATGATATAGTCAGCATGCTGGTTTTCCAGCTGTTTAGCATAATGCTCCATAATAGCAGGATAATCTGCTTTAAGTCGCTCAATTGCAGTCTGTGCCACCATTTTGTTTCCGAATAGTGACATGACGAGCAAGCCAATTAGTAGCAAAGAAATCTTCTTCATGATTTTCGGTTTTAATTATTTTTGTTCATTTTGTTCAATCACAACACAATTGTTTTAAGTCGGGTGCAAATATACAATAATATTTAAAAAACACAAAACAATTGTGCATTTTTTTAACTTGAAGGTGTGTTTTTGATGGTTGGGGAAGGGGTTATGGAGCCGTTAGGGGAAGATTTTACACAAATTACATATGTATATTTGAAAAAAAAGTTGAAAAAACTTTTATTTCATAAAAAAATGTGTATATTTGCACCCAATAAAACGAATATTACGCTAATGATTTGGCAATTTATCATAAATGGACTCATCACAGGTATCCTGTATTCGCTGCTGGCAATCGGGTTCGCGTTGGTCTATAATACCACGAGGATATTCCATATCGCAGCTGCAGGCATCTATGTCTTTGCGGCCTATATATTATGGTGGACCCACTTGCGATTAAATATTCCATTATTGTATGGTGCAATTATATCAATAGTTGCAACAATCATATTAAGTTGCCTTATTGAATGGTCTGTTTATAGACCACTAAAAAAAAGAGGGGCTTCTCTTAATTTGATGATGATTGCTTCAATTGGCGTAATGACAATATTGGTAAATGCTATAGCGTTGGCTTTTGGTCACGAGGCAAAATTTGTTAATACCGTGATG
>Ga0326511_10004400_pt1 | contig 11227 bp, 8 predicted proteins | sample 0_2496_0518_D_FD_203701 | JGI IMG/M metagenome (GOLD analysis project Ga0326511, IMG submission 203701) | Bovine rumen microbial communities from UC Davis, California, United States - 0_2496_0518 | ecosystem: Host-associated > Mammals > Digestive system > Stomach > Rumen | place: USA: California...
TAGACGAAAAGAGTTTAGACAAAAATCTCCAAAAATCTTACGCAAATCTATAATCAGGCACCGTTTGGTTGCTCTTTTTGATATTTTTGCAAGATTTTTGGAGATTTTTTCCTTTTAGAAAATCTGCGTGCTATATGACTGAGCACTTACTAAATCAATCCCAATTCGTGAAATTCGTATAATTCGTCTTAATTCGTTGTTTTAAAAATTAAGGTGGGAAAATTACAGGTTGAACTTGTAGCCCAGGGTGATCAGGATGGCCTGGTTCTTTCCAAATTCCTTCATATTGGTATAGTTCGTCAGGCCGAAAGTATACCTCGCGTCTATCACCACGTTGCTGAACTCATAGGAGAGACCCACCGGGATGGAGAAGTCGAAGGTCTTGATCTTGATGTCCGTCAGGTCGAACGCCTTGTCCAGGTCGATGGTCGAACCGTCGGCAGTAGCCTTTGCCCTCATCTTGAATGCCGGCTGCACACCCGCCTTGATGGCAAGGCCCTCGGCCACGTAGACATTGGCCAGGATGGGAATGATGGCATAGTCGATCTTCACCTTCGTGTTGCCGTCCTTGTGGCCCTGCTGGGAGATGGCGATGGCACCGGAGATACCGAACATGTCGCTCACGTATTTCTCCAGCTCGATGCCCGCGATGAAGCCAGGCTTGAACTTCACTCCGCTCTCCGTCGACTTGGCCAGGGCCAGACCCACGTGGGGCTTTAGCGTCAGGTCGCCTGCCTCGTGCTGCGCACGGGCCGAAATCGTTGCAATCAGCGCGATTGCCAGTACAATTAGTTTCTTCATGTCTTTTTCTTGCTTTTATATTTGATTGTGCAAAATTATAACTTTTTTGCAGTATGGACAACTTCCGTCCCGTTTTTTTGCAAAAAATGCCGCAAAAATGAATCTTTTCTGCAAAAAACAATTAAAACAGCCCCGATTTACAGGATTTATGCGTAACTTTGTCGCAACAATATAATTAATCCAAAACAGTAATGAACAAGAATCTTATCCTTATCGCCTGCCTTTCGGGGAGCCTGCTCTCCGTCGGCGCACAGACCAAACCGGGCGGCATCACCGGCGAGATGCTCCGCGACATCCAGAAGGAACAGCAGTCACAGCCCCTCAACAGGGCCCTCGCCAATGCCGTTGCAGCCAACAGCATCGAGTCGCTCGTGAAGAACCATCAGAATGCCGGTGCCTTCGACACCTACTTCAGCGTGGAGACCAAGAAGCAGAGCATTACCGACCAGAAGTCCAGCGGGCGCTGCTGGATGTTCAGCGGGTTCAACGTGCTGCGCTCCAACTACACCCGCCAGCACGGCGACTCCATCCGCCTGGAGTTCTCACAGGCCTACCTCTTCTTCTGGGACCAGCTGGAGAAGGCCAACCTCATGCTCCAGGGCTGTGTCGACACAGGCTCGCTGCCCATCGACGACCAGCGCGTGCGCTTCTTCTTCCAGCATCCCATCGGCGACGGCGGCACCTTCTGCGGCGTCAGCGACCTGGCAGAGAAGTATGGCCTCGTGCCTGCCGAGGTGATGCCAGAGTCCTATTCGAGCGACAACACCTCGAGGGCCCGTGCCCTCATCTCCTCCAAGCTCCGCGAATATGGCCTACAGCTGCGCGAGCTGGCCAAGAAGGAGCGCAAGCAGGCCAGTATCGACAAGGCCAAGTCGCGCATGCTGGCACAGATCTACCGCATGCTCGCCCTCACCATCGGAGAGCCTGTCCAGAAGTTCACCTACGCCTTCAAGGACAAGAACGGCAAGGCTGTAGGGCCTGCCCGCGAGTATACTCCCCAGTCCTTCTATCAGGAGGTGGTGGGAGGCCCCGTCAACGGCACCTTCATCATGGCCATGAACGACCCGCGCCGTCCCTACTACAAGACCTACGAGGTGGAGTATGACCGCCATACCTACGACGGCCACAACTGGCGCTACGTCAACCTGCCCATGGACGACATCGAGCAGATGGCCATCGCCTCCCTGAAGGACGGACGCAAGCTCTACAGCTCCTACGACGTGGGCAAGTTCCTCGACCGCAAACGCGGCTATGCCGACACAGAGAACTTCGACTACCAGTCGCTCTTCGGCACCACCTTCTCGATGGACAAGGCCCAGCGCATCTCCACCTTCGACAGCGGCTCCACCCACGCCATGACCCTCACCGCCGTCGACCTCGACGAGCAGGGCAAGGCCCGCAAGTGGAAAGTAGAGAACTCCTGGGGCGGCTCCTGGGGCCAGCAGGGATGCCTGATAATGACCGACCGCTGGTTCCGCGAATACATGTTCCGCCTCGTGGTCAACAAGAAGTATGTGCCCGACCATATCCTCAAGGCTGCTGAGTCGGAGCCGGTGATGGTCATGCCCGAGGATCCCCTCTTCCTGCCAGACGAGTAGAATAATTCCTCCAGCAAGGTTGGCGGAGCTCGGCCAGTAAGGTTGGCGGAGCTCGGTCGGATTTGCAATCCGACCGCTTTGAATATAAGCATTTGCAATGCGAAAATGATATAATTGCGGATTGCAAATCCTTATATTCCCAGCGGACGGATTGCAAATCCGTCCGAGCTTTAGAAGATTTCCTCACTCCTATTTACCGGAGCGCATGAGGTATTCTCTTACCACTTACCACTCACCTCTTACCACTCACCTCTTACCTCTCACCTCTAAAAGCCTCTCCCCTCTAAAACCCCTTCACTTTCCCTTAAACCCATCATGTAAGAAAATTTCCTCTCTTGTCTTACCGCCGCATTCACGTCCCTTTTTCCCCTTCGGCCAACGGAAATTTTCTCTTTGGCCTAACAGATTTTTCTCTTTGGCCTACCAGCAAATTCTCTATCGCGACAACACTGTTACAGGGACTGGTGAACACCAGATTCCATCGAATATTTCCGCAAGTTTTTTCGCAAATAGGCATCCTTGGGTGGTAGGATGGTTCCCATAAGTTTTTCACTTTTTCACTTTTTCACTTATGACAGGAAGGTTTTTCATTTCTTCAAGTATATAATTTATTATTATATATATTATATATAATATATATAATAATATATAATATATTATTACATATTTATTTTCCTATTTATTAATCAGGTTTCCGGTCGCATCTCCCCTAAGAATCCTATCCGTTTCAGTTTTTAAAAACCTTCCTGTCATAACTGAAAAAGTGAAAAAGTGAAAAAGTGCGTTCACAAAGATAGGCATATATTCTCAAATCGCCAAGGTTTTTTATTAAATATTGTGTAAAATTTGCAGCAGATGGCATTTTTCTCAGAAATTATTAGTAATTTTGTAGTCTAAAAGATATATGAAGATACAGAAATGACAGAATTATTGAGAAGTACATGGTCGGATGCTGCGTCTAACGACCCGAAGCACAGGCCGCAGGTGATGGACTGGCCTTCCAGTATATGTTTTGCTGCATCGCATAAATGAGCGGAAGACCCACCATTCACCTTACGTACCCGCTATTGGTAATCAGACATGGGTAACATTGGGGGAATTATTTAAAACGAAGGAATAAGTTTGTAAGATAGTTGAAGAGAAGAAAGAATGATATCAAATAATAAACAGGCAGCAGCCCGTCGATTCGTGGAAACATGGAAAGGACGCGGGTATGAGAAAGGTGAGACACAATCTTTCTGGTATCAGCTGTTGCATGATATATTCGGAGTTGAGGTTCCTGCAAATTTCATTCAGTTTGAGCTGCCAGTGCATCTGAAAAGCACCAAGTTCATCGATGCCTATATACCTTCTACAAAGGTAATCATTGAGCAGAAGGAGTTAAAGAAGGATTTGGATACAGCGGGCAAACAAAGTGATGGGAAGAAGTTGACTCCATACGAACAGGCTCAACGCTATATAGGTGGCTTGAACTACACTATGTGGCCTCGTTGGATAGTGACTTGCAACTTCAAGTCTTTCAAGGTTTACGATATGGAACAGCCTCAGGCAGAACCTATGGAGATACTTCTTGAAAACCTGGAGCGCGAGTACTACCTGCTAAAGTTTCTTGTAGATGACAACACCACTTCATTGCGGCGTGAAAAGGAACTATCCGTCAAGGCAGGTGAACTGATAGGCAAACTGTATAACGAACTCCACCAGCAGTATCACGATCCGGATACTCCCCAGGCACTACATTCCCTGAATGTGCTTTGCATCCGCCTGGTGTTCTGCTTGTTTGCGGAGAAGAGCCTTTTGTTTGGAGACAACCGAAGTGCTTTTCATGACTATCTGATGGCCTATAAGCCTTCACAAATGCGTACTGCCATCCAGAACTTGTTTGACGTGCTTGATACTGAGGAACGTGAACGCGACCCCTACATGGAGGAATCATTAAGTAGATTCCCCTATGTCAATGGCGGTCTTTTCAGCAAGGAAGAGAAGATAGAAATTCCTCAGTTTACGGAGTCCATAGCCAATCTTTTACTTAACGAATGTAGCGCTGGTTTTGACTGGAGCGGTATATCCACAATAATGACTGAAGATTATTTGAAAGACTACAAAAAGCATTTAGAATTACCGCGCTTACTGTTTTATCATTACAACTTGAAAAATGATATGAGAAAGAAAGAGTCTGAATTAAAGCGAATTTTAATTGAGTACAACCATCTTTTGGTCAGTTGTGTAAATAGAATCGAATGGTTTATCCAAAAATCGGAGTCTCTACTTTGTGCTAAACGTGAATTTACCGGCAAATATGGGATGTGCTATTTCCTTCGTCTAAAAGCTGGAAGGGAGCAGTTGGAAGAAAAGCTTGAAGGCATACTTCCATACCCGTTATCTGCAGAGTGCCAAGTCGATAATATCATAAAGAGTTTGAATCATAATTTTGACATGCATGTTTGTGCTTTGATTGACAGAGAACAATTTGACAACCTTATAGAACGTTTTTTTCGCTCGGGTTTAACTGTTGAAGATATTGTTGCGTATATGGAGAATTGGGGAGAGAGTCCAGTTAAGGAAGCTCCATCATTTATGAATGGCGAAGCGCCTAATTACTATTCTCTCCTAGAAGATTTCTATTCCAAATTGAGCAATCCTTACAGACGCAATACTATTTTGGGAGAATCATTTGTCGCTTGCATGCTTAAAGATGCTTTAGAGGTAATTGTAAGAAATCAGGTGAAACGTGAATTCGAAAAAGCTGTGTAGACATGGACAAAAGCAATCTTAAGACTCTACTTTCATTAGACAACCGCGACATGGCCATTGTCATAGGTCTTTACCTGTCACGATTCAACCAGCAAGCACTTGACGAATTCGAGTTTTCTGGATTTCATCAGGCATACAATGTGCTTGGCTTCTCACTTGGCGTTAAGCCAAAATCCATCAATAACTATCGTGACGAGTTCGATTCGATATTCCCTAATGGTAGAAGGGGATGGCAAAGAGAATTGAAGCCACAAAGCAAGGCTATATTGGACTTAGTAAAAGACTTGACATTTGAAGAGCTTACTTTTATCATCAAATCTCACCTGTCGCATAGTGAAGTGAATCTTGAAGACTTGCAAATACCAATATCTTCCTACCAAAACAGGCATGAGTTCTCTGCCAACAGACTTATAACCGGTAAAGCTGCCGAGGAATACTTTGTTCAAACATACCCCTCAATAGAGATCTTCGCTGGATACGATATTTCAGACAAAACAAATCACGGTTGTGGCTTCGACTTCAAGTTGTCAAAAGGCATGAGTCGCTACTACGTGGAAGTAAAGGGTATGAATAACAGGAACGGAAATATACTTATGACTGAAAAAGAGCACACGACGGCTAATGAACTGCTCAATAGGTATTGCCTTTTTGTGGTACGTGATTTCCGCAACACGCCCTTCCACAACTACTACCTTGATCCGCTTCATTGTGGGCAGATAGATTTCAAGAAGCAAGAGCGGCAGGTCATTCAAACAACCTATACGGGTGTGTTTATATAAAACAATACCCACTAACTTGACCTTGCGGCCAGAGGTTAGCGGGATTCATCGATGCAAAGATAGGCATTTTTTCAATACAATCCAAATATTTTGAGAAGATTTTAATGAAATATCACGATTTTGAGCATTTTATGTCGCAAAAGCGGCTTAACAGATACCTTCAGGCGTGTAATGGTGACAAGCGGAAGGCCATGACTCTATATCGATACAACTTACGTTTGGCTCAAGAACTGCTCACTATTGTCAGCTGTTTCGAAGTGTCTTTACGTAATGCCATTGACGACATCCTTGTGCCCCAGTTTGGCAATGAGTGGCTAAAAGATTCCGTATCGTCTGGAGGTATGTTCACTCTGCCTATTCTCCATAAAACCAACAGAACGATATCCGATGCCTTACGGAAGTTGTGTTCACAAGGCACATATTCCCACTCGAAACTTTTGGCTCAGATGGATTTCGGCATGTGGAAGTATATGTATTCTCCAGTACAGTATGCACTGACTAATCAGACGTTGCTGGACGCTTTTCCGTACAAACAACGTTCCACCCCACAGTTGCATATCAACCAATCGTACATCTTCAATGAGTTGGATAAAATCAATACATTGCGTAACCGAATCGCCCACCACGAGCCGCTGTGCTTCCCTACAGGACAGTCTATTATTGATACAGCGTACATAAGGAGAGAGTACCAGAAGATTTTCACTTTGTTTCAGTGGATGGGCATTGATGGAAGTTCGATGCTTTATGGTTTAGACCATGTTTTGAAAGTATGCGATAATATAGACCGATTAAGGTAACGCAGATTTTATTATTGCATCCCATCTATAAGAAAGACTTGTCAACGGAAGATATTTTACCAGAGTTGCAAGACCTTCATCCTGACATGATCATCGGTGGTCCACCCTGTCAGGACTTCTCTATTGCTGGAAAGAGGGAGTTTAGAGGCAAACGTGCTAACCTAACTCTAAAATTCGGACAGATTGTTCGTAATAGGCAAACTTGGCGAGAATGACGATTTCCTTTTAGAAAGGCTATTGTCTGGCTTATCCAAAGAACGAATGACTGTTAGGAAGTATTTTGGGGACAAACCGCTCGATGCAGAATACATCTACCAGCATCCGCGCACATACAAACGCCGTGCTATCTTCTCCGTTGACGAGCCATTGTCAACTATACGCAGCGTAAACCGTCCTATTCCGTCTAGTTACGTCATCCATCCTGCTGACAAGACCAGCGACCTCTCTAAGGTGCATGTCCTGACTACCAAGGAACGCAGTTACATCCAGTCTTTCCCCGAGTCTTTTGAATTTGTGGGAACAACCTCATCCGTGGAGCAAGCCATCGGTAATGCAGTGCCTGTGAAGATGGCGGAATATATAGCTCATGCTATATCTTCATTTTGTCAATAGATGCCAGTGAAAAAACTTTTAGTTATATAGAAGGAAAATGGAGGAGGCATGGGTGAAGGTACAAAGGGGAAAATTTTCCCTCTTGCAAAATAATGGGCAGATTACAAATAAATATGCTGAGAAGTTTGGTGAATTCGTGGAAAATGCTTAAATTTGCAGACTTGAAAATGTATGTTCACTTAAATAGAATGCGTATGAAAAAGAAATCAAGCAGGAAAAGCCAGAAACCGGTGAAATTGCTTCGTTTTGCGAAGAAATCTCATGTAATGTTTGGTCGGGTCGAATCTTTTAATTACTTTTGCCGATGAAAACAGAATTTGGGAAATGGCTCATGGATATAGCCAAATTTACGCCTATAATCTTGGGATATGGGCTGTATTGGGTCAATGAAGGAAAGAAAGAAGAAAATGTAAAACGAAAAAGAAGATGAATACATTAATTGTTGTGGGATCGGTCTTGTTGATAGCAATCGGCGGTACGTTGTATTTCAAGTACCAAGACAGGAAAATGGCGAAAGAATAACAAAACACACGAAGGGGCTACCCCTTTGTGTGAGAAGGAATTGGAATAGTAAAGGGGCAAGTTTTTCCTTTTGGGAAAACTTGCCCCTTTGGGCTATAGATGAGTGAGACCCGAAAGAGAGGCGGGTCTCATCAAAGGTTTACCAGAAGCCGAAGAAGAAGTAGAGGGCAGCCTTCTTCAGGTCGGTCACGGGCTCCACCTTGCCGATGATGCTGCCATTGCGGCGCACATCGCCGGTCATCTTGCTGATGCCTCCCACGATGGAGCCCTTGATGCGCACGTTGCCGCTGTCCTCGTCGATATTGCCCACGATGGAGCCGCCCTTGAGCACGTCGCCGTTGGAGCGCAGCGTGCCGGCAATGCTCCCGCCTACGTAGATATTGCCGTTGGCATCAATCTTGCCCCGGCTGGAACCACCCAAGAATACCGTTCCGTCGGCCTTGATGGAGCCGGCAATCGAGCCGCCCTTGCGCAGCGTCATAGCACCGCCACCGCTGGAGGAGCTGCTGGAAGAGCCGTGACGCTTGTCGATTTCCTTCTTCATGTGGGCATAGTATTCCTCATCGGTCATGTAGTCGGTTGTGACGGAACGCTGGTAGGCTTCCTTCTCGGCCAGCAGCTTCTGGTTGTCGTAGAGGATAGCGAAGACGAAGTAGCCCAGTACGACTCCATTCATCTTGTCGGACACCTCGATCCACGAGTTGTCTCCCGTAATCGCCCTTTGGGGAGTGGAGACGGCCCCGACGTTCTTCTTGCCGACGAAGATGATGCCGATGTCGTCGCAGCGCAGCTGCTCGCCCCGGGGTGAGGTGAAGATCTGGCCGTCGATGCTGCCAATCTTCTTGCCGTCGGCATCGGCCACGGTGCCGTCCTGGCTGAACTGGTAGACCTTGCCATCGCTAGCGGTGAGCTTCATGGCGGCGCGGTCGTAGGTGCCGAGCACCTTGCCGGTCTTCTTGGCCTTGATGGTCACCACGCCTGGCTCGCCGGGTTCCACCTTGCAGAGCACTTCCTCCTGCTTGACCTCCGGCTTGACGCGGGGCAGCTCGAAGGGGGCTGCGGATGACTCACCGCTGGCATTGCGCACGCTGCCCGACGACGACGTCTCGTCGCTGCTGTTGGTAGCAGTGTCAACGGCAGTGGTCTTGGCCTCTTCTGCCTTCTCCTTCGCCTTCTTCTCAATGTTGACCTCCACACCGTTGGTCACGGCTTCCTTGGCTTTTTTGAGCAGTTTGCCAAACTGGGCAGAGGCTGTGGTCTGTACTCCGAATGAGATGGCGATTGCCATCAATGTTCTCAAGATTGTCTGATACTTTCTCATGATTGTCCTATTTGATAATGCGCTTAGAAGTCGTTGTCGTACTGGTCCTTCATCGTCATGGTGACGGCTTTCTCCTTGTCGCTGAGGAACCATCCGTTCTTGGATGTCTCGCGCAGCTCGATGAAGCGGAGGTCGGGGTTCTCGAATCCCATGTCTTCAAGAGCAGTGGCGCTGGGGTTGGGGAAGAGGCAGATCTTGGCCATGTTCTTGTTGCCCCACTGGCCTACGGGTGTGAGCGGTGAGGTGGGGTGCCAGCCAACGCGCACCTTGTACGGGCCCTGGTCGTAGCCCTTGCCGTTGGGCTTGTACTGATTGGAGGGCGTTGCCCCGTCGTAGTAGCCGAAGAGGGCGTTGAACTGCCACTGTCCGGCAGCGTCCTTGCCCACGAGTCCGGCGGTGCAGACATCCTGGAACACCTGGTTGGAGACACCCGTGGTGTTGAGCTGTGAGTAGTGCTTGCCGTAGAGGTAGTCGAGCATGTCGCGGCAGTCCTGGCTGCAGTCGAGAATGCGGGGCCATACAGCCACGACGCATGCGGCTACGAAGAGGGGATTGTTCATGCCCTCGATACGGTTGCCGGAGGCATCCTCGATGAGTGTCTTCAGCTCGGCCACGTTGCGCGGCAGGCGGTTGAAGGTGAACTCAGCCACGCGGAAGGCCTTCTCGCCGTCGTTGCCGTTGACGTTGCGGCTGTGGAACACGATCTCGTGGGTGGTGGTGGAGTCGCAGGTGATACGCTCCACGGGGATGGAGTAGGCCGTTATCTTGGCAATCTTGTCCACCTGGTAGGGGTACTTCTGCACCACGCCCGGTGTCTGGCCTGTGCGCCCGTTGTCAAGGTAGAAGGAGGAGTTCTCGGTGATGTTCGACGTGGTGGACCGGAAGCCCATGGGATTGGCAGCCTGGAAGTCGAGGTAGTCGTGCAGGGGATTGCAGAAGGTGTACTCATCCTTCATGGTGGCAGCCACGCTGTTGTTGGACTGGCCTATGGGCACCTTGTCGCCGGTGATGGGAACGGTGAACTCTACGCGGAAATACTGCTGGTTGCTCTGTGCGAGGGCTGTCATGGCCACTACTGCGAGGGCGATGGTGGTAAATATCTTTTTCATAATGGTTTAGCTTTTTGGAGTGAATATTCTTTGTTCTACTTTTTCATGAATTTCAGGGCCTTGTTGCCCACGCGGACGATATAGACCCCCTTGGGGAGATGGGCCACGCTGATGGTGGTCAAGCCATTGGCCACAGCTGCTGCGGCTACCTGCTGTCCGCCGGCGGCATAGACCTCGGCTCGGGTGGCTGTGCCACAGCCTGAGAGCTGCAGTTCGCTGCTGACGGGCGTCATGAGGCGCAGTTGCTCGGTGGCGGGTGAGAGCAGCGGGGTGTCGATGCCCGTGAGGATCTCGACATTCTCTGCAGGTCCGCGATAGAAATAGACATGCTTCACGCCACTCTCGGTGGTGGAGCCTACCGTGACGGTGAACTCGCTGGAGCCGTCGCTGGCCGTCATCGTTGGCAGGTCCTTCATGTAGAAGTACTTGCCGGTGCTGGTGAGCAGGAACACGGGCTTGGTGAGGTCGATGTTGTCACCCTGCTGGGCATTGCCGCCATACTTAGAGAGGTCGATGTCCGACTCGTGGGTCTCGAAGGAGATGCTCTCCACACCGGTGGCCCCCTGGCCGTCCTTGACGATGATCTCGAAGGTGGAGCCTCCGTCGGCCACAGCCATCATGCTCACCCGCGCCAGTTCGATGTACTGCCCCGAGTTGGTCTTGAGGCACATCACCTTCTTGGCTGCCAGCGCGCTGCTTGCCCAGCCCAGGCCCAGGACTGTCAATGCAGCCACGGCAAGGAACAGGGGCATTCGTCTTGCTTTTGTTTTCATACGCTCTGATTTAAATGATTAATTAATGATGAATTGTAAGCAGTCATTCACCCCAGTGAACGCCCTTATTTACTGGCATTATGCCAAATTGAAAAATTAAAGATTTAACTTTCTTTATGCCAGAACAGGCATCAATTCTGTATCTGCTGGCTTCCACTTGT
>Ga0326511_10004401_pt1 | contig 11227 bp, 15 predicted proteins | sample 0_2496_0518_D_FD_203701 | JGI IMG/M metagenome (GOLD analysis project Ga0326511, IMG submission 203701) | Bovine rumen microbial communities from UC Davis, California, United States - 0_2496_0518 | ecosystem: Host-associated > Mammals > Digestive system > Stomach > Rumen | place: USA...
TAATACTGCGTCATATCAACGCGTGTTGTACCAATAAGTTCCCAATTACCCTGCTGAGTCTGTTCATCAATGATATACATATACTCGTTGTATACATTTCGAGCTGTTCCATTTGGATCTGGAACCAAATATATACAATTTGTGTTAATGTTCTCGGTAGGTAATTCCAGGACTACTTCCTTCTTGAGCTTGGCATTCTCTTCAATAAGAGTAATGACCTGTGTTCTGGTAGGAAATGTAGCAAGCAACTTCTGCCAAATCTTACGTAAGTTATTACCCGATACTACAGGTAAAATATCATGCGGCATATACTACACCTCCTCAGGTACAACCATGATCTGATCAATTTCAGTATCAGTTAATGGTCGTAGAATACTAAGGTCGTCACTATCAATATCCCCACGTAACTCAACACCATTGATCCTTGGTTTGTTAAGAAGGACATCGTAGTTTTTCAAATACTCAGGATTATTACCAATATCCACACCAGATACCGTGAGTTGTTTGTTGCCCTCCGATAAGGTAGCAACTAACTGCTTAGCATCCGGATCGGTAATAGCATTAATAGAAGGCATGTTACGTCACCTCCTCTAACAGAATAAATACTGAGCGTGGAATAATAGTATCTACTACGCCATTAGCAAGATTCATCTGAATATCGTACTTATAGCTTCCATACTCCATAGAAGAAGTGTCAATTGATTCTAAGAATAAAGACATAGTTGCAAGATCGAATTCCTTGTGAATCAGGTATTCTTCATCCTTGTTATATGTCTTCTTTACAGAAAACCAACATTTATCCCCTTCCTGCGGAACGTACGGCGAGCCATCTTTATGATTAACCTTAATCTCAAGATTCATAGTATCACCACGCGTTAAATGTATAGTGTTATCTTTATCAATCCAAGATGACATAATGTTTTCTCCTTGTTTTACTGAACCCACATGTTGTGGACTGTTATTCTCTTGTATCCGCCGTCATTATATGCATTAGAACCAAATGATACAAACTGTCCAAGCTGAGTTTGTCCATTAAATGTAATGTTACTATTTAGTGAATTAGTGGCTACTGTTATTGTACCGCCATTAGACGAAATAGTAATATCTTTGAAATCTGGGGTATTATTCATTGAATGCGTGTCAAAATAATTACCGGATGTTAAGCACAGGAACGGTGGGTTAGTAGCACCATAATATCCGTCGACATTAGTATATGATGTCTGGACATATAATGTTTTATTAGGATACATACCTTTAAGATTTACATTCAAGCGAATAAGACGCTGATCATAGTTACCGGTAAGAACAGCACTTCCTGTGTATGTAACGCCATTTAATGCTATGAATGAGAATCCAGGCTGCATCGCGCCATTATATACCATAAATACACGACCAGTAGCAGTAGCTCGCCACTGAGCCAATGCAGTGGTATTATCACTAATGGTTACTGTAGCACCAGCTGCTCCAAGATTCCATCCGGTAAACGAATAGCTATATTCTGTAGCAGATACCGTGTTTGCCTTAGTAAATCCATTAGCACGTAATGTGATGCTAGGATTTCCATAATATCCGTTATTGTAGTACTGGGTTCCTGTCTGAGATGCAGTAGATCCTCCCGTAGCACCATTACCATTGTAAGACAATGTAAGTGTTCTACTGAATACTGCATAAATGGTCTTAGATTCGTCAAATGTATATGACTGACCAGCTGTATAATCTACTGCAGAAGTTGCAGTCATGTCGTTACGATATCCGACAATGTCCCAACCAGTAAGAGTAGAGGTTCCAAGTGTTATAACAGGACTTTCATCATTTCTATTGTTATGGTATCTTACTCCTGTGTTAGTTATTTCGCTAGATCCACCCTGTAAGGTTACAGTAATGTTCTTTTTGAATACAGCGTACAGATGTAAACCGTCTACTTCAACAGACTTATGGTCTAATACACTTGGATTAGATTCCTCGTCTTCTCTCCATCCAACAAATATCCAACCAGACATAGCTGGAGTCGGAGCCCATAAGATAGCATCGCCACCATCATCAACTTCAATATCATGAACGTCGTCAACGTTAACATGATACTTAACAATATGAGATGAGCTGAAAGTGTTCTTACCGTCAAAGAACTTTTTCTTTATCTGAGTCGGAACTCCATTAGCATCGATATGAATCTTCTTCTTAATCAAATGCCGGGTTCCGTTATTGTCAATATAATAGGTTTTTCCTGACATGATTCATTCTCCTAAAAATATCCTACTGAATAACCTTTAAGTAACACTAAGCAAGTAAAATGGTTAAACAGTAGGATAGAATGTTTTGACGAATGATGAGATGTTGTATTGCTTATGGGTCTCGTCACTCATCTATAGATAATAAACTCTTTTTACAGTTAAAACACGCAAGTCTACCTTATAAGTCCATCTGATGTCTTAAGAGTTTATTTACCTAACTTGGATAAAGATTACTTTAATCAATTAAGTCAAAAGCATATACAACTACCGCTGGCTGAACGTTCGGGTCTTTAGACACTTTGAGTACGTCGCCACGCTTTATAGGATATAGCCCCGATGACATGTATCCCTTGATATAATGATTATACAAGTCAAGATTGCTATTATTTATTTTAATATGAATACCATCAGTTGCTACTCCACCCGTAACATTTGTAAAGAATTTTACAAAACAATCACGGTCTGCCGTCCATAAATCAATAGGTGTAGTAGTGATGTTTACACTTTGACTTGCGACTTGTTCTTGTGAACTATAATCAAGGTAATTCATTTTCCGCGATAAATGTGTATTTATTTCATCAACATCATCTCTTATAGCATCTATATCGTTGGCGGCTATCTCTAAACTCAGGTCAACTTCTTCAAACTTCTCACTGACAGCCTTATTACTAATGGCATTACGAGAGAGCTTATTGAGCACCTGATCAATCCGAACAGATCCGGCAATCTTTTGTAAGACGCCATTAATGTTTTTCCATCGTGCCATATTACACCTCCGGTTCTACTGGATCCTCATATACACCTACCTCGGTATTAGGATGCTTTGTTGGGTCGAAGTTCTTATACTCGGACTCGCTCATATAAATATGCTTCGGTTCAGCCTCTAATACCACGATACGTCTCTCATGGCCATCAATCTCATTCTGTAAGTGACCCGCAACATCACCATCCAGAATATACTTAATGTTGTCAAACCAGTCATCAAAGTCACCCTTAGACTGTGTCATCCACTCAACAAATGCCGTCTTCTGAGCCGTTGACCAGGTAGTGAAGTCGGATTCACTGGAATTCTTCCAAGCAATATATTCAGCACTGTTCTTATCTACAAACTGCTGCCACTGAGTCATCCACTGAGCAACCAGGTCATCAATGTCCATTACATCAATGATACCTGTTACAAATGGAGTATCACTGGTTCCAACCCTATTTGTAATGTTGGCCTGAGAAATAACATTCACGTCAGCAGCAACATAAATATCAGCTAATGGGTACTGATTAACATGTTCAGACTTAACCAATGTTGGTGGAACAGGTGTGTTACTTGGTGCTCCTTTAACAATTTTAATGACATTATCTCTAACTTCATCATCAGAATTAACTTCGAGAACCACAGTATCAATTCTGTTTAATACCGCCTCTGATGTTTCGACAGTTAAAGGAAGTAATGCATCATTCTTAGTCCATGTATGATTAAACCAGGCACGTCCTGTACCTACTGTAATATTCATTCCTGTAGTTGCTTTAACTACAAACCAGTCACCAATAGACTCGTAAATACCGTCATTGATGATTCCATCGAAAATTTCACTAACTTGAACTGCGTCGTACTTTCTATCTCCAGACGAGGAGTTATAAAAACCGCATGTAAGAGCCATTGTACTATCCTCCAAATGTCATATAAAAAAACCTCTATTTTGAATTTTTGCCATAACTACTATAGAAACCACTATAGATGCTAAAGGCCCGCCAACAGAGACGAGCCCAAAACACCTATATGAAAGGAGAATGAATTATGGCACCGGACTTGCACCGGTCCAAAATATTGGGAAGTTGTCTCCTCTACTTAACGCGAATCTTCTGGCCAACATAGATGCGGCTAGGATTCTTGATAGATGGGTTCAAAGCACAGATAGACTTAACGTCTGTCTTGTACTTCTTAGCAATAGCAGAAAGGTTATCGCCTCTCTTAACTGTATACCATACGGCATTAGTCTTAACTGCTCGCTTACCGTTGAGCTTGGTATTAACGATTGCCTGAATAGCAGCCGGGTCATATCCAGCATTCTTAAGTCTTGTCTTACGAATAGCACCAGCACCCCATGCACCAGCAATAACCTGGTCGGCAATCTCTTCATTAGAAAGCTTAGCAGTCTCAGTTACGTACCACTCGTTAGCATCAACAAATCCAGCCACGCCGGCAACATTAACCCTAGAAGAGAACTGCCATCCGGCTAACTGATGCTTGATAGATGGCTTATACTTGCCGTTCTCTGCATTCAGGCTTACGATACCTGTAGACGGATAACGAGCAATCCAGTAGTCATGTGCAGTATCAGCGTCTACTGCCTTGAACTTTCTGTTATAGAAGCTCAATCCAGTATAAACACCAAACTTAAGACCAGCACCTTCAATTACAGAACGATAAGTATCTACAATCTTCTGAATCTGAGCAGGTGCAAGAGATTCGAAGCACTTATCCTCAATATCCAGCCATACCTTAACATTACGGCCGTTAAGAATCTGAAGTACCTTCTTTGCATCGGAGCTAGCCTTTGCAGTAGTTGTTGCATAGGAATAGTTGTATACTCCAAGAACTGGTAAACCAGCATCCTGACAACCCTTCCAGTTGTTTTCAAACTGATTATCTGGGTTAAGGTCTTTACGAATAACCTTAAGAATAGCAAATTCCGCACCACTATTCTTTACCTTATTCCAATCAATAAGGCCCTGATAAGAACTAACATCAATTCCTCTCATAATATCACTCCTTTTTATCAAAGTTAATAGGCTTAGTGGAGTTCTCTCTAGCTCCATACTCTAAGCATTCATTACATGGGTCATCAGTTTCTTTAACATCCTTATTTTTACAGATGTTGCAATATTTCTGAAAATCCACAAATTTAGTTACGATGGTGTCCAACACTACTCACCACCCAACTGTTTTGTAATCTGGTTAATACCAGTTGCAGCCAGACCAGATACAATACCAATAGCTAAAGCGTTGATAATATCTGTTGCTGGGAAATCAGGCATGTTAGTAACTAACGCTACAACACCCAATACTGCTCCGGTTACTCCGCAGATTACTGGAATCCACTTATTCGGAATTTTGGAGACATTCTTTGATGCCATTCCAACTAAATAAGCAATTACTGTAATAGCTGCTACACTTGCGATTCCGAATTCCATAACATTTCTCCTCCTATCTTTTGCATTACATGTTCACACCTTCTGCATGGCTCTTGACCTATGCAGTGCTCTGAATATCTACAATTTTTGCAGTTATTCATCCTTTTACATTTCTCGCCTAAACATTCACGAAAAGGTCGAGACCAACACTTAATACTTCCCGGGATAAAGTACTTACAGTTAAACTGGCTTTCTCTATCTGTCACGATCATAAAGGTAATCATCCAATTCTGCTTTAACCTTTTCCATCTCGTTCACGTTGTTTCCGTTTATCCCGTGGGACAATAGAGCAGACATCCCCCGAAGCATAATCCTATGAGAGTCTTCAAGGGAGCCGATTCTCTTATAGTCACTGGCTAACTTCTCATTAATCTTCGAAATCTCTGTTTCAAGACCAGTAAGCCTAATGTTGACATCCTCTTGGGGAGCTTTTAACATCTTTTTATAGTTGATTGCTTTGTCGATAAGATTTGACACCAGGTAAAGAAAACTTAAAACTGCTACAATCATGGCGCCAATTTCGGCTGGCGAAAATTTCATATAATTAACTTCCTTTCTTTAAAATATAATAGGCATTGCCTTGGATTCGGACCAAGAGTCTCCAGAAATAATAATCGAAGAGGGGGTAACCTGGGGTTACAGGGTTCTGGTGTTTTACCACTTAAACTAGCAATGCAAAGAGCCGGGGCCCGAAGGACACCCGACTACGTTCCTTAGCCTTTAGAATGATACATAGCTCGTCTTTGAGCATTCAAATCAGAGTTATGTCTTGCTAATTCTTTTCCGGTCATCTTATTACTCTTATCATTTGCAGAGTTCTTGACACTGCATACACGAATAAGAGTGAGTAACTTATTAAGATGCCATTTCTGACATTCAAATGGAATATTAAGAGCTATCATCCAATAATAAATCAATTCCGCTGTAATCTGCTCTTTGTTTATAGTTGTTTGCTTAGCTGGGCGCTTAGTATCAGAAAACCAAGTAGCAGTATGTGGGTCATCAATGTAATTTTGGACAGCTTTAATATTCTCATCTGTAAGCCCTCTATAGACATCGTCCGGAACATTCTGGGTGATAGTCATGCACCGAATATAGTCTATAGTTTGCTCTATTGTCTTATTATTGTCTTTGGAAAAGAATGGGACATGCCATTTCTCTTCCCATTTACTCAAAGATACCAGAGAATGTTCAAGTCTAATGGTTCCGCCGCCTACTGTATAGAAGGTCTCGGTTTTCCCATCAAACTTTTCTTCTCCAGGTATCTCTAGAGTAAGCATATTATGCCTGAGGAGCCGTTGGCATCTGGATTACACCGGACTGTACATTGCCCTGCTGCATAATCTCCTGTGCCCGCTCCTGAAGATCAGATGGAATGATTCCTGCAACAAATTCACCAGCCTTATCTGGATTGCTTACTAACTCAATAAAGAAGTCAGAATAAGCATTGGTCTCAAGATAAGCGTCAACTAATTCCTGAGATCGGTGGAATCCTCTTCCATCAGGTGTCTTCACACCATAAGACATAGTAATAAGCTGCTTGAACAACTTCATAATCTCAGGCATATCCTGAGCAGCAATAATCTGGCGAATCATCTTTTCGAGACCGCCAGTAACTCCCAAATTCATTTCAATCAAATCAGACTCTTTCAAATGAAAGTAGAAATCTTCGGTTCTCTCATTGCCATCGAAATCGATGTACTTTCTATTTTTATCAATATACATAATTCATTCCTCTTTTCGTAAAAGTAAAAGGGGCCACTCAATTAAGAATAGCCCCTCCATTTTGATTCAAATGTTACCTGTTCAAGGATTAGCCGTTAGCCTTCATGAACATTGCAAGTACCTGGTCCGGAGACGGAAGAGAAGCATCAGCCTCGGTAGTACCATACAGAATGTCCTCAAGAGCCTTAAGCTTGGTAGAATCTACAGCTAAGCTGTTGATGGTGATAACAGCGGTTGGCTTGAATGGCTTACCAGTTGCCGGGTTAACAGTAGTAAGAGCTACTGGAGTAGTGGTGCATGTCCAGTTGAAGGTCTCGTTGGAAGGAGACTCGTTCATAGTGGTGTGAGACTTCTCAGTAGGAGAAGCAGAAGCACCCCAGATCAAATGCAACTTGTATCCATCATCCTCTTCGGACATGGTATCGTTGATTACATTGGTTCTGTAGCAGAAACCAAATGTACGTCTCTGCTGCTGATGTACAATAACACCGTCTGCAGCTGCTGCTGTACCGTCGCATACTGCGAACTCATCTGGGTACATGAAAGCTTCAATACTAAAACCATACTGCTCAGCAGATCTCATGGTTAAGTACTTCATGTTATCAGCCCACAAATCGGTAGGCTCAGCTCCGGAAGGAGACTCGGTAACACCGGTCAAACCATTCCAAGCTACACCCTTGTCATAGGCCTTGGTTGTTCCGTTGTAAGGATAAACTACTCCATGATCAACACCCTGCTCTGCAAAACGCTCGCCGGTCTGATCCCATACTAATGGACTTGGCATAATCAATTACCTCCGTAAATTTAATAAATAAGGTCAAAAACAAAATGATGCAGACCATTAACCGTGTAAGGACGGTCGAAGTCACACTGCGGAAATTCCAACAGCATTCGTTCTTTCATGTCTGTATCAGGGTTCTTATCCATATATGTAACAGTGTAACGATGCTTAAGAATATAAGCTCTATTATCTGCATGCTGAACATCAATGTCAGCGAGATAATACACGAAACATGGATAAACTAACTTTAGACTCTCGGGTGGCTGGTAATAAACATGACGAGTACCCAAGAGTTCTTCAAGCTTAGCCTGTAAACTCACTCTCGTCTTACTCTTGCTCATTCCAGACACCTCCGATATCTAAGATTAATCGAGGGTATGAAACCTCGACACTAGTAATCTTCCATTTGGTGTGCATCCAGGTTACGTATTTCATAAACTGGAAGTTCTCAAACAGATAAGGATTACCGATTACACTGATCCGGTTGGAGATGGTAACATTATCGTTTACACTGTCTCCATTTTCATTTCGACGAGTATTACGAAGTACCTCTCCTTTAACCGGTTTCTCAGTGATTGTGGGGGTCCATACACCTGGATAGGTCTCCTCAGTTACTGCGAAGCCTATCTTGCCCGCATAACGGCTCATAGTGTTTTACCTCCATTTTGAAGCTTCGCTACGGATTAGCCGTTAGCGTTGGTTACCTCTTCCTCGATTGCGATTGCAGAGTATAATCTGGTGTTAGCGCCGGATACACGAGTCTCGATCAAGCTCTTCTCCTGGTTGAAGTCGATGTCGAACTGAGTGAAGTGATGAATCTCGCCACCCTTGGTAGCACCTAACTGGTAATCATTGAAGTTCATGATGATAGCCAGAGGTCTGTAGGTCTTCTCGGTACCGTTAACAGTAGCAGTACGTGTCTTGGTAGCCATCTGCTCAACAGTCTCGATACGGGAAACGTTCAAAGCTGCTGCCAGCTCAGATACAGTACCGTAAATACGACGACCATTGAAGTCACGTGCAAGAAGCATTACGTTCAAGGTGTGTGGATGCATAAGAGCTACTGGAGAACCAGATCCCTTATAGGTCTCACGTGCATAGAGAACAGCCTCAACCATAGCCTCAGCGTAAACATAGTTATCGCTGAAGTGCTTAGCGGTATCAGAACCCTGAAGGTTTGCCTTAGCAGCAGTCAGATCAAGAGTTCTGTGGATGGTGTACAAATCATCATCAGTGTAGATAGGACGAATCTTATCCTCAGCGATCTTGTACTCATCACCATCTTCACGGCCATCACCGAATACAATAGCAGTAGCTAACTCTTCGTTGAGCATCATTCTGTCGATGTTGTACAGGTACTGAACATAATCGAAGTCAGTAATATCAATGATGTCATCACGATGTAAAGCATTCTTTACATAAACGGTCTGAGGATCAGTTGTACGCTGAGCCAGACGGAAGTTACCAGCTAAGGTCTTCTCATGACCCTTCTTGTAACCCTTAGCACGAAGCTGCTCTAAGCCACGGATATCAACCTGACGGGTACGTACACGGGAGATAGGGCTCTTCTTAACAGCGTTCAAGATTGTGGTAATCCAACCCTGATCATTGGTGATAAGCTCCGGAGCACCTGGATGAACATCCTTATACTCAGGGAACAAATATGTTACATCTCCGGTCTGTCCGGATGCAGGCTGTGCAAAGCCACCTGCGATAGCATCATGTGCTAATTCGTTGTCATCAAGGAATTCGTTGAATGCTTTCTTCCAAGAACCGCATTCCTTGGCGGCCTCGATGATTGCAACCTCGTCAGAGTGCTCCAATACATCTTCGGTCTGTACTCTACTTTCAAATACGTTGTGTTTCATTTCACTTCCTCCTTCGGAATCATCATTGTCGTCGCCTTCTGCGACAGCGCCAATTACCGCATATACAGCGGTCTGCTCGTCTTCATCGAGCTTTTCCATTGCCTGGTCGAAAACTTCGCCAACGGACTTATTCTCATCTGCCATATCTTTGGCCTCCTTATCTTCATCTGAATGTTCGATACCCTCAGATGGCTGCTCACTAGATCCTTCATCAGGTTCAGGTGTTGGCTCCTCCTCAGGTTCATCATCAGAATGAACAATAGTATTGAGCTCGAGTTCGTCAGTGGTTCCGTTGAAAATCAAAGCGGTCTCTAACGCTTCCTCATCATGAGTAATCTCGAGCGTATCGATAGTTGCTTCTGGGTTAGCACCAGCTAATACCAGACTAAGCTCACGAATAATACCATGTCTTACAACACGGTTGCTATCGTGTTTGAGCTTATTCGCGCAAATAGAAAAGGCAGTTACGTCACCATGGTTGCAGCAAGACTTTGCTGTCTGACCATTTGGTGTATCATTAAAGGATACGTAAGCGTAAACACCTTCTTCGCGATTTTCCAGTAATGCATGACCAAGAACCTCATCGATGCTGTCATGGTTATGATTCCAGACAACCGGAACAATTGCTCCGTCCTGATCCTTAAATGCATCCTTTCCAATTCGACGTCCATCTGCACAAAGAATATTATTCTTAGTAGCCCAGCCACTAATGTCATATTTCTTAGGCATATGCGGTTGCGTCTCCTTTCTTTTGATTAGTTGTTACTGGTGGTTGCTGCTGAGTTTCATCTGTCGACTGATTGATGTTCTTATTTCTAAGTTCATCAGCACGTGGATCATCAACCGGTGTCCAGCCAATAACTGCACGCATTTCATTCGAAGATGCAATCTCATTTCTTGTGAACTTATCGGCTATATCAGCAAGTTCGTTAACAGGTACAAGCTTGAATGGCTCGCTAAAGAACTTGATGGACTGTCCTTGTGTACGGGCAGTCTTTGTGAGGAACTTCCAGACCATAGCATCACAAATAGCCTTTAAGATAGGTTCCAATGTAGAGTTGCGGTAATTCAGAACCGTTTTCTCGTCAGCTGTACCATCTAAGATAGACTGGGTCATACCTAACTGGTTGTATAACATACTCGTTAAGTCTTGAACCTGCTGCCAAAGCTGGTTATCAACTGCTCGATTCAACTGAGTAATTTTCTCAGTTCCATCTGTATATGCAATTCCATAATTGGATCCTGTCAACTGATCGACGATATCTTTTCGTCGCTTTTCGGCCTGAGCCTTACGGGCTTCAGTTTTTACTATGTATGGAAGCTGAATAATCAAGTCTAATTTACCTGAACTATTCTGCTTATTGATAAGGTCTAAATCATTGATAGCCCTAATAAGTCGCTGAAGGGTCGAGTTCGGCTCATTCATTACGGCA
>Ga0326511_10004402_pt1 | contig 11225 bp, 31 predicted proteins | sample 0_2496_0518_D_FD_203701 | JGI IMG/M metagenome (GOLD analysis project Ga0326511, IMG submission 203701) | Bovine rumen microbial communities from UC Davis, California, United States - 0_2496_0518 | ecosystem: Host-associated > Mammals > Digestive system > Stomach > Rumen | place: USA...
TGTCCGTACCTCTAACACATTTAACATTGTCACATAATGGACAACATACTTTATATTTCATGTTGTTGATTTCTTTATCTGCCATTCCTTATCCTCACTTTCTGCTATCAGTTTATTATCTCTCACAATCTACGATAATTTCTACATTTACAGGTGTCACAAGAAAACTATCGTCAAAGTAATCAAAGTTGCCATGATTGATATTTAAAGCATTGTAATCAACGGCATCTACTGTAATTGGTTCTATCTTCATAAAGATGTCTATAACCCCTTTAAACATTTCATGTGTAGAAATGTTCTTAAATTCTTCTCTGTTGTCTTGATATTTAATCTTTGGTTCACTCATTGTTCATTACCTCACTTTCTGCCTTGTACTTGTCGATAATCTCTAAACACTCATTAACCTTTTCTGCCGCAAACCAATCGTCACCACCATCTGAAAGGCTTTCAAAAACTTGTTCCTCTATCTCGACTCTTATCTTGTCGAGTACATCATTGATACTGTCTTTGACTAACTTATCCACTATCGAAAACTCGTCTTTTCTCATTCCTTATCCCTCACTTTCTGTATATGGTGAACCCCACCATTTTATAGCACACCTAAAGTTAATACCTAGTGGTTGTATTTCAATTTCAATAAAATCAGTATATATTTTAATTTGATAATCTTTCGGTTTTAATATTTCAATTATCTTATCGCCGTTTGTCATTCCTTATCCTCACTTTCTGACTTGTACTTATCAATGATAGCAAGTACATCATCAATTACAGTTCTTGGATGAACTTCACAGCCATAGGTTAAACCATCTATCTCAGCTCTTATCTTGTCAAGAATCTCTAATGCTTTAATTGCCTCAATTGCCATTTCACAAGCATCTATGGCTATACATTTATCAAAATCAGAAATAAGCCAACCCTCATCAATTATCTCTTCAAGAATTTCGATTGCTTTTTCTCTTTCTCTTGTCATTGCTTATCCTCACTTTCTGCCTTGTACGGCTCTGGTAAAGGCATCCATGCTACAATTTCATTACCAATAGCCTTTAACGAATCCATTGGTATCCACCCTACTTTACTTAAATGAGCAACGTGCATATCTCCATATTCGTCCTGTATGAGATAGTATTTACATACATCCCCTATATACTCATTTTCTTTAGGCAATCTCTCATTACAAGGAATCCACCTTGCTTTTGGTGTTACAGGTAGCAAATCAGACACCTTTGATATAATTCCATTAAATGCTATATCGGTATCACGATTATTGCTTCGTGAATCGAACAACCACTTGTTCTCAAACCTCACAATATCAAGCACCGCTTCTCTGCTTATCATATCTCCGACATTTATGTCGGGAACATCACAAGGCTCTATTATTGTTACAGATGGTGAGCAATCATTATCAGCAACTATTACCCGTTGATTCTTAAATTTTCTAAACAATTTCTGCGTATCTTCGTCTTCCAGTTCGTCAATAGTGAATGGTGCATATTCGCAAGGCTCTTGCTCTAACTTATCAAGTAATTTATATAGCTTTATGAGCGTTGCCTTGCGGTATGGTATGCACTTTCCTTGTAAAGCGTTATGAACCGCATCACGATATGTCATATCTTTTGCGTATTCTTCGGCTTCTTCTCTTGTCATTCTTTGTCACCCCTTTACAACAAGTCCATTTGCAGCACACTTGATTATGCCCATGCCGGTCTTGATCGCCAGCTTTATCGTTTCTTTTGATTCTTCGGAATCTACAATCTTGCACAACAAGTCCTCTTCGTAGTCTATTCTGTCAATAATGATTTTCTGTCTTTCAGGAATATCCATATTTCTTCCACATTCCGAAGCCTTATCTGTGTATGCTTCCTTGCAGCCGAACCCCATACAAAATTCCTCATATGTTGGGCAATCAGGACAACCTTTGCAATTCATGTATCTATTAAATGCGGTCTTGCAATTCTCTATGTCCTGTAATGTTTCTCTATCGTGGCATGATGTTATAACTCTTGCTGCATCTGCTATGATTTCTTCCTTAAATCCATTAAAACCGAGTTCTAGGATTTCCCTTACTTTCTCTTCAAATGGCATTTAATTTCCCTCCCCACTCTCTGTCTGTTCTTCATCTTCGGATTCTTCGCAATCAGAAGTCATGTTGTTAAAACAACCTCGAAGCATATTGAAAACCCCATCAGATAATGTGTTACTTTGTCTTAACTCGTTCGCTGTGCATTCTATCTCTGTTATTGTTGTTTTGATTTTCATATCTATTCTCCTTTCAGGTTTGCTCCTCTAAATATCACAATCATTGACGGAAAAGGTGCAGAACCTTTGCCATCACCAAACTTTAATCTGCCTTTGACAAATCTTATTTCTGCCCTTTGGTAAATGTAATTGTGAAAATATCTTGTGTCTGTTCTGTTCGGTATCAATAACACAACAAGGGTATTGTCATTCCGGGTTTCTCTGTATGCTTTCTCAACCCACTTATCAATCTCGCTATATGGTGGATTGCAAAACACTCTGTACCCCCCAATTTTCTGACAATCCGTCATTTTCTAGGGTAAAATACTTGTCGCATTTGTGGTTATTGTCTGTTGCACATGGATCAAGTGTGAAATGAAATTCTTTATCAAGTTCATCAAACACATTTTGTGGTGTACTCCATTCATCAGACTTGCTTGAAAAACACGCTTTTAAGTTTGCCATTTCACTTCCCCCAATCCAAATTAGTTCCGCAAAGCGAACATTGCACCTTGCTATGGTTCTTGCTAATCGTCAAATGGCATTTAGGACATTCGCCTATAAAACCTGTTGACTTATCAATAATTCTTACATTCTCAACTCGTTCCTTACTTGGAATATTAAGCTGTAAAAACTCGATTGCGGATATAACCTTTTTTGCTTCGTTCTTATCAATCTTGTAACAACCGAATAGATCAAAATCAAAATCTTTCAGGTTGTTATAAAATTCAATCAATCTTATGTCTCTCTCAATCACCTTTTTTTCACCGCCTTACCAAAATATCTGTCAAGAAGTCTACACATTTCCACATAAGCATCAACATTTTCCGAATCAACAGTTTTCTTTAGTTCGTGCTTAATCTCTTTAAGTGCATCTGCATTGAACTTCTCAACCATTTCAATCGTTTGCATACAACCTTGTGCGAATCCTTGATTGAATCCTCTTTCGTATGTTTTGTTATCAATCATCTTCCACATACCTCTTATCCACATAAAATTTTCCGATTTCCTTGCCGGTCTCAATGCCCTTTGCTTTCATCAGGTTCTTTGCTCCTTTTGCGTGGTTCTTTGTATCAAAGAGACATACTGTGCCATATGGATAATGCGGATGAACACCTATAAATCCTTCAAGCGATGCAATATAAAGTATTGCTTCTTTGCTTGCCTTTGCTTTCTTGCCTATCATCATCAGAGGGAGATTGCCTACTCCTACTCCCCACACTTCAACCTCGTTTTCTCTACAATCACTCATTTGTTACCACCTCTCTATTCCGTGGTCGATTCTCTTACTTTCAACTCTTCTCTCGAAAGTAGTCCACCTCTCGCCACAATTCTTGCATTGTCTGCGTCTCATTTGTGTTCCGTTTCGTTTCCGGGTATCTGTGGTGTCACTCTTTGTGCAGCCACATTTCGGACATACAGTTCCGCTGTCATATGGTGCTTCCAGCTCGTTTGCAAGGTTGAAATATCTCTTTACATCTTCTTGCAAAAGTTCTATGTCTCCTAAAATGTCTTGCTTAATTTGGTTTAGCATTGGATCACATAATTTGTTATTCATACTCTCGCTCCTAAATCGTTATCATCAACCTTGTAAATCTCAATGTGTGTTTCTCTTGTTCCGCACTCAATAGCTGTGTGTACGAACTCTGTTACTTCTGACACATAATCTTCATTCCATGCGAACTTTACTGTTCCTTTATCCTGTTTAACTTCAACTATTATCATTCTCATTCACCTCCGTTTAGTATCGCTGTACCCTCTTCAAAGCACTTGCAATCCATATATTGCGAACCTCTTATGTCTTTAATCTTCCCATTGCCATTCACTCTCAAACAGGTATATCCTGTCACTAATGAATATCCGCAATGCACTAATTTTTTCTTGCCGTTATCATCAACCGAATGTCCTATACCTGTTGAATGATATTTACATTTAAGGCATTTGTTTTTACAAAACTTTGCTTTTGCCATTCTTCCCTACCTCTTTTGCATAATTTTCAATCCATTCCGCAAAACCTTCGTCTATCAGACAATCTCTGCAAAATGTGATTTCCTTGCCATTGTCTAAAACAATTCCAAACCCTGACGGATTCTTTAGACATTTGCTTTCTTCAAACTTTCGCCCACATCTGTTACAAGTCATTCGCTCACCTTCCTAACCAATCCTCAATATTCATTTGTGTGTACTTTGGCATTTGCTCACGGCTTTCAAGTGTTTCAAACACCTTTTTGAATATCTCTTCAAGAACATTTACAACAATGCTATTACCAGCTTGCTTATATAATTGTGTGTTGCTATTCACTTTTTCTGCCGCCATAAATTCTTCATCAGAAAAACCCATCAATCTCCAGCACTCTAAAGGTGTTAATTTTCGGATTCTATAACGAGTATCACTCATTGTTTCGCTCCTCTCTACTTTGCATATATCCTGATTTGTAGTTGTTAATGTTGGTGACAATTCTCCATTGCCTTGTACTCTTCCTCGTCTTGTTTTAGATGAAGGATAGCTTAAGTCTGCCACCCCCCCCATTTTTCAAGGGTGTAAAGCCTTTTTTGGTGTTTGTGAGAATCTTTATTTGTTGTGTTCCGCCACCTTGTATGGTTGTTATTGCCGGTATTTGTCCGTCAATTCCATATACTGTGTTACTTTGGTGTTGCCCTGTTCCATTCTCTAAATAACCAAGTTTCCTTATCATCTTTCATCCTTTACTACAACAAGATTGGTGTTGTGAACACCTATTGGTGTGTGTGTGTGTGTTGTAAGGCAATGTGCTACATCCCCACTTTTAACAATCCGTTCAGAACTTTTGTTAAAATTTCCTTGTTGATCTACTTTCTTGTAAGTCACTATGATGTTCTTCAATCTCTACAACTCCTATAAAACCTCTGTTGTTCCCCCCCACCACAATCTCTTGCAGCAAGTGTAGGGGCAATGTTAAATGGCCTTTTGATTTCCTTGCCACAATTTATTAGAATGACAGGAATCTGTATCTTGTTTTTCAATTTCCACTACTCCATTGAATCCATAATTGTTTGTTCCTTTGTAACCCCCTGCAAGAAGAGTACACGCAACATCCGTCTTGCGTTTAATACCCCCCCCGCAATTTATGAGTATTACAGGAATATTTGTTTTATGTTTCATTTCTCTCCTTTACAACAACCATTGGTTCTCTGTTACCCCCCCACAAGTGTTTATGCAAGGGGAAATGCCTTGTTTATCGAATACTGTTCCGGCATAATTGCCACCTTTGAATCCGTATATGTTGCCAAGAATTGTTACTTTCTTTTCTTCCATTCCACAACTCCGTTTTGTACCTCAAAACCTGTGCCAAATCCTTTATAATCTCTTGAACATATTGCTCTCGCTATATCCACATTTGTTTTTTCGATGCGGTTATAATTCAAGAACCCCGGTTCCTTCGCTCTTAAAGTTCGATATTCCGCTGTCATATCTTGCCATGATGCAGTTTGCACATTCGATTGATCTCGGTTCGTTGATAGACAAGTCAACTGTCTGTCTGTCTGTCTGTCTGTCTGTCACGAGGGTGCTATCATCTTCCATCAATGTGTCAATAAGTTTTTGTGCTTTCTCGTTGTTTATGTAGTATTTCTCGTCAACATCATCTTCAAGATAATCTGCCATTGTCACTTCAAGTGGTTGTGGTTTTGGAAATTCAAACTTGTAACCGCCTAGAAACGAAACCATAAAACATCTATTGCGATTCTGTGCAACTCCATAATCTTTTGCGTTTAAGTCTTGCCAATAATTTGTATAGCCTAGGTTTTCAAGAACTCTGCACCAACTTATGAAGTCTTCCATAAACTTCTTTCCGTGTACTTGTGGCACATTCTCCATAAGCAAAACTTGTGGCAATTCGTCACACTCTTTAAGTAATCTCTCTACTTCCCACAACAAACCTGATCGAGTACCCTCACCCTTTGTCATGCCTTTTTGTCTTCCGGCAACTGATAAATCTTGACAAGGAAACGAGTAAGTAAGTAAGTAAGTAAAGCGGTCTGTATCTTCAATCTGTAAGTCTTTTCCTTTTGCACTTACAACAGAACCAATATTATGTGTCGCATGGTAATTGTTGTATGTCTGTCTTAACCAGCTTTCTCCTTTTCGCTTGATTTGTTCTTGTAAAAGAGGATTCTTTCCGTCTGTGCTGCAACCTTTTGCGGTTAAATAATCTGCAATCTCACTTGTTGTTAAATTTTTGCTATAATCTGTGTTATCTTTCATGTGAATTGCGTTATAGCTTGCAACGGCATTGACTTCCCATTCAGAAGTTTTGTAATGCTCAAAATCAACATTAAGCCTTTCAAGTGCTGATGCCTGTGCACCTACTCCACTAAACAACTCTATAAGCCTTATAGGTTTCAATGTCTTCTCCTCACTTTCTCAACTTTCTCAAAGTGGTAATTATTGTGAATTTTATTTGTTTCCGCTGCACTTATTTTTGCTTGTCTTTCCATGTTCACAAGTAGTGAATATTCGGTGTATCTTTCGCACTTTGAGTGGCAACCTATACATCTTTCTGTGCAACCCATACAAGGCGATTGATGTTTTGTAATTATTAAGTTCTGCCACATATCAATCCTCCGTATATACTCTGTATAAGTCTCTTGCACAATCATCACATAAATCTTCATCGTTTATGAAAAAGTGCATTTCATCGTAAATCTCGTTACCACAAACATCGCAATAACAAACCTTTCTCTGTCGCTGATAGTTCAAACCACTTCCGCACGAATAATCATTTTCGTCTGCTTCTAGTCTATACATCTTTCTTAAGCCACTTCCTCTCTCTTTCGTCTCGGCAAAATCTGTACCCAACAACTTGCATCGCCCTAGGGCTTCCCTTACTTCCGAATATCAACTTGCCTTCGTCTTCCAGCACCTTTAAGTGATAGTGCGTAACACTTGTTGAAGAAATCTTTAAATCGTCTGTAATTTCTCTTACTGTTGGTGGATAGCCGTATATTGCGTGAAAATCAATTATGTAATCGAGTATCTCTTGTCTTCTTTTATCTGCCCTTAATGTTCGTCTTTCTGACTTCGTTAAAATCTTTGGCATTATTTCTTCACCTCTTTAACATATACAAATGCTTGTTGCTTACCGAATGCCCTTGCTTGTCCGTGATTGCCAAAAAACACATCTATGCGGTTTCCTTTTATTGCACCGCCACAATCTTCTGCAACATAATCATTCCCATTTATCCTCACTATTGTTCCGTATGGTATCTTTCGTGGATCAACAGCAATCGTTCTTCCGGCTCTTGCCCTTACTCCTGTTGCTGTTATTCCGTTTGATTTGCCACAACATCTTGCACATCCGCAATAACCTGTAAGAGTGTACTTGCCAATGTATCTGTAATTGACATTCAGCGAATGGATAGTCACTTTTTGGGATGTTCCTGTTGCCACTTTAGGTTGCGTGTTTATCGGCATTGCTATTGGCATGATTATGCAGAATCGCAACAACCATAGCTTTAAGTTCACTTGGTCAACAACCCCCTTAATTCCATTTGGTTTTGCTTTGCCATTTCATCCCTTATGCTTGTTCCGGGGAATGGAAGCAAAATACAACTTTCTTTGATTCTCGATATAATTCGTGAATCGTAGTTTAGGTTTTCAAGTTCCTTAAGGTCATAATTGCTTGTAAAGATTGTCACTCTCTTGCTCATATATCTTTCGTTTATGATGTTGTAATACTGTTCTTGTCTCCAATCGTTTGCTTTTTCAACACCGAAATCGTCTATAAGCAAAATGTCTATCTCTCTTAAATCGTCTATAACCGTTCGTTCGTATGCAGCTCTTTCACTCCAACTGTCCTTAATGTCTTGAAGTATCTGTCCTGAATTTGTGAATTTTACGGAATATCCCTTTTTCTGCAATTCGTTAAGCACGATACAAGCACCTCTTGTCTTTCCTGTGCCTTTTGTTTTGCCGAAAAGGTATAAACCCTTTCCAACACTCATAAAGTCGCTTATATAGCCTTTAAAAGCACTCTTAATCGTTGTTGCGATTTTCCTATCGTCTCCGTAAAAGTCCAACTTGAAATCCGATAATTCCAAACCTCTGTATTTTTCAGGAATGTTTGAATCAAGTTTCCTTGCGGTTTCTCGTTTCGTCTCGATCAATCCACATTCACACTCACGAAAGAACTCGTATTCAAGACCGTCAACCTCTTTCCAATATTGGATAAAGCCTGTATCTCTGCATTTAGGACAATGGTATATCGGGGTAGTAATCTTCCCACTTGTATTCGCTATCTTCATCACTCTGTCTGCTTGTTCTCTCATTTCCACTCTCCTTGTTGTAGTTACCCTCTAAAACTTTAGGGAAGTTATTTGGCTTAACGAACCATTCAAAGTTAAAACCTTTCCACTTGTTTGTGAGGAAGTCACTATTGCGAACATTCTCGATAGCCTTTAACACATCATCTAGGCTGTATTCTTCTATTCGTTGTTTAAGCATCTTGTATCTCTTTGTACCTGTTGCCAACTTTGTGACTTTAGGTATTCCGTCAATGCTGTTCCACTCCGAAAGCACTTTGTCTATATCCGCTTTTTTGATTGTGGCTCGTTCCTCTTTCGGTCCTTCCGAAGAGGAACAAAGAATACTATTAGTATTCTTAATATCTAACCTATCCTTACCTAACCTAACCTCGGTATGACACTTGTCTGACATTTGACTGACATCTGACTGACATAGTTCGGAAGATATTGTGTAAGCACCATTTTCTTTGATTTCCAAGAGTGCTTTTTCTTCGCAATACTTGGTTTCGTGCTTTCTGTCCTGGCGGATATAGTTGTGTATTCGCCAATGTTTAATGACAACAATTCCTGATTCAAACGGAATAAGAAAACTCTTGCCTATCAAGATTTTCAAATCATCATCCGATGCACCAATCATTCTCTGTACCTTTTTGGGGTTATTAACGAATCCTTCATCGTCTGCCCTCATTGATAAGTGAAAGTAAAGTGCTTGTGATGATAAGGGCATATCCAAAAAAGCATCAGAATCAATAATTGTCTTTGCGAACATTCTTCGTTCTGCCATTTTCACCCTCCATAATCAGAATCATTGCAAAGTTAAAACAAGCAATTACCTGAAATATCCAATGTATCTCGATTGCCGAAACACAAATTATTAGTGACAACAAGTTCAAGGCTGTAATTTTGTTCATTTTCTCCCTCCTAAATCAGTTCATATGCTGCAACGGTCTTTTTTGTGAATTTACAAGTTTTCTTTCCAACAGGTTCTACAACACCTATCTTTGAAAGTTCTGTAAGTCTCGGTGCTGTAAAGTTTCTTTCCGAAGTTGGTATCTTCCCTAACTTGCAAAGTTCAACCGCTATCTCTTTTGCTGTCATGGGTTCGCTTGCTTGTGCTAAAACCTCAATGATCTGTTTGTATCTAACCTCTTTCTGAACACTTGCTTCTGCATCTGCTCTTGTCTCTAATGTTGGGTTTTCTCCGTATTTTCTTCTTTCCATTCGTCTTCTCCTTCTTCAAACAACTCGATAACAATTCCGGGTTTCTCCGAATACACAAACTTGCTTTCTCCAAAGAGGAGATATTTGGGTGAATCATCTTGAAGCACACCAGCTTTTACCAAGGCATCATTGACAATCTTTCTCCCACCGGCTGAAACATTGTCATAGTCTCGTTTCTGCCCCTTTTTAGGCTCATAGAAGGTGTAAACAGGAAATACTCTGTTCTGTGCTTTGTATCTCCCTAATTGCCTTCTAATTTGCGAGATAATAACCATTTCACATTGTTTTTTTAGTTTGTTGTATGCCATAGGGTGTCTGCTTGCTTCTGCAAGTAAATCATTAAGACCGGGAAGACATTTCTCTTTCCAATAGCACCCTGTTATGACTAGTTTTTGGCTCATAAATAACTCACTCCATATCTTTTGCGAAAACTCTCTCTTGCTTCGTCTTCTGTCATTCCCTCTGCAACCTTGTGTTTCTCATATGCAAGCTGACCGACAATCTTTGAAAGTGTTTCGGGAACTGTCCTATCGTGTAATCTGTCTTTGCCTTGCGTGTGATGATTGCTACAAAGTGGAACTGTAAGACCGTCTTCATCACTCTTTTGTCGCTTCCCTCTTCCGAAAACTAAATGATGTGTTTCCGCGGTCGGTCTTCCACAAACAATGCAATAATCTGTGTATTTGGTTACTATGCTTTTCATTTGCGTTTATTTGCCCTTATTTGCGATTTTGTGTTATGATTAAGGGTTTTATCCTTTCTTGTTTTATAATGCGAAAAAAGTACCTTTAAATCGTTTTTAAGGTTATTCTGTAATCAAGTCTTGGTAACTAATCGCATGGGTTAGTTTTTTGGTCGATTTACAGTAATCGCATTTTTCACATCTAATTGGTTCTGCATCACCGCTCTTTAGTGCCAAAACCGAAGGCATATTCATTTCGACTTCGTTTAAGGCATGATCGAGAGCCATTTGGTCGATATTGATAACCGCAATTTCAGGTTCTTCCTCTTTCGTGACTACTGAAATGTAAACAGGAAGTTTCTTACCTGTGTTTATCTCCACAATCTTCTGATAAACAGCAAGCTGTAAGACATAACCCCAATATTCAACGAAAGAGCAATATCCATAATCTGCAACTCTCCAGCTTTGATGTATGTTTGCTGATGTTTTGAGGTCTACGATTGCAACATCAGGAATGTAAGAATCCATTTTGATTTTCCAATCACAACCAAAAAGAAATCCGGTCATAATGACTTGCTTTTCGCCTGACATTGTTTGCATGAAGTAATCGTCTCTCTCGCATCGTGCAATCATTTTTTCTGCCTTTTTGAACTCACTTTTAAGTTGTGGTTCTTTGTTCTTTGTTGCCTTTGTAAAGCATTCAGGATGTTCGTTCTTGAAATCATCAAGTGTTCCCTCAAAGTAGGAATCTACATACGAACCGACAAGCATTGCCGATGTTGTAGGTGGTATGAACTCTCCTTTA